>WNFR01006991.1_pt1 | contig 13030 bp, 7 predicted proteins | sample 5400221 | NCBI WGS metagenome assembly WNFR01 (sample SAMN13153357, study PRJNA577476) | soil metagenome | isolation source: 40 cm soil under Madrone tree | place: USA:California | collected 2016-06-14
ATAATAACGGAGACGGCACGTTTACCGACGTGGCCGAGAAACTTGGCGTGGCGCGGAAAGGTTGGAGCACCGGCGCTACCTGGGGCGACTATGATGGCGACGGGCGGCTGGATCTTTTCGTACCCGGCTATCTGGAAATTGATCTTAACAATTTGCCGCGCAATCCGAGCGAAGCCAACAAGCCTGGTGGCGTCGGTCAAAACTTCTGTCAGTTTCGCGGCACGCCGGTGATGTGCGGTCCGCGCAGTCTGGTCGGCGAGAGCGATACGCTCTATCACCAAAAAGCGGACGGCACTTTCGAAGACGTCAGTGTTAAGGCCGGCGTGAACGATCCGCAGAAGTACTATGGATTCTCTTCGGCGTTCGTTCACGTTAACGAAGACAACCTGCTGGATTTGATCGTAGTCAACGATTCGACCCCCAAGCAGCTCTATATGAACAAGGGTGACGGAACATTTGAAGAGGTGGGCTACCCGTCGGGCGTGGCCCTCAATGAAAATGGCCGCGAGCAAGCCGGCATGGGGGTAGCGGTCGGCGATTATGACAATGACGGCCGGCTGGATTTTCACATCACAAACTTTTCAGACGATTCCAACGTTCTCTATCATAATGACGGCGACGGCAATTTTACCGACGTTACTTTCCTGGCGGGGCTCGGCGAGATTACCCTGCCGTTTCTGGGTTGGGGCACCAGCTTTATCGACTATGACAACGATGGCTGGTTGGATGTGATTGTTGCCAACGGCCACGTTTACCCGGCAGTCGACGATCATCAATGGGGTACGAGCTATGCCCAGCAACCACTACTTTTTCGTAATTTGAAGAACGGCAAGTTTGAGCGGGTGGGCGCCGCGCCCGGCAGCGGCCTCGCTTACGCCTGGGTCTCGCGGGGACTGGCCGTAGGAGATTTGGATGGCGACGGCCGGCTGGATGTGGTAATCAATAATGCCGACGCAAAGCCCACCATTCTGAAAAACGTTTCGGCGTCTCCCGGTCATTGGCTGAACCTGCATTTGGTAGGAGATGTTTCGAAGAAGAGCCCGCGAGACGCCATCGGCGCCAGCGCTTATGTAACTACCGGCAAGATTCGTCAACGCCAGGACGTAATCAGCGGAGGCAGCTTTGGCTCACAAAACGATATGACCCTGCATTTTGGACTTGGTGCTGCAACCAGCGTTGATAAGGTTGAGATCAAGTGGCCTGATGGCGCAACCGAAACCGTGGCGATTTCGGAAGTGGATCGCAAGCTGACGATAGTTGAAGGTAAGGGACTGGTCCGGTGAGAAGGCGCAGCCTGTTCCAGGCCTAATCAACGCTTGCCCGGTCAAAGACCATGAGACTGACGGCCAGAGGCAATTCTAATTAATTACACAGGCCTCGCTGGGGATAGAGCGTTCCCTCGTCCTGATCGATCACCTCAGAGCCGAAAGCGCCCTTCCCGGAAGGAGCCGACCAATGCGACGAATCGACCTCAAAAACGTTCGGGCGGCCCGCTTAAACACCATCCGCGACATCAATCGTCAGATCGTCTTGAACTATGTTCGGGAAAGAGAGCCAATCTCTCGAGCTGAAATCGCGCGCGAGACGGCTTTGCAGCGCTCGACGATTTCTACGATCGTTGAGGCGTTGAAAGTTGAAGGGCTGATTGAGGAGGTTGGGGAAGGTGAGTCGACCGGTGGCCGCCGGCCAACCATGCTGCGCTTGCGGATGGCCGGACCAATTGCCATTGGAGTGGCGATCAGGCCGACTCGAACCATGATAGCGACTAGTAATCTGGCCGGTCGCGTGATCGAGCAGGAGGAATTTGCTACCGATCCCGATCCCGAGAAGACCTTGCTGGGCGTCATCTCCTCGGTGCGAAAGTTCTCAGAACGAAACCGGGCCTCGATAGAAGCTGTAGGCGTTAGTATCCCGGGGCTGGTGGACCCGGCGACCGGTCATGCGATTTACGTCCCGCACTTCAAATGGCGCGACCTCGCCATCGAGCAGAGAATCGCCGCCGCCACCGGCTTGCCGGTCACGATCGACAATGACGCCAATTCCGTTGCTTTGGCTGAACTTTGGTTTGGCCGGCCCGAGGTTACCGATGCTCGCGACTTCATTTTGATTTTGGTGGGACAAGGCGTCGGCACCGGAATAATCATTGACGGACAGGTCTATCGCGGCGAGCGCGGCGCGGCCGGAGAGTTCGGACACATGATTGTCGGAGCCGAAGCTCCCGTCGCCTGCTCCTGTGGAAATTACGATTGCTGGGAGGCCTTCGCGTCTGAGCGCGCCGCGCTGGCGAGGTACTCTAACCTTTGCGAACAAGAAATATCCGAGCTGCTAAGTTTTGCCTCCTTAGTCGATCGAGCACTCGCGGGTGAACAGCACGCCCGAACGGCTCTGATTGAAACGGCGCACTACCTCGGTATTGGTATCTCAAATCTAGTCGTAGGATTCAGTCCTGAGGTGGTTGTGGTTGGCGGCGAAATCTCGCGAGCCTGGTCTCTCATTGAAGCCGCTCTGAGCGGAACGATGGAGCGCAGCGTGCGCAGAGGACTACCATCCGCACGAATAATGCCGTCCACCCTGGGAGCCAACCCCAGCTTAATGGGCTCGCTGAGCCTGGTTCTCGCCAGTAAGTTTGCGGCGGCCTTCGCGGCGTAAAATTCCTCGTTAGTTTGTCAGACCTCGCCGATTCTAACCGGCCCCCTCGTTGCCAGGCTTCCGTCCCTGAAAGTCTGAGGACCTATGAAAAAAAGCTGTTGACAGGAACGGAAAACTGTACTAAAAACTTAGTTCGCTAAGGCAACAAACTCAAGCGGGGGCAATTCCACAAGGCGTTAACGCTGATTTCTTATTAAACTGAGGGCCAACGTGCATCGCGCATTGGCCAATGCATTTGCAGTAAAAAGCGTGAAGTAACCCTCTTCGTGACGGAGAGAGTGTGCTTCTGGTCTTATCTTCTCGCGAGGTTCCATAATGTCAATCATTCGAAAGATCGCCAACTTATTGTTGAGTGTCGGTAGTCTCGCTTTTTTGCTTGGAGTCCTGGCGTTTTCCGCGGTGGCTCAGACTAATAGAGCCAGCATCGTGGGAACAGTCACGGACACCGGTGGGGCTGTGGTGTCAGGCGCGACAGTGAAAATAACTAAGGTCGATACGAACGCGACGCGCGAAGTTACGACCGGCGACTCCGGAACGTATGAAGCGCCGTCCCTGGACATTGGCACTTATAAGGTGACCGCAACCAAGCAGGGTTTCAAAACGGTCACGCAAGAAAAGATCGTGCTGCAAACCGACGACCGCTTGCGAATCGATCTGGCAATGTCGCCTGGAGATATCAGCGGAGAAGTGACTATTACTGCCGCCGCTCCTCTGGTTGAGACTGAGACAAGCAACCGCGGATCCGTAGTCACCGGGCGCGAGGTAACTGAACTCCCGTTGTCAGGTCGCAACTTTACCCAACTGGCTACGCTCATGCCGGGTGTGGCGGCGTCGAGTAATGCCGGCTTTGGCGGCACGGGGCCGGACGCTCGCCAGTTTAATAATGGCGAGCCCAGAGCGGGAGACGGCGGGCCGGGCAGCAGCAATGCCCAGGGTTCGACGGAAATCTCCCGGTTCGCGCGTTCCGGATCCGGTGCTTTGACCGTGAACGGACAACGGTCGACCAACAACAACTTCTCCTTGGACGGAGTCGATAATAACGAGCCGCAGTTTGGGACGATCGGGGTATTTCCCAACCCCGACGCGATTGCTGAATTCAAAGTCACCACCAGCGTTCCACCGGCCGAAGTCGGACGCGCAGCCGGAGCGGTCATAAATACATCAATTAAGTCTGGCACTAATGCGTTCCACGGGTCGGGTTATTACTACGGACAAAACTCCGCGCTTAATGCCTATCATCCGAAATTGAAAATTGATCGCGCCGCTGCGATTTCGCGAGGCGTTACCAACCTGGCGCCTTTTACCAAAGCGGTGCAGCAGATCCATGAATTTGGGGGGACCATCGGTGGTCCGATCATCAAGGACAAAACCTTTTTCTTCTTTGATTATTTAGGACAGCGAAATAACCTGCCGTTCCCGGCCTCGTCAACCGTGCCTACGGCCGGCTCGCGCAACGGGAACTTTACCGGATTTGCCAATCACGATTGCGACGGCAATTCGGCGACGACCGCGGACGACGGTCCGGTCTGCAATCCTTTTACTGGGCAGGCTTTTGCCGGCGCCACGATCCCCGCAAATCTAATAAGTCCGATCACGCGGAAGATATTCAATCTCTACCCCTTGCCCACGATCAATGTTTTCAATCCGGATCAGGGTAATAACAACTTCTTCACCCAACGCGCCAACAAGGAAGTAATCAACAACTACGAAATTAAGATCGATCACAAACTGACCGCGAATAATTCGCTGAGCGGTCGCTACAATGATCAGAAATTGAAAACTAATCGCGCAAACCTGCTGCCGGGTCTACCGACCGCCGGATTTGGCGCCGGTGACGAACTGGGTAATACGAGGCAAGTGAGTGTCACCGACACGCACACTTTTAGCCCGACCATTCTCAACGAGTTCCGCTTTGGTCTGACGCAGATCAATATCAGTATTCTGAACTGCGGTGTCGGCGGCGCATGCGGCACCAGCGCCACCTTCGCTCAGGATGTTGGCTATCCAAACGCGAACGATGGTTCGCTGGCGGCATCCGGTGGTCCCGGCCTGGGTAACTTCGGCTCTGGGTTTACCGAATACCTGGGAGACGGCGGTCTATTTCAAGTGAAGAGCAAGAACCCGTATTTTGCCGATTCACTAACAATCGTTCACGGCACTCATGCAGCTAAGGTTGGCGGCGAAATGCGCCTACGTTACCTGAACACAATCGACGGCGGTCGTTCAGGTTTCCTTAAAGGCAACATGCAGTATGCCGACGATTCGCCGGCTTCCAATCCGTTATTACCTGGGCAGGTTTGTCCCGCTGTTTCAGTGGCGGCGGGTGGCAACTGTTATGTGGACGCCAATGGCGTTCCCTATGGCGGCACCGGCAACGCACAGGCAAATGAACTGATGAGCCTGCCTGCCTTTCAGGTAGACCGCGGCAAGGTCTTCGGAGGTCCCTTTAACTTGCGCACCCAGGAGTACGGCCTCTTCGTTCAGGACGATTGGAAGGTTAATAATTCCCTAACCCTGAATCTCGGCCTTCGTTATGATCTGTTTACCCCGCCAAGCGAGGCGTCTGGGAGAACAAGTTATTACTTCGCCGACGTGTCGCGAGTGGTCGTAGCCAGCAGCCCCAGCGATCGAATCGTGTCAATGGACAAGAATAACTTCGGACCGCGCGCCGGGTTTGCCTACGCAGTCAATAAAGAGAAGACGATGGTGATTCGTGGCGGCTATGGCTTGCTCTATACGCTGGACGGCACGGATTACCCACCCTCGATCCGCAATCCTCCCTTTACTAATACCATTCACTTTTCACAGTTCAACGGTCAGCAACCGACGAACGCCAGGACTTACTTCAGCGTGAATACCGGTCCACCTTCGATAACTACGCAAATTGATCCGGCAAACCTGCCGACTTCGGTTGCCTTGTTCAGCGTGGACCGGAAACAGAAGATAGGTTCCGTTCACCAATTCCAGGTGAGTTATCAATGGCAGTTCTCTCGCGACTGGTCGTTAGACGTCGGTTACGTCGGCAATCGATCGCGCAATCTTCTGACGACCCAAAATATCGGCGCCAGTGGTACTGCCCAGGCGAAGAATGCCGCCGGGGGGTTCGTGGAGAATGTCCTCCTATACACCAATGCCGCGCGTTCCCGTTACGATGGATTGCAAACCCAGGTGCAGAAGCGATTTTCGCGAGGTATCCAGGGACAAGTCTCTTACACCTTCAGTCACACGTCGGACAATAGTGTCGGACTGATTGGGTCCCTGGGCGATAGTCGCAGCGGCGGTCGCGTCGGTTACGTCAACCCGTTCGACATAACCCACACCGACTATGGCAGGTCGTCGCTGGATATTCGGCATCTGCTTTCGGCTGATGCAATCATCGATTTGCCGTTTGGCAAAGGACAGAAATACTTGAGTAGCGGCGGATCCATGGACAGGTTTGTCTCTGGTTGGCAAATTAACGTCATCCAGAGCGCCCGGTCTGGCTTCCCATTCTCGGTCCTTTGTAATTGCGGCCTGGGTCGCCCGTCCGTAATCGGCGACCCATTCGCCAATGTACCTGCCGGCCGCTACATGAACGCGGCTGCATTCTCGACCACGGCCGGCATCACAACCCTGCCGGCGAATGCCGCGGGCAGGGTGATTAGCTTTGGTAACGAGAAGCGTAATGCCTTTACGGGTCCAGCCATCTGGAACACCGATGTCTCTGTGTTCAAGAACACGGCCGTCAGAGAGAATATGAAGTTTCAGATCGGCATGGAGTTTTTCAACTTCTGGAACCATGCAAAACGAACTGTGCCGATTAATGACATCACGAATGGCGGTTTCGGCAGATTCGATTCGTTCTTTCCCGGCCGCGTGATTCAATACCGGGCGAAGCTGATCTTCTAAGCGCGGTTGCGGGAAATCATTGGACGAGTGGCGCCCTTCGTGCTGCCACTCTGAGGCTCTCAAGACGACGGCCGAGCGCTCGCGCGCGCGGTCGTCTTTTGTTAAACTCTTGGCGTTTTCTCCCCAGTTGTTTCCTGCTTCAAATCTATGACCATCAGGACAGTTTCAATCATCTTGCTGGCGCTTGGCTCTGGCAATGTAATCGTCGCCCAGTCCACTACGCCTCCCGCCAGGGAACGGTCGCACGTCGAGCGATTCAGCACTCCTGAAGTGCGCGCTGAACGATCCGAAGCGGACGCCGGCGCCAGGCTGGCCGTTAACCCAAACGACGATCAGGCGCTGAATGCGCGCGCGGTTGCGCGCATGCGATTGGGCCGGTATGAAGAGGCGCAGGCCGATTTGCGCCGCGCCATCTCGCTCAAGCCGGCGAACGCCGAATACCAGGCGAACCTCGGCTATGTTCTTTGGAAACTAGCCCGCGCAGACGAAGCAGTCCTGGCGGAACGTGCCGCTCTAAAGCTCGATCCCCAGAGCATGACAGCGCATTACCAGTTGGGCCGTTTTCTGCTTCGATTGGGCGAGCATAAAGATTTGAACGAGGCAATTTCAGAGTTGCGGCGCGCCCTGGAACTCGATCCGCGGCAGTACGAGGTTCGGTTTGAGCTGATTGCCGCTTATCGTGATCTCGGGGATCTTGCTCAAGCTGCTGCGCAATTGGATGTGCTCCAGGAGTCCAGACCGACCGACCCGCGCGTGTTCTATGTTACCGGACTGCTCGATGCGGATCGTAACGATCTCAACTCGGCGGTGAGGAATTTTAACGAAGCGATAAAGCGCGACCCCACTCTGTACGGCGCCTGGCAGGATCTGGGCGTTGCTTATGTCAAGGCCGGCCACTGGGACGATGCGGTTAAGGTGTTTGCGGATCTGGCCCAGCGGCAGCCAAACTCTGTCGAGACGGCTTACTTCCACGCCCTGGCGCTGTACAACGCCGGCAACATTACCCTCGCTGAAACTGAGGCGCGCCGCGCGCTGCGGATTGACGCTGGCGCGGTCGAGGCGCATACGCTGTTGGGAATAATTCTGGCAGCCCGGGGGAACGCCAACACTGAAGCTGCGGACGCTCTTTCGCAAGCCATCGCCCTCAACCCGACCAGTTTCGATGCGCACTTTTATTTGGGCCGGGTTTTATATGTAATGAAGGACTATGGTGGTGCGGTTAAGGCTTTGCGAGTAGCTAGCGGGTTAAATCCCCGGCAACCGGAGGCCCGGTTTTTTCTGGGGACGGCGCTGGAATCAGCGGGGGATTCGGCGGCTGCGATGGCGGAGTATCAGGGATTGGTGACGACCGATCCCAAATCGGCCATCGGTCAGCTTGGACTAGGCGCCTTGCTCGTCAAGCAGGGCAAGATCGACGATGCCATAGATGCTTTGCGAAGAGCGGTGGCACTCGATGCTCAGGAGTTTGAAGCTCATTGGGCGCTGGGGCGGGCCCTTGCGTTGCGCGAAAAATATCAGGAAGCAGTGGCGTCTTTTCAAAACGCGATTGCGCTGGCTCCTAATCGGTCTGATGCCCACTATCAACTCGGGCTGGCTTTGAAACGGCTCGGTCGCACCGGCGAAGCGAATCGCGAATTCGGCATCGTAGATCGGCTTAACACTGAGTTTCGTACCGGTGCGGCCCCTAAATAGCAGATTGAGCGGAAAGAAAACTGCGGTCGATATCGTCGATGATTACACTGTCGAAAAAGATACGAACGAAACCGCGAAAAGTGGAGCAGATCTTTTCGGCTGGCATGGCCTGCCTGGTTTACTTACTCATTGCGGTATCAGCAGCAATGGCCCAGGCGGCCTCTGAGCGGCGGCAAAATTCCGTTACCCAGGCTGCTGTTGATTCGAACGGCCTCAGTCCCGCCGCCAGGAGCGCGCTCGATTTGGCCTTGGCCGCATTACAGTCCAATGACCTAAGATCGGCCGAGCGCGAGGCCCGGGCGGCTACGACAGCATCGCCTCGGTCCGCAGTTACTCATAATGTGCTCGGAGTCGTGCTGGATCGTTTAGGCCGTGGCGACGAAGCTTTCAAAGAGTTTAACTCTGCGATCAGGATCGATCCGAAGTTTGTCAGCGCGCGCAATAATCTTGGCCGTATGTTGGCCGAGCATGGCAAGACCGCCGAGGCCATTGCAGAGTTTGAGCAAGTGCTGAAGAGCGATCCGTCGCACGTACAGGCGCACTACAATCTCGGCGCTCTGTACGGCGATGCGGGAGATTTCGCCAGGGCTGCGGATCACTTTGCGCGCGCCCGCGAAGCCGATCGAAACGATCCGCAATTAGCGCTGGCCTTTCTCAATGTGGCTTACCGGGCCAATCGTATCAGCGAGGCGAACGCAGCCGCCGACCTGGTCGAAAGGGCCGCGGCGGCGGACGCCAGGTCGCTCTTCACTCTGGGAACCGTGCTGGCCGAAAGCAAGCAGTATGAACGGGCCGCTCGGCTTTTCGGGAGAGTCAACGAGCTGACCCCGAATACGTTTGAGGTGCTCTACAATCTGGGCATCGCGCTCTACAACCTCGATCGTAACGCGGAGGCTGGACGTTTCCTGGCCGCGGCAGCCGACTTGAATCCGGCGCCCGCGGAAACACATTTTCGCCTGGCGTTAATCGCCAGTGCGCAAAACGATCATGCTAATTCGGTGCTCGAGTTCAGGCATGCGCTCGAACGTGATCCCAAGAATGCAAACTTCCATTTCCTGTTGGCGCGTGAATATGCTCGTATTGGTTACTGGGATGGGGCGACCCAGGAAAACACAAAATCGATCGAGATCAATCCCAAAGAAGCAGCTTACGTTTACGCTCGCGCCAACGCCAACTATCGCAAAGGCGAGTGGACAGCCGCGGCTGCGGACTTTGATCGCGCCGCCGAGCTTGATCCGAAGATCGAAAACATCGACTATCTGCGTGGGTATGCGCATCGGGCGGGTGGTGATTTTGAAAAGGCCCGCGAGATTCTGGAAAAGGTTGTAGCCGCGCACCCCGATCATGTGGATGCGTTATCGAGTCTGGGTTACGTGGCGATAGAACAGGGCCGGCTGGATGACGCCGACGCGCCGCTGAAACATGCGCTGGCATTATCGCCCAACGAGGTGCCGGTGCTCTACGATTACGCTCGCCTCGCGTTGAAGCGGCGAGATTACCCGGAAGCGGTTGCCCGTCTCGAGAAGGTAATCAGCAAGTTGCCCACACTTACACAGGCGCATTACCAGCTGTTTTTGGCCTATTCGCGCCTAAAGCAGACCGAAAAGGCACAGATGGAACTGGCGGAGTTCAAACGGCTGGAAGGATTGGAGAAGCAGGTTGAGCGCGAGCGCATCGTGGACGAGAAGCTGCGAACTCAGCAACTTTTGGGAGCGTCTCCACCCTAGGGTGGTTGAAAGTTTGGATCTTATTCGAATAATAGAGCCGACTTTATGAAACGCAATTTACGAATCGGTACAATTCTGGTTTTTAGCATTTGCACTACTGCGATCGCAGGTTATCCTCAGTCCGTCTGGACTGTTAAGCCGTTCACCCAATGGTCCAGGAGCGATGCTGAAGATGTTTTGAATAACTCGCCGTGGAGCAGCCAACAGGAAGTGCGAATGCAACTTGAAAAAGAAAAGCAGACGGCAGCGGGTTCATATTCCGGAGTATCTTCGGCCGCCGCGGCCGGCTCACAGACGGAAGTAATGTCCGATCTCCCCGTTGACTTTATTTTTACCTTACGGTTGCGGTCGGCTCTGCCGGTGCGCCAGGCCCTGGTGCGGTTGAAGCAATTGGAGTCGGATTCAAAAAAAATGAGCAAGAAGGATCTCGAAACCTTCGACACTCAGATTAAAGGACTGCTCGAGTGTCCCGCCTGCGCGAACAACTACGTTGTGACTTTGAGCTCAAAATCTCTCAATCGACCTGGCTCTGATGCGGTATACGCGACGTTCAAAGGAGGTCGGCTCTCAGATCTTCAAAGATTCGTTTTTCTTGCCAATGAACGCGGCGAGCGCCGTGCGTTGGTTCATTTCGTGCCGCCAAAAGTGCCGGGAGAGGAAGCGATCTTTTTTTTCTCCCGGCTGGATGAGAAGGGCGCGCCACTACTTACCCCAGCGAACAAGCAACTCTTGATTAATCTAAGTGACAAGCAGGTCAACTCGGTCTCAAATTTCAAGATCGATGTTTCGAAGTTGGTGATGAATGGAAAGGTAGAGTTCTAAGCCTGGGCGACGGGCTTAGCTGCGCCAATATCGGAAAGGACAGTCAACTTTGTTTCCCCCCTTTTCTAAAGTATCTAATTCTTCGCGGGCGAGCCGAGGCGCCGTCGCTCGCCTGGCTGTCATAGGCTTGCTGGTCACGTTTGCCGGTTTTGTCGTGAAGAATGCGCGCGTAACCGCCAACCCGGATACGCCAAAGACGCCCAGTGCTTACGCGAGCGAAATCGCTCGTACATACGATTTTAAGTTTGGCGCGAATCCTTTCGCGCCCGGCAATGCGACCACGACTACCGGCACTTTCATTGCTGGCGAGATGTTCGTTGCCGCCAAACGTTGCGGCGCCTGTCACACGGATGCGCACGCGCAATGGCGGCAGTCGGCGCACGGAAATGCGTTTCGCGAACCTTTCTACCAAAAGAACGTTAAGGATCTGCAATCACAAAAAGGGATTGAATTCACCCGGCACTGCGAGTCTTGTCACAACCCGGCGGCGCTGTTCACGGGAGCGCTGACCAAAAACTCGAAAGTGAAACGGCCTTTCGATGATGACGGCGTCTCGTGCATTTCCTGTCATTCGATCCAATCAGTTAACGGCCGCGGCATTGGCGGCTATGTAATGGGCGAGCCGGCGCTGCTGGTGAAAGAAGATGGCGCGCGCTTGCTCGAGGGAGTGACCGATCAGCAAATCCTCAATGATGTTCCCTCTCACCGGCGGGCCATGATGCGGCCGTTGCTGAGTTGCAGCAGTCGTCTTTCTCGAAAGAGTCGCCGCATCCCTACTACACGCGCGACAAAGAGACCTGCAATACCTGTCACATGAAGCGAGAGCCGGCGCCTCTTTTTGACGTATCGGCTAAGCAAGGCCAGCTCGCATCGCACCGTTGGGCCTCGGCCAATACGGCGATTCTGTTCTTCTACAAGTGGCCGGAACAACTGAGCGCGGTCAACAGGTTTCTCGAGGACGACAAACTGGGGATTGATATTTTTGCGATTCACCGAAAGTCTTCGGGCGGAGGCGGCGAAGAATTCATTGCCCCTCTCAATCGCGGAACTTTCACCATGAAGGCTGGAGATGAGATTAGCGCGGACGTGGTGATAACCAACAAGAACATCGGCCATTCATTCCCGCCGGAGTTGCGTGACTTTTACGAAGCCTACGTCGAATTCGTGGTCAGCAGTGAAAACGGTAAAGAGCTTTACCATTCCGGGTTTCTGCATCCTAACGGATACCTGGACGAGTCAGCCCATAACTACAAAACCTATCTGGTGAAGGCCGACGGAAGTTATAACGACAAGCACCACATCTGGCGCACGCGAGTGTTCGCGCAAAACAACCAGATTCAATCCGGCCGGTCGGATCTTGCTCGCTATCGGTTTCGCGTTCCCTCTGATCTTACCGGCGGGCTGCGTCTGACGGTCCGCTTGCGTTATCGCCGGTTCACACGCGTCTTTAGCGATTACGCGCTCGGCAAGTCAGTCGATTATCCGATTGTAACGATGGCTACGGCCGATTATCTGATGCGCGTCGGCAAGAACGATCCAGTCCCGGCCGCAGACATTCCCAAAACCGCGATGCCGGATTGGCGGCGCTGGAATAATTATGGCATCGCCCTGTTCGATCAGCGGCAGTACCCGCTGGCGATTGAGGCTTTTAGCCGCGCTGCCGAACTGGACGAGAAATACCGGCCCGTGGCTTTGACCAATCGGGCCATGGCCTACCTGGAACTGGAGCAATATGACGACGCAGCCGCCATTCTGGACGAAGTAGTGAAAGCGAATCCCGACAACATCCAGGAGCGCTCGACTGCTTCGAAAAGATTTTGCAGATCGATCCGGAGGACCAGGGAGCGCACTACAACCTGATGCTGGTTTATCGCAAGCTGGGACGGAACGACGACGCGCGGCGCGAGGCCAGGATATTCGCCGATCTAAAGGACGATCCGGGCGCGCTTTCCCTGGCGAATCAGTTTCTACGCAAGCACCCCGAGATGAGCAATGAAAGCGTGTATTGGCATATACATGATCTAAGTCCCGGACCGGGCGAATGAAAACAGAGGCGGCAACGGACAGATCATGATCGTCAAGCGCGTGGTGCTCATCATCTTAGTGGTGTTTTCGTGCTTGCTGTGGCCGGCCGGATCGGGACTTTCGTCAGCGCCACAGAAGCGCAAAGTCCGCGGCGGCGCTTCCGCACACAAGATCAACGATCTTTACCGGAGTAACTGCGCTCGCTGTCATGGGGCTGAGGGGCAAGG
>WNFR01005438.1_pt1 | contig 13028 bp, 11 predicted proteins | sample 5400221 | NCBI WGS metagenome assembly WNFR01 (sample SAMN13153357, study PRJNA577476) | soil metagenome | isolation source: 40 cm soil under Madrone tree | place: USA:California | collected 2016-06-14
CGACGTACGCGGCGACAACTGGAGCCGCCGTCAGGCCCGGCGACTCCATGCCGACGAGGTGGATGGCTTGGGGGACGGCAGGGTCGCGGGTGATTACGAAGTCGGCGTAGCCTTTGCCTCCGAGCGGGACGAGTTTCGGGCGCAGGCCCGAATAGCCTAGCTGCAGATCGGATTCTTCCACTTCGGGCAACAGTGGTTTTGCGCCTTGCACAAAATCCGCGATGGCTAAGCGGTCGCGCTCGTAATTATCTTTCGCGTCCACATATCGCGCCGTCGGTCCCAGCAGCACCGTTCCCCACAGAGTTTTGGTGAAGTGCACGCCCAGGCTCAGCGCGTCCGCGTGCGGCAGCGGGTAGACGAGATTGTTGATGAGCGTGCGGCGCGGGCCGCGAATTTCGCAGTATTCGCCGCGCACCGGATAAATCTTCCAGGATGTATTGCCGAGCATAGCGGCAACTTCGTCGGCGTAGAGGCCGGCGGCGTTGATGACGCAGCGCGCTTCGATGGTTTCGTTCTGCGAGTCCTCTTCGTCTCCAATGCGGAGGCCGACGCGGATGGCGCCGGGGATGGGTTCGAGAGAAATTACTTTGGCGCGCTGCACGATGTTCGCGCCTTGATCGGCGGCGAGGCGCGCGTAGGTGCGGACGAGATCTTCAGCCGAAACGATACCGGTGGAAGGCACGTCGAGCGCGGCGACACCGGTGATGTGCGGCTCGCGCGCGCGAATTTCTTCCTGGCCGATGAGGCGAAGCCCTTCGACGCCGTTGCCCTCTCCATTTTGTTTCAGTGCGACCAGCGCGGGTTCTTCGTGCGCGTCAGCCGCAACGACCAATTTGCCGGTGTGCCGGAACGGAACGTTGTGTTTGGCGCAGAACTCGTACATCAGCCGGTTGCCCTCTATGCAGAGCCGCGCCTTCAGGGAATTTTCCGGGTAGTAGATGCCGGAATGAATCACGCCGCTGTTGCGCGTGCTGGTGGCCATGCCGAGCTTCGGATTTTGCTCGACGAGGAAGATGTCATCGGAGTGCTGGGAGACGGCGTGGGCGATGGCGCAACCGATTACGCCGCCGCCGATGATGAGAATGTTCGCTTGGTCCATAGGAAGTTGACAGTCGACAGTTTACAGTTGAAAGCCGGTCGGAGCGCCCAGAAATTCGACGGCAAAGAAAAAAGATTTAACCACAGAGGGCACAGAGAACACAGAGAAGACTAAGAGAGCGCTAATCGCTGACGGCGGTTTCGTCGAAGTATGGTTTGCAATCGACGAGTTTGGATTCGGTGCCGTCGTGCACGGCGTAGGTGGCGCGATGTTCCCTGTTGTACGCATTGCGCCAAAGAGACGAGGCACCATGTACGCCGTCTTTATTCAGCGCGTAAAAGAAAATGTGGAATGTGGCCAGTTTTTTCTTGTCATTGTTGTAATTGCGTGCGATGCGGGCCATGGCCTCCATGCATGCGTCGGTGGGTGACATTCCCTTGCGCATCATTTCAATGATGGTGTGCCCGCCGGAGATTTTGATGTTTTCTTCGCCTTTGCCCGTGGAGCCGGCGGCGCCCACTTCGTTATCGACGCAGCATCCCGCTCCGATGATCGGCGAATCGCCAACGCGGCCGGGAATTTTCCAGGCGAGGCCCGAAGTAGTGGTGGTGGCGGAGATGTCTCCTTTTTCGTTGACCGCCATGCAAGGAATCGTGCCGGTGGGAGGGTCGGCGATGACGCGCTGCGCGTAAGCGAGAAGCGCCTGGTCCTCGGCCGTGTCGGTGAAAAGCGCCGCCATCGTTTCCTTCCATTTGGGGTCTTTCCACTCCGGGCTGTCAATTCCGGGCCGCCAGTTCAACGAGCTGGACGCTTTCCACGCGAGCCAGATTTTGCGCGAGTGTTCGGTGAGCAGATTCATCTCTTCGAAACCTTCGGCAACGGCGAAGCGGCGCGCGCCGTCGCCAACAATCATGACGTGATTGGTACGCTCCATCACGGTTTTCGCGAGCCGCGCGACATTCTTGATGCGCCGCACGGAGGCGACGGAGCCCGCGCGGCGCGTGGGCCCATGCATAACGCTGGCGTCGAGTTCGACTTCGCCTTCTTCGTTGGGCAGGCCGCCGTAGCCGACGGAGTCGTCGTTGGGATCGTCTTCGACCACGGTGACGGCGGCAACGACGGCATCAAGCGTGTCGCCACCTTTTTTGAGAATGTCCATGCCGCGGCCAAGCGCGTTCACTCCGTTGGCGCTGGAGATAATGACCGGGCGCTTGCCCTGCGCGGCAGGCGCGACAGCGCGCTCGCCATTCGTCACGGCGGCGGCCAGCGCCGGCCGTTCGAACAGATTGGCTACGCCGGCAGCAGCGCTGCCCGCCAGCGAGGTAAGAAAGAATTTACGGCGTGACCACAAGCTCATAGCGCCTCCCAAATTGGTGCGCGTCAATATACAACAACCCGGCTTCGAAATTCGAAGTCGAAATGCGAAATTCGAAGTGGCTGTTCCGTGAGAGCCTGCTAATGCGGGCTGCGTAAAAGCGGCAGCAAGACTGCCGCACTCCAAAAAGATCGTGCGTCGAAATCGGCTGTGGGTTTTGAAACGAACAAGAAAAGGTTAGCGAGCGGCTTTGCGCTAGGCGAAAATCACGCCTTTAGGAGAGCGCGGTTTCTGGTTCGAATCGTGGTGGGCCCACCATTGCTGCCAGGCTTGCGGGTTGTTGCCAAGCGGCTCGCCGGTGATGAGGCGAAGCGCGCCATATACCCAGCCGCGCGTGTCGGAGTCGAGCGCATCGTCATCGAGAAGATTCAGCAGATCGGGAACCGCGGCGAAGCGCTGTTCGTGCGTGAACATGCCGGATTCGGCGATGCCGACCGCGGCGCGCTGCCGCACGCGCGGCGAAGGATCATGCGCGAAGCGTTCGAGCAGAGGATCAACCGCGCCATCCGTGCCGAGCATGGCCAGGCCCTCGACGGCCCAGAAACGGGTTTGCTCGTCGCGATCACGCGCGAAGGCGAGCAGGTGCGTCAGCACGACTTTGGGCTGCACACCGCGATTGCCCAGCGCGCCCAGCCGCCACAGCGCGAAGGGGCGCTCGGTGGGATCCTTGCGAATTAAGTTCACCAGGCGCGCCACCGTTTTCGGCGATTTGCTCAAATTATTTGCGGCAAGATCGACCTCGATGGCCGCGCCGCGCACGCGCAAATCATCGGATTTCATCGCCGTGAGCACGAGACCGAACAGGCGGTCCGTATTCTGCAGACGGCCGCGCCAGCTGTCCGCATTTTGGCTGATCAGCTCCAGCGAGGCTGGCTGGCGGCGGATCGCGAGAGCGAGCAGTTGCTCGGCTTGCTGCTGCGGTCCGAGGCGCGTGAGTTCGGCGAATTCCGCGTTAACGGCGTCAGCGGTGGGCTGCGATGTTGCCGTAACGACTGCGTTCGCAATCTCGCCCGTCTTGAGTTTGGCCCAGACCGCCTTGAGGCGGCCAAGCTCAAAACCGGCGGCGCCGGAAAAGGCCGCCAGAACCAGGAATGCGAAAACGTACCCGCGCAAGAGACTGAGCGTGAGGGGGCGGGATTCCCCGGAAAGCGGATTGTGCGTAGCTGCCACGAATTGAGCCTCGGCGCGCTGGGTGCGGAGGCGCGCAGGTCCAAACTAGAGGTGGCGGGGAGAGGCAACAATGGTACGGGAAGCCAGCCGTCCGGTACGCGAGGGCAAGCGATGTAAGTCATTTACATGCAGCTAGATACGGGCGAAGTCAGAAGGCGGACAGGCCGTGGACGAGCGGCCCGTCCGAAAGGGCAGGCGAGCTGTTCCACTTGCGATGGCTTCACGCGTAAGGCAAATTCCCTGCTCCACTCGGTATTGGACCTGATTCGGGAGCCTGCCGCCTTGCCGTTATCGTCCGCATACTATGCCTGCCAACCAGATGGAACGCCGCAATCGCCCTCCGTACTCCGAGTTTGCCAAGCGCTATCTCTATCCGCGCAAGCCGGTGGTCATCACCGGGGCGCTGGACAGATGGAAGGCGCGTTCGCGCTGGACACCGGAATTCTTCAAGCAGCGCTACGGCGAGGTGCCTTTGCTCGTGGAGGGTCAGCCGTACACGCTTGGCGGCTTCCTGCCGCATAAGGACGATGGAAAGCCTTTGACGCTGGGCGAGCTCATCGATCTTGTGCTTGCTTCGACCGACGAGAAACCCGCTCCGTACTTGCGCAACGTGCACATCGAAAAATTTCTGCCGGAACTCAACGCCGACCTGCAGCCGCTGCCGGACTATTTTCAGCCCAATTGGCTTGCGGGTCCGCTGACGCAGCCGCTCGATTCGCGTCTGCATGGCGGACGCTTTGAGCTGTACATTGGCGGAGCGGGCGGAAAATTTCCCGTCCTGCATTTCGATACCTGGCACATCCACACGTTTCTGAGTCAAATTTATGGCGTCAAGAAATACACGCTGTTTGCGCCAGACCAGACGCCGTTTTTGTATGCGCGGGGCAACCAGTCGCAGCTCGACCTGGAAAAACCCGACCTGGAAAGATTCCCGCTGTTCGCGCAAGCGACGCGCATCGAGGTCGAGTTGCAGCCGGGAGAGATCTTGTTTGTCCCCGCGGGCTGGTGGCACACCACAAAAATTTTGACGCCGTCGATTACCGTGTCCGCCAGCCGCGTGAATGACTCGAACTGGCGCGACTTTTCCCAGGATCTGAAGTCTCGCGCGCCGCGCCCGGTGCGTCCGCTCGTTTCCGCGTATCTGACTGGCCTGCGACTGGTCCACGCCGTCGCTGGAGCATAAGCGAGCGCGACTGGCCCACGTGCTGGTCCACTGCCCGACCACCCGCACAATCCGGAACAGATAAGGAACCTGCTTGAACGGGCAACGCGAGTCTATGCGCGAGCCCGCGAGCCTGTCATCCCGACCGAAGTGGGCCGGCTTTTTCCTGCGCTCGGTTTGTGAGCGCCGGCCCACGCAGCGGAGGGATCGTGGCAAGGCCGCAGCTTCACCTCGGTCTATGAGACAAAACTACTCCTCACCGCTGAAAGTCTTCGCTTAAGTCCCGAAACCCAGCGTTCCTCTCCCGGATAAGTGCAAGCTTCTTCTCACGGCGCCACCGCTTGATCTGTTTTTCACGGCTGATCGCATCACGAACATCGCCGAAGCTCTCGAAATAAACCAGCCGCGTCACTTTATATTTCTTGGTGAACCCGTCACAAATCTCCTGCTTGTGTTCCATCACTCGCCGCTCGAGATTGTTCGTCACGCCGGTATAAAGCACGCCGCTCACACTCCCGAGAATGTAAACATGGTAGGCCACCCCGCAGACTCTGCCACCCCTGGACTCAAGCTGTCCACGAACTTTTGCGAACGCGCAAGCACGACAGAAAAGAGCGTTTGCATTTCGCGTTCGTGCCAGTGACGGAGATTAGGCTGCAGTTTTGCCACGATCCCTCCGCTGCGTGGGCCGGCGCTCACAAACCGAGCGCAGGAAAAAACCGGCCCACTCCGGTCGGGATGACGGGCTCGCTGAGCTCGCGCTTACGGCAACTTCGCGCTACCTCGTGTCAGTCGACGGGAGGGTGCCTGCTTGGTAGGGTTGACGCTACGGTGTGGCGGCTGGGGCGGGGACAGGGGCTTGGATGGTTTCTTTGCGGCGGACTTGGACGTTGGATTCTGTGCCGGAGCTTAGTGGGCGGAGATCGGCTTGCGTTAAGGCGGGAAGCCGAACGATGCGCGGAATCAAAACAACCAAGACCTCGTTTTCCTGATGATCCGTGCTCTCGCTGGAGAACAAGTAACGAAGCAAGGGAATATGGGCGAATCCCGGCCAGCCGCTGAGAGTCTTGGTGTCGACCTGCTCGAAGAGGCCGCCCAGGATGCTCGCTTCGCCTTCCTTCAAGCGAATGTCGTGCTCAATTTTGCGCTGGCTGATGATTGGTTGCTGGATGCCGCCGATGGTGGCGGTGCCCGTTACGGAAGAGACTTCGATGGAAATTTTCAGACTAACCTCGTGGTCGGGATGGACGCGGGGCGTTATGTCCGCGTTAACGCCGACGTCGATGTATTGGAATTGCGTGTTCACGAGGGGATTGATGCCGGTCGCGCTCCCTGCCTGGAAGCTTCCCGTAGCAACGGGCACGCGGTCGCCGACGCGGAGCTTCGCCGCCTGGCCATCGATGGATCGTAACTCCGGATTCTGGATGATGTGAGTCGCGCTGTCTGTCATGAGCGCGTGAACGGTCGCTCCCGGCAGAGTGACGCTGTAATCTCCGCCAGAGAGAAGCTTGTTCAGCGGCACCTTGGTGGCGTTAGAGGAGGAAGAAGAAGACGAGTCGGGATTGACGAAGGAGATCGTAGCGGTGGTCTCCGGAGAGATGCCGAGTTCGTGGACTCGATCATGGCGAGCTTGGAGTACCTCCACCTGAATGACGACTTCGGGTTTCGCTTTGTCCAGCTCACGGATAATTTTTTCGACGATCGCCAGCTTGTCGGGAGTGTCGCGAATGAGGAGGGCGTTCTGCGAGTTCACCTGTTGAATGCGCTTCAGGTCGAGCAGTTGCCGCAGCCCGGTGACGATCTCGGTCATATCCTGCGGCAGCGTGGTGTTGGACAAATAAAATATTTGCACCACCTGCTCCTCATAATCACGGCGCTTCTGTGGCTGATCGGGCGCGATCAGAATGATGTTTTGCGTAACCGGCTTCCAGAAGGCTTTTGCTTCCAGAGAGACGATATCGAGGGCCTGCCCGATGGTCGCGTCGGTCAAGTCCACGGTGATGCGGCGCGCGGGAAAATCGGGATCCAGAATTACCGTGAGGCCGGCGAGCTTGCCCAAAGTGTCGTAAACGGCTCTGGCGTCGTTCGACATCCGGATGTTGATCGGCGCGTTGGAAAGCGGCTTCAGGTCTGGCGGGCCTTCGGCCAGATCTGACTGCGGTAGAGGAGCGGCGGGATCCGGCTGTTGCTTGCCATTTTCTGCGTCGATGGGTGTGTACGTTTCGCGGGCTTCTTGATCGGTTTGAGGGGACTGTTGTTTGGCGGCGACTTGCGCGACTACCTTGTGTTGCGAGCAGCCTGGCGCAAGCATCACCACGATACAAGCTATGGTGTTGATTGCCCGTGCACGAAAAATGCGCACACACGGAACTCCGCTGCAATGCGACATGGCGCCTCGCTAGCGGGCCCGTTGACCGACGCGTGACTAGCAAATCCCGCTGTCAGGTATTGCAGCAACGCGCCGAGAAACTTCCACGTAGCGGAATTGATTTTAGAGAGCGAGGAGAAAGGGCAACGAAACGCGCACGAACTAATGATGAATCGGCTAGAAAAGGAAAAGTTTCGTGGGAGGTAAACCCACGAAACTTTTCACAGAATAACTCGCGAATAAGTCACGAAGGAACGGCAGCGGTCACTTTAGTCGCCGGGCGCCCGCGGTCGCAGGACGGTGTACCCTGCGGGAGGTTGAAAGAGTGAGGGGTTGGGCTCTGTCACTTGAATATTGGTTAGTGTGTAGCGGATCTCCCCGAAACGGGGGTCGTTGCGGATGCTGCTGACGACGAGTTTGAGATCCGGGGAGAACCAGGTTTCTCGCGTGCTGACCAGATCTTTGTCGTTGCCTATGGTGCCTGCGGGAATGACTTCCTTCGCTCGCGTGCCTACGGCCTCCACGCCTTCCACCATGCGCGTGCCCAGTTGTTCAGTGGTTTCATTCGACGAAGCTGCTCCGGCTTTGTGGTATTCAGTGTGCATCTCGCCGACGAAAACAGTGTCCGGCCCCGGAGGAGGAGGCATTGCGCCGTCCTCGAAGACGCCTTCGGCGCCGAATTTACCGCTGCTGACCACTCCGCCTGCTTCCGCCGAGCTGAAATGCACGGGACCAGATCCCATAGCGCCCGGACGCGGCATAGGAATTACTGTCGCGGTCTTCGAGTCGGATTGCCAGTGCATGTGCGTGCCTGCCACGGGATCAAATACTGTGGTTACTTTTATTTGTTTGTCGCTTGCGCCGCCGCCCCACAGGCCCATGCCGTCGAGCGTCTCCGAGCGCATGGTGCGACCTTCGGCATCTCTCGCGACGGATGCTACCATCTTGTGGCTGATGTGCGAACCATCCGCAAGCGTTTGCACCGTCTCCGTGACCGCATCTGCCTGGTACCCGTGACCTTTCACGATTTCCACTTTCCCGCTGAAGGCTACCGAGAATCCGCCGTCCGGGCCTGTTTGCACCTGGAGCTCGGGGCGGCCTGGCATCCCGGGAGAAGGCGGGGCAGGTGCCTGCGCGCGCGATGGTCCGCATAGAAACAGCAGAGTCAGCGCAGTTATTGAGCTTTGCACGATCGCATTTGTTTTCATTTTTTCCCTCAGCATTAGGAACCTCCGTGATTTCTTGGCCCATGGGAAACGATTCGGATTGCTCGTGGCAGCCCGTCGTCCCCCAACACTAAATCCGCGACATAGGATCCCGACGGATTAGCTTCGATCGGTCTGACACCCATCGCGAGCAACTCCGCTTCAGACAATGCCAGGCGAACGGTTACGCCTGTTCCCGCTGCCAGGGTGGGATCGGAAAAAGGAAGCCTGACGAAAACGGGCTGTGGGTTGGCGGTTTTCGGATGTTGATGTTGCTGAGGGATTGCTTTGCTCGGTGGCAGAACCGTGGGTATGTCACGCCGTGCTTCGAGCATGGGCGGCGCCTGCACATTGGCGGGCGCCACAACTTTTGACGCCGGATCGATGTGAGCGGATAACACGGGGCCGCTGTGGCCGGACCGTTTGGAGATCACGGCACCAATTGTCATAGCGAATCCCGCGAGTAGAACCGCCGCCGCGAGCAACCAGCGCTTTCCGACCAGTGGCGCTGACGAGCGATATTGAATAGCGTTCTCGATGTGCAGGCGGACTCGCTGCGGAGCCTCTCGCGGAGACTCTTGCGCGAGCTTTCGCATTAGCGCGTCGACCTGCGAAAAGTCGCTTTCTCTCTTCACCACTGCCTCTCTTCCCTACTCATGATTCTGGGCACAACTTTCTGAGCGGACGCGATCCTCGCGTCGATTACCTAGTCGTTTGGCGAGAAACATCCGCCCGCGATTGAATCTGGATGCTACGGTGCCCACCGGGCGCTCCAGTATTCGCGCCACGTCCTGGTAACTTTTTTCCTCCAGCCCACATAAAATTACGACCTCGCGGTAGGCAGGGGGTAGATCAAGAATTGCCTGGCGGAGGCGTTGAACTTCCGACCGCGATGATATTTCTTCAAGCACGGTCGGCTCGTAGGCCAGTTCCAGCGTGCCCAAAGAGGTCCATCGCTGAGCTTTCGAGTGGGAGCGGCGTGCCAGATTCCTCGCAAAGCCGATAAGATATGCCTCAAGGCATCCTTTTTCCGCATTGAAGCCCGATAGCACGTTCACCTTTTCAAAGCTCTTCAGGATTGAGACAAACAGTTCCTGCGTCAACTCCTCCGCTGCGGTATCGTTGCCGGTCATGTGCAGCAAGAAGCGAAAAACAATGCCTTGGTAGCGGTCATACAGATCAAGAAACGCCGAATCCTTCTTTTGGCGAAGTCCAGCCAGGAGCCGCTCCTCGTCAGCGACACCTAGAGACTGTTCCTTCGCGGACCTATGGCCGTTTGAGCTCAGGACTCTCTCCCCGGTATGTATTGCCTCAAAGCGTGAAAAACTTCCGCCCGGGATGTGTAAATTTGGGACGACCCAAGAGGCGGCCTTTCGAGGTTTCAGGCATAAACCTCGGCTTAGGGGTGGGACGCAAGAAAAGTCATGGGGTAAGCCAAAAGGCATGCCCTCCACGGTTCTAGGCCGCTGAGTATATAAGAGTGGAAGACAGGAATTTTGCTTCTTGGTTCGACTCTGGCGGTGCGCCCGAGTGGCATAGGTGCCGCACCTACGGCGCTTCGGATTCTTTTTCGGGATGCGTACCCAGCCCTCGCGGACTGGGCTAACTTATGCCGCACCTACGGCGCTTCGGAAAAGGGCCCGCGAAAGTCCGCGGCCGCTACATATACCGGAGTCAAGGCTAGGATACGGACCATGGCTAAAGCCAAAGATTTTGGCGGGCTTTGCCGCGGCGCCTGAAGGCGCCGCTCCCCTGACTGAAGTCAGGGGCTTCCACCTGATCGGCGGAACGAAAGATTAAGGGCGCACCGACCTGTTTAAGAGGAGGCGGCGGTTGTGGATTTGGCAGGTTTGTAGTGGCCGGGGAGGGCGCGAGTGGAGATGGCGAGGCGGTTCCAGAGATTGATGGTGCCGACTACGAAGGTCAGGTCGACGATTTCTTTTTCGCTGAAATGCTTTTGCAGGTCGGCGTAGACGTCGTCGGGGGCGTGAGTTTGCGCGATAAGCGTGACGGACTCGGCCCAGGCGAGGGCGGCGCGTTCGCGGTCGGAGAAGAAGGGAGTCTCGCGCCAGGCTTCGAGAGTGTAGAGGCGCTGCTCGGATTCTCCGGCCGCGCGGGCGTCGATGGAATGCATGTCCAGGCAATAAGCACACCCGTTGATCTGCGAGGCGCGCATTTTGATCAGATGGACCAGCTTTGGGTCGAGGCCGCTTTCGGCGATATATTTTTCCAGGCCGAGCATATGCTTGAGCGGTTCTTGCGCGTACTTTCTATAGTCGATGCGAGGCTGCATGGGTTGTTCTCCTTTCAGGAACATCTCTCTACATAGATGTATTGGGTGAGAGCGGAGGTATTTGGGGAGCGGCCAGGTTGTCGACGAGAGGCGTCCGCTTGAGCAAACGGCCTAAATAAAGCGCATCCCTACATTTGGGGGGAATTCGGCGGAAAAAATTAAGGGCGCAACGACCGCTAGGCGGTTGCGCCCTCTTAAACTGAGCCGTAAAGTTTTGGCTTGCCGGTTCCGTCTGGGTGGGCTGACTTTGCCGTTAGGCTAGTCGCTCACTTCCAAACCGACCCCTTAAGCCTGGAGCTTTTCGGTTCGATCTCAAGCGCCGCAGCCGTGAGGTTGCTGCGCCCTTTGAACTGAGCCGTAAAGTTCTTACGCTTCCCGGTTCAATCTGGCGTGGAAGATAATCGCAGCGATTTGCGGCGTCAATCGAATTCTGCGGGAAACTCTGTGCAAATTTGTGGACGGGTGTGGAAAAAAAACGGCGTTGGGCGCCGAGGAAAAGCAGGTCCCTCAGGTCCTCACATTGCGAGAGATGACGAGCGCTGCAGGTGGGTACGTGCCATTGATTGAAAGTAACGCTGCAACCTTGCCGCGATCCCTCCACTACGCGGGCCGGCGCTCACAAACCGAGCGCAGGAGAAAACCGGCCCGCTCCGGTCGGGATGACGGGCTCGCGTTGCTCACGCACGGCAGACTTCCATTTCATTCGACTGATGAAACCGTAAGGTTCGGACTTGAGTGAAGACGTTCAGATGTCGCTGCGCAAGAGTGCGGGTTATTGGTCGCGGGAGGAGGTAGCAGCGGCAACCTGGTGGGGGGCGGGTTTGGGTTTGCGGCGCAGGGCGGACATGGCGGAGTCGTCCGCAGGGACGAAATAGCCGACGACGATGCCCATGGCGCCGGCGGGGAGGGGCTTGCCAGTGGTGTTGTCGTAGGTGGCGGTGATGCGCAGCTCGTCGCCAGCGGCGAATTTGTAGCCGCCACGATCGAAGAAAGTAACTACGGGCATGCTGAGGAGCTGGCCCTTTTCGTCGACCTGGGCGTCGAGAGTCGCGACTGTTTCCTTGCGCGTCGCGTCTTCGAGAACGATTTGCTTGGCATAGTCGTGCATGTGGGCGCCGACGCCGAGGAGGATGCCGTTGTATTTCACGGTGACGGTGCCGGTGTTTTCGTTTTTACCGGCCTTTAGGTTGTAGCTGGAACCCCCGCAGGACTGCACGTCCATCCAGGTGGGGTAGACGCTCTTGATGGCCTCTTTGTTCGCGGCTGAAGGAGGATCGGCGTAGGGAATTTTCACTTCGAGAAAGACCTTGTCGTAGGACGTGACGGTGGGGTTGTGGACCATGGTTTCGATGCGTATTCTGTCACCCTTTTGCACCCGATAGCCGTAGCCGGGGATTTCGATCCAGTTGGTGAGTTCGCTGCCTGCGCCGAAAATGTGCTCTTCCTTATTTGGGCAGAGAAAATCGGAGCGATCGGTGTTCCAGAACGCGGTGTGATGGAGCACGATGCCGGGGACAGCGTTGCCGTTGGCGTCAACGAGGCGCGGGGTGTAGGCGCGAAGAAAACCGTCGAGCGGGATGGTCCAGAAGACGTCGGGAGGCTGCGGCATATTCATGTGACTGGTGTTGGGGGGGAGAGTAAGGGGGCCTTCGCGGAGAGTGATCGTGTGGGTGGTGGCATCGACTTGCTGCTCGAGCTTGATGCCCTTGGCGACGGCGTGGTGCATGCCTTCTTGCATGAATCCGCCATGATTGTGCTGCATGTGGTTCATGTCGTGAGCGGGCGGCGCGGGTGACTGCTGCTGTTGCGGCTGCGCGGCGCGGGTGGCCAAGGGTAAGAGCGCAACAGCGGAGCTCAGAAGCAGGACGACAGCGGCGGGAGGAAGCTGTGTTTTGGACTGGGCAGATTTCATTATGACACCTCGTTCGCTAGACATTCGTTCATCACGGGGACAGCGTGCTGGGCTGGCACACCACTGCCCCTATGATATGCCTGCGGCGTGGTAGAATCCCGCGCCGTTCTGGGGGAGGATTCGCATGCGGAAACGCTGCCTGCTGGGTTGGATGCTGATGAGTGGCGTGGTGGTTATGGCATTTGCGGATCTAGAAGGCGCTGAAGAAGCACCATACGCTGGAGCAGATGAAGTGGGAGAAAATTCTGGAGCCGTGGCAGAACTGGTCGGGCGATTACGTGAACACGGACGCGTTTATCGAAACGCTGCACAACTGGCTGACGGGAGCGAAGGCGAGTTTCAGCGGCACAACTAGAGTTTGCGCAAGCGCAACTAAAGTTACGCAGCGCTGTGCGCAAACCGTCGTAATGACTTAAAATGATGACAGTGGGCGTGTAGCTCAGTTGGGAGAGCACCTGCTTTGCAAGCAGGGGGTCACCGGTTCGAGCCCGGTCACGTCCACCA
>WNFR01010958.1_pt1 | contig 13027 bp, 6 predicted proteins | sample 5400221 | NCBI WGS metagenome assembly WNFR01 (sample SAMN13153357, study PRJNA577476) | soil metagenome | isolation source: 40 cm soil under Madrone tree | place: USA:California | collected 2016-06-14
AACGCTCGGCCTCCTTGAGCGTCTCATCACGCATCCTGATGTACGGCACGTGCTATTGGTCGGCGCATACCGGGACAACGAGGTCGGTCCCTCGCACCCGCTGATGCGCACGCTGGAGGTGATTCGCACTGCCGGCGCTCGGGTGCACGAGATCGTACTGGCGCCTCTTAGGCTCGACGATGTGGGTCGGCTCGTCGCGGATGCGCTGCATTGCGAGCCGGAGCGCGCGCTGCCGTTGACCCAACTGGTCCATTTGAAGACCGGCGGCAATCCGTTCTTCGCGATCCAGTTCTTCACGGCGCTGGCCGACGAGGGATTGCTCGCATTCGAACCCGTCGCCCTGGCCTGGCAATGGGAGATGAATAGCATTCGCGCCAAGAGCTACACGGACAACGTGGTGGACCTCATGGCCGGAAAGCTGAGACGATTGTCCGCGCCCACTCAGGAGGCCTTGAAACACCTCGCCTGCCTGGGCAATGTCGCCGAGGTCACCACCCTGGCCCTGGTTCGCGGGGAAACAGACGAAACGATGCAGTCCGCCCTCCGAGAAGCTGTCAGCGCCGGTCCCATTTTCCTCCAGGAGGGTACCCTGAAATTTCTGCACGACCGGATCCAGCAGGCGGCATATTCGCTGATTCCTGAGGAGCACCGTGCGCACATTCACCTGCATATCGGCCGTGTGCTATTGGCGGCGAGCATATCGGCGGACGACCTGGGCGAGCATGTGTTCGATGTAGCGAACCAGTTCAATCGGGGTGCCGTGCTGCTGGTCAACCGGAACGAGAAAGTGGACGTCGCGTCGATTAACCTGCGCGCTGGAAGAAAGGCCAAGGCGTCGACGGCCTATGCATCGGCGTGCGCGTATTTCGCGGCGGGCATGGCGCTGTTGGACGAAAGCGATTGGGACACCGAGTACGAGTTGACGTTCAGCCTGAGGATCGAACGCGCGGAGTGCGAGCTTCTGAGCGGTAACTTCGAAAAAGCCGCGCAACTGATTGTGGAGTTGTTGCAGCGCGCAGCATCGAAAGTCGATCAGGCAACCGTCTACCACCTGAAAATCCAGCTCCATTTCCTGACGTCAGAATACCAGCAGGCGGTAGCCAGCGCGCTCACGTGTCTGCGAGTGTTTGGCATTGACCTGCCGGCACACCCTACCTGGGAGCAGGTCCAGGCCGAGTACGAGACGCTCTGGCAAACCCTCGATGGGCGCCCGATCGCGAGTCTGATCGATCTGCCGTTGATGACCGATCCGGAACTGCAGGCGACCATGCAGGTGCTCCTGGATCTTACCCTCGCTGCTTACCTTACCGACTACCATTTGTGGTGCTTGCAAGTGTGCCGCATGGTGAAGGTCAGCATGCAGCACGGGACGAGCGGTGCCGCCGCGCTCGCCTACGGCTATTTCGCGTGTATGCTCCCGGTCTTCCATCGTTACCGCGATGCTCACGGTTTCGCGAAACTCGCCTGCGACCTCGTCGAGAGGCACGGCTTCATTGCCTACCTGTCGAAGGTGCAGTTCGCGAGGGGCACGATTGCCTTCTGGACCCAGCCGATTGCGCGCGCGATCGATTTTATGCAGGCGGGCTTTCGCAGCGCGATTGAGACTGGGGATCTGACCTTTGCCTGTTACGGCCTGTACCAATCTGTCACAGGCCTTCTCCTGCGGAACGATCCACTCGACGCGGTGTGGCGCGAGTCGGAGATGGCGCTGGACTTTGCCCAGGATGGCAAGTACGGCGATGCCTACGGCGATGCCGTGGACATCCTCGTGAGTCAGCAACGCTTCATCGCGACCATGCAGGGCCGGACCTTGAGCTTCGCCACCTTCAGCGACGCGCAGTTCGACGAGGCGACGTTCGAGGCGCAACTGACAGCGGAGCGGAGGCCCTTGGTGATCTGTTGGTATTGGATTCTCAAACTGAAGGCGCGGTTCCTTTCAGGCGACTACGCCGAGGCGCTCGCGGCAGCCGACAAGGCGAAGCCACTTCTTTCGGCCGCGGCCGGCCAGATCCCGCTGCTCGACTACTTTTATTATGTCGCGCTGACGGTGGCGGCATGCTATCAGCACGCTTCGGCCGACGAGCAGAAAGCGTGGCGCGAACTCCTGAAGGCGCACCAGGAACAACTGCGCGAGTGGGCCGAAAATTATCCTCCGACGTTCGCCGACAAGCACGCACTGGTGTTGGCTGAGGTCGCCCGCATCGAGGGCCGCGCTCTCGACGCAATGAACTTGTACGAACAGGCCATTCAATCCGCTCGCGAGCACGGCTTCGTCCAGAACGAGGCGCTAGCCTGTGAATTGGCCGCGCGATTCTACCTGACGCGCGGACTCGAGATGAGTGGCCACTCCTTTTTGCGCAACGCGAGGAACTGCTACGACCGCTGGGGCGCGCTCGGCAAGGTTAAACAACTCGACGAACGTTACCCGCGCTTGCACGAGGAACACCTTCCTGCTGCTGCTGCCTCCATTATCGGCACGCCGGTCCGGCAGTTGGACGTCGAGACTGTTGTCAAAGCCTCACAGGCACTCTCGAGCGAAATTGTGCTTAGCAAGCTGATCGAGCGGCTGATGCGAATCGCGGTGGAGCATGCAGGAGCCGAGCGGGGTCTGCTCATTCTTCTCCGTGGCGACGAGCCGCAGATCGAGGCGGAGGCCATCACCGGCCGCGACGGTGTCGAGGTCAACGTTCGGCAAGAGGGCATCACGCCATCTGATCTCCCCCAATCCGCGCTTCACTACATGATCCGGACGCGGGAGCGCGTAGTCCTTGATGACGCGTCGATCAGTAGCTCGTATTCGGAGGATGCGTACGTGCGGCAGAACCGCCCCAGATCCGTCCTATGCCTGCCTATTGTCCAACAAACGAAACTCCTCGGGGCACTCTATCTCGAGAATAATTTGACGCCAGGCGCCTTCACGTCGGAACGAGTTGCCGTGCTGGAGTTGCTTGCTTCGCAGGCAGCAATTTCGCTGGAGAACGCCCGCCTCTATTCTGATCTGCAACGCAGCGAAGCTTTCCTCGCTGAAGGGCAGAGCATCAGCTCGACCGGAAGCTTCGGCTGGAACGCTAAGAGCGGAGAAATCCAGTGGTCAGAGGAAACCTACCAAATCTTCGAATACGATCGAGCGACAAGGCCCACATTGGATCTGATATTTCAACGCACTCATCCAGACGACAAGGCTTTCGTGCAGGAGACGATCGACCGCGCATCCAGGGAAAGGACAAATTTTGATTTTGAGCATCGCTTGCTGATGCCGGATGGTGCGGTCAAGCACCTCCATGTCATAGCTCATTGCTTGCAGAATTCATCTGGCAGTCTCGAGTTTGTAGGGGCCCTGATGGACGTTACGTCTACCAGGCACGCCGAAGAAGCACTACGCCGGGCGCAGGCAGACTTAGCACACGTCAGCCGGGTGACCACGATGGGCGAGCTGGTAGCTTCGATAGCTCATGAAGTCAATCAACCACTCGGTGCAATAGTCACCAACGGCAGTGCGTGCCTGCGTCTTCTTTCTCGCGAGACGCCGGATCTTGATAAGTCGCGCGAAGTTATTGGACGAATGATCAGGGACGGCATGCGCGCAAGTGAAGTGATTAAGCGGATTCGCGATCTATTGCACAAGGCTCCTCCTGAAAAGTCGCCGCTGAATATTAATGAAACCGTTCAGGAGGTGATCGAGCTGGTCAGCAGCGACGTGCTCAGGAGTAAGGTCAAGTTGCAGGCCGAGCTGGCAGCCGACCTCCCGCCAGTCACGGGAGACCGCATTCAGTTGCAGCAGGTAATCCTGAATCTGATACTAAATGCCAGAGACGCTATGAGCGAGGTGCGCACGCATCCGCGTGTGCTTCTAATTACAACACTAAAGAATGAGTCTGGTGACGTAGTAATGGCTGTGCGGGATTCTGGCAAGGGGCTGGACGCAAAGGATGCGGAGAGGATCTTCGACCCCTTCTTTACTACTAAACCGGAAGGCATGGGTCTGGGACTCTCCATCAGCCGAAGTATCATCGAAGACCATCACGGCACACTTTGGGCTAAACCAAACAAGGACAGAGGAGCTACCATTCAGTTTACCCTTCCACCGAGCAGCGGGAGTGAATGAGCAACTTGCAGGCGCAAAAAATAGCGATTTTTCAAATCTTTCACAGCTTCTCACGCGTCACATCTTCCGTCACTGCCATTTGTCACCCTTCACGCCAAAGATCACTAAAAGCATTCGCGCGCTAGCGCGCAGCCTTCCCCTTCCCCCTTCCCCTTTCTCCCTTCCCCTTCTTTCTCTTTCCCATCGCCTTCTCACAGCCCAACCAAATTCCGCTCGATCCTTGCATAGCCATGCTCATCCGCCCATAGATCCAGCGGCGCGGCCGCCACTTCATCCACTAATGGAATTGCCAGGCCAGATATCGTGAGGTCGATTCCCTTGATGTAACGTTTGCAACTGTCGCAGGCTTCAATTCGCACGTGATCGTATTCAGGCGAATGAAAATAACCCAGTTTCGTCGGCTGTTCCTCCCCGCAGTGTACGCAGACGACACGCCGGTAAAGCCAAACAGTGAGACACGTGGAACAGATTAAACTCCGATTGCCGCTCTCCGAAGAGGCTTCCCCGATGTGCAGAAAACTGACCTGCGGTACACCACCGCAGAACGGGCACCGGCTCTCGTGTCTTTCAAAGACTCGATCAATGGGCCGTCCCCCCGACTCTGCCAGCCAGCGTCCGTAAGGCTGCAACAACGCCTTGCCGAAGAATTGTATGTCGGACGGCGCGCGCCACTGCATCAGCAACATCTCGTCAAGTTCATCTTCGCTCCCTTGTGAAAGCGCCTCCGCCATTTCAATCAAAGAGGGCGTCCCATGCATTTGGGTTACACGTAAAAGCTCCGGCAGCATCCCTCTCAATACATGCAAATCGTCTTCAAGAACTCCTGTGGGCAGCCAATTCTTCCGGCTGCGTAACGACTCGTAAATCTCTTTCTGCGCGCGGAGCAAATGTGCGTAAAAGACCAGCAACTCTTTGGCGCCATCGCTCTTCGCAGCGAGTTGCTCCGCCCTTGTTATCAGCATGTCCCATGATTGTTTCATCGACACCCCGACCACGTTACCCAACCGCTGCTGTTGAATGACTTTCAGGAATGCGCCGGACCAGCTCGTCGAGTGTTTCGCGTGTGTAGACAGGCAGAGTGCTTAAGACACCTTTTTCAGATGAACCCTGACACCACGACGCGAACCGCTCGCGAGCGCCGGATGCATTCTCCACTTCAGAGTCAAACAAATAGAGTGCGTCACTCTTACGGAGCGCGCGCCGTGCCGAAGCCTTAATCTTCCCGCCTTCCGCCCGTGTGACCATTACTCCGAGATCTACATCCAAAAACTCCAGAAAACTATTCCCTTCGATAAAAACTCCTGGCGCTTGCACTTGTCCGAGCGCCAGCTTGATTCCATTTTCGACCTGGTCGTCGGTCACGATCGCCCAGTGAACGTTTGACGCCCCGGCATCCCAATATCGTCCGGTGTCTTTTCCCAAAGCATAGGTCGCCGAACGTCCCGAACGAATTACCGGTTTGTCCTCCAGCAAATGGCTAACGCAGCATGCATGAGGGTCCTTGCCGCATGAACGGTAGTGTCCGCGGGTCATCTTGATCGCCTCCCACCCGGGGAAGGCGCGCAGCAGTTCACAAAGCAGCGTCGTCTTACCAACCTCCGAAGTAAACCCGCTAATTGCGACTATGACAGGACTCATGATCTTCCCCCTTAACCTACCAAAACTGATCAATCTATTATACACGGCAATCAAGGCATCTTTGCAGCGCGCAGCCTTCACTAGCCTCTGACCTCTAACATCTGCCTTTCTCAGTTCGACACACCACCAGTCCGTTGCTAAAATCCAACATCTTTACCTTAACGAATTCACACTACTCTTACACACTGAAAGGATAATCTGGTTTTGAGTCGAACAATCCCTCGAACACTTCTATCGTCATTCCTGGCAATCATTTTGCTCCTTGGCGTCGCGTTGGTTGCTGTCGCGCAATCATCTCAATCTCAACCGGCTCGTAAGGCGAAGCCGGTCAAGTTCAAAATCCCTGATGGGTACATGCCGGCCGATTTCCCGGAAAAGAGACTTGGGAAATTAATGCTTGATCCGAAGCGACCTGATGGGATGTTTGTTGCGTACTCGAAAGACGATGAAAACCCTGATGCGTTAACTCCAATTCTTCAATCCATGGTCACGAGCATGTTTTTCCACGAAACCAAATCTCCTGTTGAATGGACTAAATCAACGTTGCCCGCCCATGAGGCTATAGATAACGAACCTGGTACGTTGTATTCGGCTTCCAATGGCGAGATGGAAATACAGTTAGCTCTATATGCTCGTGTATCGGGAACGACGAAGCTCGTTTATGGATACTACGGGATGCGGCATAAACCCGAAACGAAGAAAGATGATGCCTCCTTCCTGGACAGTTCAGGTAAAGGCGTCAAAGATTTCGACAAGTTCTGGCAGTCAATTAAGGATTCGAAGTAACCGGCTAAATAGCGCTTAACGCGCCTGCCGACAGGTCACCTCGGTCGAAAGCAGGTGACTTAAATGGCTTATTAACTTAAATATACAAGTGAGCACACTATGGAACTGATTCGCACAATTTGGGCTCTCTTTTTGTTATTCAGTTTGTTAGCTGTCCCACAGCTGCTTGGTATCCTCGCTTATTACCGAGTCGTGAAGTTTCACAAGCGTCTGGCTCATCTCGTCTGCTTTCTTGTTCCACCCGCCACGTTTTATTACTTGTCATGGCGGATTTGGTTCCATTCCGAAAATGCCGCACAAGCTCACGACGGTTGCGGCATGGCTGCGCTCGCGGGTGTTTTCATAATAGTACTCGGAACTTTCGCACAGATATGGTGCAGCATGCTGATGCAAATCCTTGTGCAGCTCAATCGTGGCAGTGCGCTGCGGTGGTCTAAGGTCTCCCGAACGAATTCACCAACCGGCAACGATCAGGTAGATTGACATAATGTCCGATTTTGTCCGGGTTTTTATCTGCTTTTTCTGCAATGCAAATCTGTAGCTTCTTGTTTTCTGAACAAGAACTTTGTATTTGTCTTTCAGCCCGGATCAGCCAATCGCATAAAGCCCGATCAACTCCGCTTTGTTCTGCTGGAGAACCACTCCATCTACCCGAACTCCGATCAAGGTACGAAAATTCGCAAGTTGGGAAGGACGGTTTACCTCCGCTCAACGTTGAATTCGCTCAACATTACCTGCACTGCAAATCTGTAACCTCTTGTTTTCCTGGTGAGATTTTATCGCCATCAAACTCACACCATCTTGAAATACTGTGACTTCAGCAATTCAAAATTCGAAAGTTCCCAGCGTGCGGCTCTGCCGCGCTGCGTCCTCCTGCGGCAAAATTTCTTCTTCTATACAAATTCAGGACCATACGGCCTCTCTTCGTTTTGATCCGTGTTCTATTTCCTGTGATCTCGTCAATGACTGGGAGCGCGAACCACCGTTCATGTTAATTAAAAGTATTCGCGCGCCAGCGCGCAGCCTTCCCCTTCCCCTTTCTCCCTTCCCCTTCTTTCTCTTCCCTGTCACCTTTTTAGAATTCCCATCCCACCCCAAGCCGGAATATTCTCGGCGCCTGGATCGCCAGGGGTATGCGCTTTTCAAAATTGGTACTCGTGAGGTCTGATTCCAAAGTGTTCTGGTTTAAGTTCAGAAGATTGAAAACGTCAAGACCAAGCGAGAACCTGCTGCGCTTAAAGTCGAATGTCCGCGCGACGCGCAGATCCAGAGTTGAATTGAACTGGGTCCGAAAAGCGCCAAGGTCTCCACGCTGTGTTGCTCGCACGAAGAACGGCCCCTGCGCAAATCCGTTGACAAGCAACATTCGCCCAAACACAAGTCCGTCATAATATCTCGCCACAACGCCCAACCGCACGCCATATGGCGCCTCGTAATACGCACTTATCTTTCCAGTGTAGCCACGATCAAAGTACGGTCTGCCGTTCGAAAAAAGGAGCGTGTTCGGATCTGCATTCGATGCGCTGAAAACTGACTGGTTGGTAATAATGAAACCCGGATCGTTTTGAAAGACGCCATTGCCCGGATTGGTCGGGTAAGACGCATGCATGGCTGTAAAGTTGACGGCAGCTTCCCAGTGGCGAGCAAAGAGCTTGAGCATCTCGATCTCAAGGCCCTTATCGCTGCCGCGATAGCCGGGTGGATTTGTAAGCACAAAGAAATCGTTGCCCAGGGCCGAAGGCTGCCGGTTAAACAGTGTCAGTGATTGATCGTCTGAGTTGCCCGGAATGCCGTCATTGCCGGGGTCGATCACCAACGTAGGGATGTAACTGGAAAAAGGAACGCCTGTGTTGGTCACCGCAATCTGGTGATGATCGTCCTGGCGAAAAAACCGGACGCTCGCGACGAATCGCTCGCCAAATTGCTTTGAAACTTCCACAATAATTTCGTCGCCGAACGGTCGTCGAAGATTCTTATCGACAGACGAAAATGGACCACCAAAGACACGAAGTAACCGGCCTATCTCCGGCGGCTGGACTTGTCGATCACCGTTTGCGTCCTGCCATTGAAAGACCTGCCCGCCAAGCGCCGCGGCGTTTCCAAAATCAAGATAGCGTCCCTGCAACAGATGTCCGTAGCGCGCGAAACCACCTCGCAGAATTAATCCAGTGATTGGCAGCCGCATTACAAAGCCCACGCGCGGCTCGATCGTCGTCCAATTAACCCGATTACCGACCGCAGTGGCCTGACCTGAAGAGTTTTCCACACGTACGCCAATTGGAATGGCAAGCCACTGTGCGGGACGCCATGCGTCCTGCACGAAGAACGAAAGGTTTCTGACATGCTGGCGAGCCTGAGTTGGCGTATTCCAACGAACCACTTCGGCGCCGGCGCCATCAACCAGGATCTGCTCGATTCCACCTATAGCGTCCCAGCGATTAGTGATATTGCTTCGGTCAAACGCTGCACCTAAAACAACGCTATGACCGCCAAACTTTCCATTATGGACAACCTGGAATTGAGCGTTTGCCATGTAGCGTGTGCGTGTACCCGCAAACGAGAATGGCGCTGCGCCCGTCAACGTCAACTGAGGCAAATCGATAGTGCTGGTTGTTAATGTGCCCGGCTGGATCCCTGATGAAATGATGGCGTGAGCAACCCCAAAGCCAAGCTCTAATGCAGAGGATGCACTCGGCGAACTGGACCAGCGCACCTGGAACTGATGAAAATTGTCGTTGCCCCGTCGAGTGGCGTCAGGTGCAACGCGCGGGTCAGCGCCTACCCTGGAGTTGAAAACGTGTTGGCCTGCGTATAGCAGGTTCAATTGCTTGCTGCCCCGCTGGTACAGCGTGAAGTCTGTCAGCAAGTGATACACATGAGCATCGATCGGAGCAGCAAAGCCGCCCAGTGTTTTAGACAGTTGTTGCGTAGTGAGCGATATGAAAAACGGCCATTTAGCATAGGGCAGCGGCAGTCTTCCGGAGAGTTGTCCACCTGCATCTACCAGATGCCCCAGGCGCTCGGGTCCCGGAAAGCCGAGTTGGACCAACCGCGCGTCCATGTTATTGCTCTGCAATGCATGATTAGAAAAGAACGCTCGGATAGTTCCGTGTAGGTCTGTCGATGTTTGGGGCGTAATCAACTCCAGATTGACACCGGAGCCGGAAAACGTCGCAGGCTTCTCAGATCTGATAACAGTGACATCAGTGAGCGCGTCAAAATCAGGGTCAGTTAAAGGGAGGCCTGGGAGATACGGATCTGTCACATCAAGACCATTCAGGCTGTACTGGTTCTCGGTCCACGAAAGGCCGCGCGAGCTAAAGAGAGGGCGCGTGCCCGTCTCAAGGCCGCCGGTGTCGAGCCTGTTCGTTACAATCGAGGTTGCCTGGTTTTCGAGCAGCGACCATATTCTTCGCGAAGTCGGAAGCTTATGCATCGAGACCTGGCCGAACTGCGTGCCCGCCCAAACATCTCGATCAAGCAATTGGAGCGACCGAATGTGATTGCCGAACGTCGACGTAACCGGCAGGAGCACAATGTTGATATCAAGCGTCCGTCCCGCGTCGATAATCAAGTCAGAGAATTGTTGGTCCTGCCATCCGGCGAGGGACAGTGCCAATGAGTACGCACCTGGAGTAAGACCGACAAATTGATAGCGGCCGGTTGTGTCCGTCACCGTGCGAACGTCGGCCTGTGAAGCATCTGCGCGAGAAAGTTGAACCTCTACTCCGGTTATCACATTGTGTTGTGGGTCGTGAATCAACCCTACCAGAGTTCCATTTTGCGATTGAGTGAATGCGGCAGAGGCCAACATCGCTATCGCAAACGCTACAATCGAAGTGCGGCCGACAACCTTGCGAAGGTAAGGGAGGCATCTAAATCCTGCATTCATGATCGCGCTTCCTGTTCCTCCCTTCTATGGTTCCAGCCATAGAAGAATCGAAATAGGTTTCTTAATTGCCCGCTAAAATCATCACGCGCCTTGAACGATCAGCTTGCCGCGTATCATATTCATCCCACAGGTAAATGTAAACTCCCCAGCCTTGTCCGGAGTGAACTCAATCGGCGTGGTCTTGAATGCGGGCAGATGCCTTGCGATGCCAAAGTCTCCAAAGATAACTTCCTCACTGCATGATGCTGTCTCATCGCGGTAGAAGTCCAGCCTCACGGGCACCTTCTCTTTCACCACTATCACATCCGGCGAGTAGCCGCCCTTCACCGTGATCATTATCTCCTGCACTCCTGTTTCGTCAACGCTCGCCGCGATGCGTTCACGCTCTCCGAAGAAGTACCACAGGATGAGGGCTATCAGCGCGACGCCGCCGATGATCACTGAAATCTCTACCCAATCCATTTCTCCCCTCCTTAAATCGCCCTGGGCCTAAACCTTCTTAGCCTCAGGCTGTTCGTTACCACCGACACGCTCGACAACGACATCGCCGCACTCGCGATGATTGGCGACAGCAACCATCCCGTGAATGGATAAAGAAGTCCCGCGGCAACGGGTATTCCAATAGTGTTGTAAGCGAACGCCCAGAACAGGTTCTGCTTTACCGTCCGAATCGTTGCTTTCGAGAGCTCGATTGCTTTGACCACGCCCCTTAGATCACCCTTTATAAGTGTGATGTCCGACGCTTCGATCGCCACATCCGTACCGGTCCCTATCGCAATTCCCACGTCAGCCTGGGCCAGCGCAGGTGCATCATTGATTCCGTCTCCGACCATCCCAACTATCCGTTTCTCGTTCTGAAGCCGCTTGATCTCTCCGGCCTTTCCTTCAGGCAGGACCTCCGCCAACACGCGGCTTATCCCGACCTGCTTCGCCACAGCTTCAGCCGTGCGTTTGTTGTCGCCGGTCATCATCACCACTTCAAGCCCGAGCCTTTGCATAGCCGCGATTGCTTCCTTTGATTCGGCCTTAATCTCGTCGGCCACGGCAATCAGGCCGGCAAAGCGACCTTCAAGCGCCACATATATCGGAGTCTTGCCCTGTAAGGCCAGTTCTTCGGCTCGCTTTTCAAAATTATCCAGCTCGATCGCTCGATCGCGCATCAACTTTGTATTACCCAGCAGCAAATTATGCCCATCAATTTGCGCTGCAATTCCATGGCCTGCCAGCGCTTTGAAATCGATCGCGTTACTGAGCAAGAGCCCGCGCTCTGTTGCGCCTTTAACGATCGCTTCTCCCAGTGGGTGCTCGCTTCCTCGTTCCGCTGAAGCGACTAACCTCAGCAATTCGTCTTCGTTCACCCCGCCGGACGGAAAAACATCCGTCAGCGATGGTTCTCCTTTCGTGATCGTGCCTGTCTTGTCAAGCACAATTGTCTGCAGCTTATGCGCTGTCTCGAGACTCTCTCCGCCCTTGATCAACACTCCATTCTCGGCGCCCTTGCCCGTTCCCACCATGATCGCCGTCGGCGTTGCAAGTCCCAACGCGCACGGGCACGCGATGATAAGGACGGAAACGAAGCTCACGAGCGCCATCGTGAACCTCACGTCTACAGGTGCAAGTACGAACCACACGACAAACGTGGCCACCGCTATGCACAGCACTACCGGCGTGAATATCCCGCTTATCACATCGGCAAGCCGCGCAATTGGTGCCTTGGACCCCTGTGCTTCCTGGACCATCTTTACGATCTGCTGCAGTGCTGTATCCTTGCCGACTTTGGTTGCTCTGAAACGGAAAGCCCCCGTCTTGTTTATGGTGGCCCCAAAGACCTCGTCTCCCCTTGTCTTTTCGACAGGCAGGCTTTCACCGGTCAGCATCGATTCGTCAACCGCCGAAGCACCATCCTCAACAACGCCATCAACGGGTATCTTCTCGCCGGGCCGCACGATGACCAGGTCTCCTGGGACGACCTCTTCAACAGGTATGTCGATCTCTTGGGCATCACGTACCACTCTGGCCGTCTTTGCCTGCAGCCCCACAAGTCTTCTAATCGCATCGCTCGTTTGGCCTTTGGCCCGTGATTCAAGCATCCTCCCCAACAGGATCAGCGCGATGATAACGCTCGCCGCTTCGAAATAAACCGGCACCATCGGAACCGGCCCCATCTCCATCCTCGAACCACGCACCATCGCTCCGCCGAAAAATCCGGGCGCAGTAGTCGCTGCGACCGAATACAAATATGCGGCACCGGTGCCAATGGCAATCAGCGTGTTCATGTCAGCAGCACGGTGCTTGAACGACGCCCAGGCGCCGCGATAGAACTGCAAGCCGCAATAAAAGACCACGGGTGTTGTCAGAGCCAATTGCAGCCAGTTCACACCTGGGAAGTTCAAGAACGAGACGCGGCCATGCGACATCGCAATTATCAGCACAGGCACCGACAAGATCGCAGCGATCAAAAACTTCATCTTCAGCTCGCGATATTCTTCCTCCCGTGCTGCAGCCTCCGAATCCAATGCGGAAGTGTCTTCACCGCTGCCCTGGACCTGCCTCGCTTTATAGCCGAACTCCTCGATGGCTTTCTTAATTCGTTCCGCATCGATGGA
>WNFR01009246.1_pt1 | contig 13026 bp, 8 predicted proteins | sample 5400221 | NCBI WGS metagenome assembly WNFR01 (sample SAMN13153357, study PRJNA577476) | soil metagenome | isolation source: 40 cm soil under Madrone tree | place: USA:California | collected 2016-06-14
TTTTGAACATCTTTGCGTAGCTATTCTTGGAAACAAGCAAGTGAGCGCGGCCCCGGTGGTAAAGGACGTCCATGTCGTCTGGCGCAAGCTTGGCGGCCCTATCTAGTGCCTCCGCGGCTTCTTCGGGCTTATCCTGCGCGAGGCGGACGACTCCCAGCCACATCCATGCGGGCGCATCTTTCGGAAATGAGGCGGTTTCCTTTTGAATCGCGGCACGGCCTTTATCCAGTTGGTTCAGACGAAAATAAGCGATGCCGAGAAAAAGGTTTGCCCCATGCAGCCGCGGTTTTAGCGCCAGCGCCTTCTGGAAGCTAGCAATAGCCTCGTCGAACCGGCCCTGCTCCTCGCGGACGAGACCAAGGTTGAAATGCGCTTCAGCGAAAGCTGGGGCAGCTTTTGCGGCGGCTTCGAATCCGTCACCAGCCGCGTTCAAGTCGCCGCGCTGCATCGCCTCCGACGCCTGCCGGAAAATCTCGGAGGCGGCTGATTCCACTTGGGAACAGAGAGGCCTAGCCAAAGAGAACAGCATCACCAAACAAGCGAACACGAACATGGCCGTTGGCTTGCCCGAGCGCCCAGCTGAAGGAATGTTCACCACTAGAGTTTATACCTGCTAGCTGGGGCGGCGAAGTTCCATCTGAACAGAAAAACCTCCTGTGCCTGGTTTCGGCGCAAGAGGTTCCCGGTTACTTCAAAGTGTGCCCTGCCTCAGAATTGATAGCGGAACGTTAGCTGAATTATTTTTTGTCCATTGACGCTTCCGGGAGAACCTCCGAATTGAGCGCCGGGCCGGCCAAACGTATCACAAGTAACGCAGCCATCGCCGCGGGCGAGGGTGTGCCGGTTAAAGAGGTTCACAAAATCCGCTTTAAACGACAGCACGTGCGCTTCGTATAGCGTGAAGCGCTTGATCAGTGAGAAATCCTCATTCACATAATTAGGGCTTCGGATGTTACCGAAGACTTTAGGAAGGTTGCCGAACGTGTAGCCTCGCTGGGCTACAAGGTTTGGAGCGTTTGGATCGAGAAACGCCGCGCAGTTAAAAAAGTTGTTTGTTGACTGCGGCAGGTATGTGCCTGAGCCGTCCGGATTTGCCTTGCATCCGCTGCCACCCAAGAATGGATTGTAAGAGGATGCATTTGGAGCGAGTAGGGGCACGCCGGGAATACGGCTCAACCGGGTATTTGCAGTGCCGAAATTGGAATTGTGTGCGTCACTGGTGAAGGGGATGAAAGGCGCACCACTCTGGTAGCGATGCACACCGCCCACTTGCCATCCCCCCAGCACCTTGTCCACAACCCCTCCATTATTTAGGAACTTCTTCCCTTTGCCCACGGGCAACTCGTAAAGATAACTGAGCACGAATGCATGCGGAACATCCTGGTAGCTCAATGCCTTTTCCGCGTTTAAGTCATGCGGATTCTGAGCGGTAAAGGTGTCCGAGCTGCCGAAAGCCGTAAGACCCGCATAGGCGCTGTCCGCGTCGGTGAGCGTCTTGGAATAGGTGTACGACGCAAGTAGGTTCAATCCATTCCGGAAGCGCCGCTCAAGCTTTGCTTGCAGCGCGTTGTATGTGGATTGCCCCAGGTTCTCCAGGCAGCAATTGGTCCTGATGCCGCTGTTATTGAAGCGGCCACTGACGTATTGGGGAAAGGGGAGCAACAATTGGCCAACTAAGTCGCCTCCAGTTGGACCATACAACGACTCGAACCAGGCTGGCACCGTGACGCCTAGCGATGCCAGGGTAGCTCGACCGGCCACGCCCCCGTCGGCACAGATACTCGTATTCGGATTGAGGCAATCATTCAGCTTTGTCCCCAAAGAGAGAAATTTGGGATCAATAGCATTGAGCTGCTGAAGATTCGAGTTCAGGCGCGTGGCATGATTGCCAACGTAGCCGAGGCTGAAGATGAGATCGGGAGCGAGTTGATGCTGAATTTCAAGGCTCCAGTTTTGCACCATGCCAGAACGGCCGTTGCTCGGCCCCGCATAGCTGGGGTCGCCTTGAAAATTTCCATTCAGAAGAGCAGGGTCCTGGGCATTGGACGGAGGCGCGAAAACCGGAAACCCTGCATCCAGCGAACCTTTACCCTGCACGAGGACAGGCGAAAAACTGTTTGGGGACGTAAAAGTCGGATTGATTGTGGCCCCGCTACTAAGCGAATCGCCAAAGTCGGTGTAGAAGAGCGCTGCATGATAGATAGCGTATCCACCGCGGATCACCGTCTGGCTGAGCCGTCCGAATAACTTCTCCGGCGCATAGGCAAATCCGATGCGCGGGCCGAAGTTCTTATAGTAGGTCTTCGCACCTGTCGCGTTGGGGCCGTAGATCAGGGCGCCTCGTGTTCCACCCGCGCCCGGGTTTGGAGTGTTGAGGTCCAAGACGGACTGAGCGCCCGTAGCCTCGTGCCGAGGAGTATCCACGTCGTAACGGAGGCCCAAATTGAATGTCAGGTTCTTGCGGAACTTAAAATCATCCTGGACATAAGGGGCGTAATAGTTCTGGTTCCACCGGGGAACGTGGGAGGAAAAATGGGCACTCTCATCCTGAGGGAGACCCAGCAGGAAACTGGCGAAAGGGTCGCCTGATAGCTTGTCGTTTGGCGCGAAGGCCGTCTGGAAATTGTTAAAGTCGTAGGCTGGCGAAGTGTTGGTGTTATTGAACCTCGAAAACTGGGAGGCACGCCACTCAAACCCGAAGCGGAATGCGTGGCGGGACTTAATCCAAGAAACGCTATCAGCGACTATGAGGCCATTGGGAATGGCGATATCAAAGTTCCCGGCGCTAAACCCCTGGTACCCGATATTAAGACCGCTCGCGTTAAAAGTAAATTTGGGAAAAAGAACCCCGCTGGCGTTGGGAATTCCGAGTGTTTTTGGCCAATCCTGCCCCGTGAAACTATCGGCCTTGCTAGGGTCGTACAGCCGGTTGAAACCGACATTGAAATGATTGAGCAGGGAAGAACTGATGGTTTTGTCCCATCCAAAACGGAGGTAGTGAGAGAATCGCGACTTGAAAAAGTTCGAGTCGAGGGGCGGAGGGAGGGCTTGGGTTCCGTTAAACTGTTCCTGGTCGCGGCTGCTATAGGAGAAGAAGAATTTATTGCTGTTTCCCCAGTTCTGGTCAATCCGGAAAGTCATAGTGGTGTCCAGAATCGGGTTATTGGAGTTAAAGATGAAATTGTTGATCAGGCCGTTTTTATTGAGTGGCGTGGGCGCGACATCAGGATGGACTGTCAGGAAGGAGAGGACTTTTTGCGCGACCGGGCTAAGGTTTGTGATCTTGTTCCCTGGAAATGCGATGCGGCCCCCGACGAAACCAGTCGGGCATGAAGGCGTAGAAGGATCGAAGATCTGGCCTGTCAGTACAGGCGTAAGGTCGCAAGGATTGGTCTGACCAGTGGCTGGACCAAGCAACGCCGAGAAGTCTCCGGTACGCTCCGCGTCGGTGGGCAAGGTGTCTACCGCCGTGCCGCCCTGATTATTGCGGTACTGCTCCCAGGAGAAGAAAAAAAAGGTCTTGTCACGACCGTTATAGAGTTTGGGAACCCGCACCGGCCCTCCGAAGCTCCCGCCGTAATCGTTTTGATGGTCGCGCGGCTTAACATTCGACCCGTTGGAAATATTGTTCCAGGGGACGGCGTTCAACTTGTCGTTATGAAGGAGGTCAAAAGCGGCGCCATGGTAAGAATTAGTGCCGGACTTGGTGGTAAAGGATTCGACGCCACCGGAAGTACGGCCGAATTCAGCGGACATGGTCGAGGTGGTAATCTTAAATTCGCTAATGGCTTCCACCGAGGGAGCGTTTTCATCGAAAGTTGGACCAAGCTCGGCATGAGCAATGCTGGCACCATCGAGTATGACTTCAGTACCCAAATTTTGGCCGCCGGAGATTTTGGATTCAAAAATACCCGAAGAGGCAGAGTCGCTGAACGTACCTGGGCCTACAGTGCCGGGAGTGAGGAAAACAAACGACTCCACCGAACGCAAATGACTTTGCCCCGTGCCGTTGAGCGCCAGTGGCAGCTCCTCGATTTGCTTTGTGCCTACCACCGTGCCGATCTCCGAGGTTTCCGTCTGGATGGCTGGCGCATTAGCCACCACGGTCAATGTTTCCTTCACATCGCCCGCTTGCAATGAAAATTCGAGAGAAGCTGTCGAGTTGACCTGGACGACTACTCCAGTCTTCTTCTCGATCTTAAAGCCGGGAGCGGAGGCACTGACGTCATACGTACCCACGCGCACGTCCGGAATACGGAAGCCTCCCGTGGGGCCGGTGGTGGCGCCATAATTTGCACCGGTCTCCGCGCTAGTAACGGTGACAGTGGCGTTGGCGACGGCGCCGCCGGAGCTGTCGAGCACCGTCCCCGCGATGGTGCCGCGATCGGATTGAGATAAGGCCGTGCTTGCGGTAACAAGCACGAAAATCGCTACTGCTAGAAACCGCTGCGGAAAAGATACGGAGCGCATTCTATTGCCTCCTGCCCATTCAAATCGAACTACAGGCACCCCGGGGTGTCGGGCGATTTTTCCGGTGATCGGCCTGATCAGTGGCCGACCTCGACGGTCTAAAGGGAGACTTTGGCTCAATGAGCCTTCCCAAGCACCCCCAACTGTTGCGGACATTTGGCCTCAGCAAAGATATTGTTGTCAAGCATAAAATTTTTGGATAGGGTTTAGACAATCGTTTGTCTTAGCGCTTTTTGCCCGGAAATGAAGCGCTGCGCGCAAATCTCGGTATCGGTTGTTTGTTGGCTTCGAGCGGCCTCGAGCTTTGTTAAGCCGTAATCCATTGTTCAGGCTATGCTTATGCAGCCCGTAAGGGACAAAATACACCATCCTGTTGGCCAAGGCATCGAGTCGACCGTGACTCCCCGGAAGAATAACCAATCGTCTGCCGATAAACCTGTCAGCCTGAAAATTCTCGCTGACTATCTGGGCCTCTGCCCCGCGACCGTTTCCGTAGTGCTCAACAATGTCCCCGGGCGTTCCATCCCGGCGGAGACTCGCGAGCGCGTCCGTGATGCGGCGCGCAAATTCAATTATCAGCCCAGTCTGTTGGCGCGCTCGCTCCGCAAACAGCGCACGTTCACGGTCGGTGTGCTGGTGCCGGAGCTTAGCGACGGCTACCACACGCTTGTGATGAGCGGCATCGGCGATCACCTGATGCGCGAAGGCTACTTTTATTTCAGCGCGCATCATCGGCACAAACCGGACATGATCGAGGAATATCCGCGGCTCCTGTTAGGCCGCGGCGTGGAGGGAATCGTGGCCATCGATACGGCCCTGACGCATGAATTGCCGATTCCCGTCGTCGCCGTTGCCGGGCACCGCAAGATTACGGGCGTCACCAACGTTCTCCTCGACCACCGGCGGGCAGCCGAACTCTCCCTGCGTCATTTGCACCAGTTGGGTCATCGTCACATCGCGTTCATGCGCGGTCAGTCGTTCAGCTCGGATTCCGACGATCGTTGGCGGAGTCTGGTGGCAGTAGCCAAGGAACTTGGGATCGAAATGCGGCCCGAGCTGACGATTAAGTTGGAGCGAGACCTGACTTCGCCGGAGCTTGGCTACCCCGTTGTTCAGGAATTGCTGCAACACCGCAGGGCCTTTACCGCGATCGTTTCCTTCAACGATATCGCAGCAATTGGCGCGATTCGGGCGCTGCGGGACGCGAATCTTCGCGTGCCCGAGGATGTATCCGTAATCGGCTTCGATGATATCCAGGTTGCGGCGTACCACAATCCACGCCTCACCACCATCCGGCAGCCTCTTCACGACATGGGAGAAACCGCCGCACGGATCCTTCTGCAGCGGATGCAAGGATTCAAAGACTATCCGATGGAACTGGCCGTCCCTCCCGAACTGATCATTCGGGAAACTACGGCTGCGCCAAATGCAAAAGCACTCCGCCAACGCGTTCGACCTTGAAGCGGGCCTTACATTTGCAAAAGAAAGGAGCCTTGACAAGCCCTGCGACCCTGCGTAAAAGGAGAGCGAGTGAAGACGATTTCCGAAACCGATTGCACATCCTCAAGTTAAACATTGAGCGGATCTCGCCTGCGTACACACTGAAGCTGTAAACAGCTCCAAAAGGAGTTCAAGAGTTATGACCAAGGCTGAGTACTCGCGACGTGAGTTTTTGCAGAGGAGCGCGGGAATCGCAGGAGCTTCGCTTGCCGGCGCTTCTATTCTATTGGAACCTGATCCATTGATCGCTTTCCCTCGATTGAATGCCGCGAGCGACAAAGTTCGCTTTGGCATTGTAGGGGTCGGCATGGAGGGCACCCAACTGCTGACAACTGCCATCCAGCTGCCCGGCGTCGAATGCGTAGCCGCTTGCGATCTTTACGATGGCCGCCATGAACTGGCGAGGGAGATTGTCGGAAAACCCATCAAGACGACCAGACACTACAAGGAGTTGCTGGATGACAAAACGATCGACGCCATCCTGATTGCTGTACCCGACCACTGGCACAAACAAGTCGTCGTGGACGCCGTGGGCGCGGGCAAGGATGTGTACTGCGAAAAACCCATGTCGCACAGCGCCGCGGACGGTGTGGCCATGGTCGCAGCCGCCAAGAAGACGGATCGTATCGTGCAGATCGGCGCGCAGCGGACCAGTTCTGTCTTGTGCGCCAAAGCCAAAGAGCTTTTCGCAAATGGGGCTATAGGAGAGCTAAGCCTTGTCGAAGGCAGCTTGGGCCGCAACGATCCCACTGGGGCCTGGGAATATCCGCCCCCCGCAGACTTGTCCCCTGAAAACCTGGATTGGGATACGTGGCTAGGAACTGCTCCCAAGAAGCCGTTTGACCCCTACCTCTTCGCGCGCTGGCGTTGCTGGAAGGAATATGGGACGGGCTTGGCGGGCGATTTGCTCGTTCATTTGCTCAGCGGGATGCAATTTGTTCTCGGGATTAATGAAGCTCCCAAACGGGCGTCGGCCTTTGGCGGCATTTACCGCTGGAAAGATGGGCGCAACACGCCCGACGTGCATCCGGTCCTTTTTGAATATGCAAACGTCCCGGTGTACATGCGATTGACGCTGGGGACGGAAACTGCGGAGGTCACGCGGTTCATGGGCTCTAAGGGCATCCTCGAACTCACCGAGTTCACCCTCAGCTACACGCCGCAGCTCGGGATTGATCTGGCCCCTAGCTACTACTGCTATGGACTTCCAAGTCGTCTGAGGAATGCCTACTTCAAGCAATGGCACGAAGAGCATGATCCCAAGCCTGGCGAGGAGCCCGCCCCTCAGACCGTAACGTTTAAAGGAAACGACTATGACGATCTGCGGCCGCATCTCTGGAATTTCTTCCAGTCCGTCAGGTCGAGGAAGCCGGTCGTGCAAGACGTTGTGTTCGGTCACAACGCAGCGCTCGGCTGCCATATGGCAAATGAGTCCTACTACCGGAAGAGCCCGGTGTATTGGGACGCCGCTTCGCAGAGTATTAAGTCCTGAGTCTCGGTGGGCCAGGTCGATTGTGAAATGCAACGGTAGTGCAACCGATCGGAACGCTTCCGTTCAGATCTGAGAAGAAGAAGGGATCCAAATCTCTATGAAGCTCAAGCGAATCTTGTTCTTGCTTGTAATTGCCATTTTGTCGTTGTCTGCCGGGGTGCATTCGCGCGGCGGAAATCCTGAGAAAATCTCCTCTTCACAGTCAGACAAATCCGTCGAGCCTTTCCTGGGCCGCTGGGATTTGACGCTGAAGGCGGCAGACCGGGAATATCCCTCGTGGCTGGAACTCCGTCAAGAAGGCGGACAATTGAAGGCCGAGATGGTGGGCCGCTGGGGCAATGCAAGACACCTTCCCAAAGTTGAGATTTCAAATGGCCGCCTCACTTTCGTTTCTCCGAAAGAGGAGGAAGACCGCCCCGAGGATATGGTCTTTGAAGGAACGCTGGCAGGAAAGATTCTGTCGGGAACAGTGAATGGGCCAAACGGAACTACTTGGAAATGGACCGGGCAGAAGGCCCCATCGCTGAAGAGAAGCAGTGCCCCGAAGTGGGGCAAGCCGATTCCGTTGTTCAATGGCAAGGATTTGACAGGATGGAAAATGGCCGGACCAGGTACGACGGTGTGGAAGGTTGAAAACGGCAACTTGGTAAGCCCTGGAAACGGTTCTGAACTGATCAATGATTCCAAATTTGAAGACTTCCAGTTACACGTGGAGTTCAACTGCGGCGCCGCCTCCAACAGCGGCGTTTATTTGCGAGGGCGGTACGAAGTCCAGGTGGAAACAGACTCCATCGAGGAGCCGCCTAGCCACCACATGGGCGGCGTATACGGTTTCCTGGCCCCTTCGCCTGAGCAACCCCGCAAACCTGGAGAATGGCAGAGCTTCGATATCACTTTCCTCGGTAGATGGATCACCGTGGTCCAAAACGGCCAAACCATCATCGACAACAAGGAAATTCCCGGTATCACGGGTGGCGCGCTCGACAGCCATGAAGAACTGCCGGGGCCCATCTATCTTCAAGGAAGTGAAAAAGGGCATGTAGCCTATCGCAGTATCGTCATCACAACTGGGGAGAAATAGCACGGATCAGCGGTGCGGTTCGACCTATGACTCACTTCTTGCGGGATATTCTTCGCCAGCCAAAAGAGCTACAGCGAACAATCGACTTTCTGTTGGGAGTGGGCCGGCCCGTTTTGGACGCGGCGACGGCTGCAATCCGCGGCGCTCGCCATGTCTACTTGACTGGAATCGGCAGCAGTTGGCACGCAGCATTGTGTGCTGGGACTTTGTTCAACCTCGGCGCCAACCCTGTTTACCTGTATGACGCAGCCGAGTTGCTGGAGTTCGCGGAATTTCCAAGCACTGCTGTGGTCATAGTGATTTCGCGCAGCGGGCGCAGCGTGGAAATCGTCAAGCTGCTTGCCAAGGTGCGCGAGCGTGGAGCGATTGTCATCGCCATCACCAATTCTGCGGAAGGGCCCCTTGCGCAAGGCGCGCAGCTCCCCATCGCCATTCCCATCGAACTGGACCACGCCATTTCGGTCAACACGTACTCTTCGCTGGCAGCGACTGCTGGAATTCTGGCCAGCGCCGCCGTTGGAACGTGGAGCGCCAGCCTTGCTGCAACACTATCAGCTTCCTTCGCGAAGACCGGCGCCGCCATTTCGGGTTGGCAATCGCAGCTTGCAGACACGACCTGGCTTGCACGGGGGGGCACTACTTATTTCTTGGCGCGTGGATGTAGCACTGGCAGTTGCCAGGAGGCGCGATTGCTTTGGGAAGAAGGCGTGAAATCGCCCGCGACGGCAATGAATACGGGCAGCTTTCGCCACGGTCCGCAGGAAATGGTTACGGCGGGCGCGCGACTCGGAATATGGATCGACGCGGAACGAATGCGCGGGCAAGACCTGGCCGTGGCTCGCGATCTTCGGAAACTGGGTGCCGCTGTGATGTTGATCGGCCAGAATGCTCCGCAGGATGCCGGTGACCTTGTGTTTCAGTTACCGAGCGTGCCGCCCGGCTGGCAATTTCTGATCGACATTATTCCCGCGCAGCTCGCGGCGGAAAGGCTGGCGCGGCTCTCTGGAGTGGATAGCGACACGTTCCGTTATTGTTCCTTTATTGTGGAAGACGAGTACGGTTTGTTGCCGCATGAAAACGGTTCGCCGAATGAGAAAAGGTAGCATCGCTTCACCGGGTATCAGCAATAGCGGAAAAATCCAGATTCATCCAGGAAAAATTGTGATTGGCGCCGTTGATATCGGGGGAACAAAGATAGCTGTCGGGATGGTCGACGACGCCGGGAAGGTGCTATCGAAGCTGGAGTCTCTGACGGATGCTCCAGGCGGGTACGCAAACGGGCTTGCGCGAATGATTGAAATGCTGCGGCGGACCTCTCAGGATGCCGGCGTGAAAATTTCCGGCATTGGAATAGGTTCCACCGGAGTGGTGTATCCGGCAAGCGGCGCGTTTGGGGATGTCGATTTATGCAAGACTTGGCGCGCGAATTCAAGGTTACGGTCGCGCTCGAAAACGATGCTGACGCTTCTTCGTTGGGCGAAGCGGGTTGGGGCGCAGGGAAACTAAAATCGCGATTGATTTACGTCACCGTGGGAACAGGAATTGGCGGCGGAATTATTTTGGACGGACAGCTCTATCGCGGGGTGGATATGGCGCATCCCGAAATCAGCCACCATGTGATTGATCCGTCGGGACCGGAGTGTTCGTGCGGTTACCGAGGATGCTGGGAATCACTGGCGACTGGGCCAGCGATGGCCGCATGGTTCAACGCGAATGCGGCGGGAGATCGGCGCTCTACGGAAAACTTGAGCGCCGCACAAATCTGCCAATTGGCGAAACGTGGAGAGGCATTGGCCATACGAGCGGTAGAGCGAGAAGCCTACTACCTGGGTCTCGGCCTGGCTAACCTGATCAATCTATTCGTGCCGGACGTGATCGTCTTGGGCGGCAGCGTGATGAAGAGTGCCGCGCTCTTTCTTGACGGTATCCGCAAAGTCATTCGCCAAGGATGCCGGTTCGTTCCTTATGAAAAAACGGAGCTGGCTCTGGCTTCGTTGGGAGAGGACGCCAATCTCATAGGTGCGGCGCGGGTCTGGCATCACCGCTTCAGGCAGGGAGTCGGCAGACCTTCCTGACTGATCGACAATGCCACCAACCGCCTCAAGAGAGGTCCGCTGAACTTGTAGGGTAAAACTGTCTGCTCCTCATCATTTCCTCTGCGCCTCCGTCGCCAGCACAAGCAGCTCGCGCTCCAACTTTCGGAACTGATTCACATCGCGCAAGTACTCCTTGAATGTAGGCATCACTGTTCGGGCCAAAGCGTCTGTGCGTTCAGGCAAACGTCGAGCAGACTCCAATAGTAGTTCGTAATCTTCGATTCCCTCGCGCATCACTTCAAGTCGCTCCGATACGAACACCCCGTCGTGTTCTGGGTCGGGGTACACGATGGCGTTGTCACCGGCGGGCAGAAAGAACCCTCCGCCCCAATCAGGTTGCACGTTCTCGAACGGCCGATCCGTCCAGAAATTCCCGCCCCAGTGCAGGTAACCAGTGAGCCCGTACCGGTAATTGACCCATGGCAAGAGCCGCACCTTGAGCGTCGGATAGTCGGTAAACCGGTTAAGGTATTTGCCGCGCGGATCCAGACAAATGTAATACCAAGATTGGCCTCCTCGCGCCTTATGCTGTGCAATCGTATCCAGCCGTTCATCGAATGTGCCAAGTTTAGGCACCCAGATCGTGGTTTCCTCCTGAGCAGAAATATCTTCGCCCAAGCTTATGGCGTCCAGCGTCGGCACTCCCGGCAATTCCTCGCTGACGATGTGGACGAATCGCCGGTAGATAGGCATCTCGGCTCCATGCGGTTCATCGTGAACGTGCTGGACATAGCGGCTGAGCCAGCCTTTCTCTTTCAAGTGACCGCGAAGTTGCCGCAAAAACTCCCGGAGATTCTGTTCTGCACGCGGATCGTCCGCAGGCAGGTCCTTCCTCACGATCTGGCCGTTCTCGACCAGGTCCGTCGGGAGCACATACGGCGAGTCATATCCACCGCCTAGCCGCCCGCTCAAGTGGCCGCCCTCGATCATGCGCGCCATTCCTGCTTTGTCGAAGATCTCAATCCAGCGATCGACCAAACCGAAGTCGTAGTGGACGGTGCCGTCTGCCAGATGCGCCTTAGCCAGCGTCCGCACGGGAACAAACACAACATTTTGTTTGTACTCCGCCATTGTCCGCCCGATGTTCTCTAGTATTCTCCAGTAGCGATCCGGATCGGACTTCAATTGCGGATAGTGCTTGGCCATCAGCTCCTGTTCAAGCCAGAGCCAATTCGTTACCCAAAGCTTTTGTTCTTTCGGCACGCTTGCAGCAAAAACTTCCACGCGAAAGGGCAGCTTCAACTTCTGCTTCCCGGAATCGATCTCGACCGCTCCCGGATAAATTCCCGGCCGGGTGTCCTCCGGCGTGAACACGGAAACCCATATTGTTTCGGTGTGCGACCCTTCCAATGAAAATTCTTTCGCTAGCGGAAACAAGGGATCGGGATAGGGACCCACTTCCGAACGCACCACTTCGTCTACGGGTGTGTCGGTAGGGTGAGAATTTACCTTCACGGTTCCTACTCGATAGGTTTGGACCTTGAGTGCCGCGTTCCCCAAGCGCGGAGCAATTACGCGCACCTGTACCACTCGGTGCTCTTCAGACCGCAACGCAATCTGCAGGCTGGTGTGGCCATTGCGCGCTGACGCCAGATCTAGCTGGAGCTTCGATGTTGCCGCCGGGCTGTCAGGAAAGACTTTTACCAGCGAATCAACAAACCACGCGGAGAGGTTGTCCTGTTGCGAGCCATACATCGGCAAAGGAGAAAAACAGATAAGCCAAACGAGAAGTTTCCTCATGATTCGCCATCTTATACCCTGTAGGTGCGTTGTTTCTGCGGCCCGTCGAAAACATTCTTCCTGTCAAGAATCCGTTGCCGCGCGCGCGGAAAACGATGAAATGCTGCCCCGCAACATCGCCGAAACCTGACTTAAGGTTTCCAGTTGCGGGAATAGGCCGAGAAACCGTTGGGTCGCAAAACATCAAATCTGACCTGGAGTGCCACTCCGGATTGGCTAAATGTGAGAGCGACAGTCGTCTCCGTACCGGAAGCGATTTCTGGAAGTTCTACTTCTTGTCGCTCTATCGGGACGTTCCCATCGCCATAGAAAATTCCCCTAAGCTTATAACCCCGAAGAGTGTACATGGGAACATCTTGCCGGGTTCTCAGTCGCAACTGGAAAGCGTTCACGTTGTTCTCCGCATTTAACGATTCGACCGGACTCGATTCCCGGCGCAAGACCTGGTAAGAAGTTTTTTGCGCTCCATAAAGATCCACAACCCCGTGAACATTTTGCTTCAGCGCGCCCGCGCTGCTATAACCAACATGCGAACGGTAGTCGTTGTAACAGAAGAAAATGGCGCCTGCCACGAAATCCTTGGAGCGCAAAACCGCGTCATGGGATAGAAGACCCTCGATCCTATGCTCATCACCCTCCGGACGGTC
>WNFR01007336.1_pt1 | contig 13025 bp, 11 predicted proteins | sample 5400221 | NCBI WGS metagenome assembly WNFR01 (sample SAMN13153357, study PRJNA577476) | soil metagenome | isolation source: 40 cm soil under Madrone tree | place: USA:California | collected 2016-06-14
GCCAGGAGCGCCCAGCGCGGCGAGGTCATTGAGCCTGGAGTCTCCATTCGCCTAGCATACGCCCCGTACTCGGGTACGGAGTCAAGCGGTGTCCGAATCCCTCACAATTGGTCTCACTCGAAGGCGTGCGCTATGCCGCCAGACCGCGCGATCGCTTCGAAGTGATCAGCAGATCCGCTGAAATCTGGAATCGCTCCCGCAGGTTCCGAACCATCGACATACTCAGTTCGCGCTTGCCGTTCAGCACTTCACTTACCCGGCTGGCCGTTCCCAGAAGCGGCACAAGATCAGCACGCGAGAGACCATGCTGATCCATCAGGTAGGTCAGGAGATCGGGCAGTGTGGTGGTCCGTCGCGGCCAACGGGCACGCTCATAGGCCTCGATTAGACGCGCCTGGGCTGCCATCCGCGCCCGATCTGCAACATCATTTGATCCCATGAGCTCTTCGATCAGGCCCTTGGCCTGGGCGTGGTCCTTGTCATTCTCGATGATGAACAGCGTGGCTTTCATTACACCCTCTCCGCCTCAATCTCGTCGTACTCCTGGTGCGTTCCGAAGAAACGAATCATCACGATCCCGCTTTCATAGTGCATCAGGGTGATCAGTCGATAGTCATTTGCCTTGATGTTGAAGACCACCCTGCCCCCTTTCAGGATGCTCGCTTTCGGGTGAGACTTCTTCACCTCTTGCGGTGTCTTCCACTGCGATGTTTCCGCGATAGCACGCCAGGCATCGTACTGCGCTCGCACTGCCTTGATCCCTCTGTGGCCGGGTCGCGCCGCGAAATAGCGCTCGACGACGTCGGTACCGACCACAATCATGGACACTCATCGTAACCGTTAATTCCATAAAATGGAACAACGGCTTCCATATTCTGGAAGTAGGCAGTACGACCTTCGAGTTGGACCCACCGAGGGAGAGACAAGCCGGGGAAGCGGGCCTGGGAATTACCCGCTACCGGGCGATGACAACGCCCGTTCAAGCGCCATGCTGAGAGGGGGTAAACCGCGCGGCTGCGCAGAAAGTTTCTTCGCGAATCAGTCAGATAGATGAAGAGTTCGAGTCCTCTCCCTGGCATTCTTTTCAATAACTACGACACATTATTGATGTACTTTATTGATTGTGTTTGTGCCCAGGACTCGCGAATTAGAGAGCACAATTCTACGCACTCTAGCTGAGCGAAGCGTGCCAATTAGTGCGTGCAAATCGCACAGTATTCTGCGCGAGCGGCTTGCTCGTGCCGTCCGCGACCGATGCACCACGCTTCAGATCAATTCCAGATACAGCCGATAGTCAAGCTCGCTGACGGTGCTCGTGACACGCAGTAGTTCCGATTCCTTAATAGCGACGAACGCGCGGTGCAGCGTGGTGCCCAGGGCGTCGCGCAGGAACGCCGAGTCTTTGGCGCAGGCAATCGCCGAGCGCCAATCTGGCGGTAGAAGTGCCGCCCCGTAATTCGACTCCTTGTATCCGTTGCCATCCACCGCCGGCCCGGGATCAAGGCGTGACTCAAGCCCGTGGCGCAGTCCGGCGAGCACCGCTGCTGCCACTAGGTACGGATTTGCATCGACGCCGGCAACCCGGTGCTCGAAGCGCCGGGCAGCAATCGGCCCGGCCGGCACGCGGACGGCCACGCTGCGGTTGTTGAAGCCCCAAGTCGGAGCGACGGGCGCGTAGGATCTCGAGGCGAGCCGACGCCACGAGTTGGCATGCGGCGCAAATACGACCATGGATTCAGCCATGGCCGACAGCAGACCTCCAATGGCGTTGCGGAGCAGTTCGTTCACGTCGCCCGCGCTCTGGTCTGAAAACACATTCTTGCCGCTTGTATCGCTGAGTGACAGGTGCAGGTGCATGCCCGAGCCGGCATCACCACAGGAAGGCTTCGCCATGAAGCAGGCCGTCATGCCGTGCCGGCGGGCAACTGCGCGCACAAGCCGCTTCAGCATCACTAAATCATCGGCCGCCCGTCCGAGATCGCTCCGGTAGTGCAGTGTGAGCTCGTACTGGCCAGGCCCATATTCAGAGATCAGAGTCTCGAGCGGTAGCTGCTGTGCCTTCGCGGCGGCGTATATATCCGCGAACAGAGGCTGCATCCCATCGAGTTCCTCGAGCCCATACACCTGCGTGCCGGTGCTCTGCCTGCCATCGAGTGCAGCTCGCGCCGGCTGCGGCCTGCCATCGGGTCCGCGCTCAGTGGCAAACAGGAAGAACTCGAGCTCAAAGGCCCCAGCCGGACGCAGGCCATCGGCCATAAGCCTGTCGATTTGCCGACACATGGCGTGTCGCGGATCGGCTGTCATCGGCGAACCGTCCAGCTCGAACAGCGATACCAGCACCTGAGCGCGCGGCGGCACAGTCCAGGTCAGAGGCGCGAGAGTTCCGGCAATCGGCCACGCCAGCCGGTCTGCGTCACCCACATCCCAGATGAGGCCGGTAGCGTCCACATCCTCTCCGGCAACGTCGACACCGAGTATGGAAGTCGGGAAATGACGCCCTTTCTGATAGAGGGAAAGCAACTCGTGGCGGCGAATGATCTTGCCGCGGCCGATTCCGTTAGAATCGACAAGCACGACGTCGATCGCATCGACATCTGGATGACTGCGAAGAAACGCTTCCGCTTCCTCAACGGAAGCGCCAGCGGGCGGGCTCTGATACAACGTGGCGCTCCTTCACAGCCGACTTCAGGCCGCGGACGGCAACGCCCGCAGAGACGGTTCGGCTTCATCAAGTGCGTCACGAATCGTGTCGACGAGCCAGTCAATCCCAGCGTGCGTGATGATTAACGGCGGGCAAAAAACAATCGTGTCCCCGATCGCTCGCACCATCAGCCCGCGCCGGATGGAGATGTCTCGCACCACCGGACCCGCTGTTCCTTCTTTCGGGCCAAATCGTTCGTTCGTCCCAGGTCTCGCGACGATCTCGATACCGCCTATGAGACCCAGGGAGCGCGCCTCCCCGACCAGTTGGTGGCCACGAAGCCGATCAAGCGCCTTCGCCATGTAAGGCCCCGTATCTTCGGCGGTACGCTCGACGAGGTGCTCGCGCGTCAGGATTTCAATGTTCTTCAGCGCTACGGCGGCGCACGTCGGATGACCCGAGTACGTGTAGCCGTGCGTGAAGTCGCCTCCGATCTCGCGCAGCGTAGCAACGATCGGGGCCGCGACGGCCGTGGCCGACATCGGCAAATATCCCGAGGACATGCCCTTCGCCATCGTGACCATGTCCGGTCGGATGCCGAAGTGTTGAAATCCGAACCAACGACCCAGGCGGCCGAATCCGCAGATGACCTCGTCACTGACAAGCAAAACCCCGTACTTTCGGCAGATGGCCTCGACCTGCGACCAGTAGCCTACGGGCGGGGTGATCGCTCCGCCGGCACCCTGGACGGGTTCGCCGATAAATGCCGCTACGTTTTCCGGTCCGACCTTGAGAATCCGTTCCTCGACGGCGGCGGCCGCCCGACGGGCGAAGGCGGGGGGATCCTCGCCGAACCCCTCGCCGAATTGATAGGGTTGCATGACGTGCTCAATACCCGGGATCGGCAGCCCGCCTTGCGCATGCATCGCTTTCATGCCGCCCAGGCTCGCACCGGCAACCGTCGACCCATGGTACGCATTCCAGCGGCTAATAAAGATTCGGCGCTGCGGCTGACCCTTCAACGTCCAGTAGTGCCGTACCAGGCGAAACACGGTATCGACCGCTTCGGAGCCGGACGTATTGAAAAATACGTGTTTCAGGTCGCATCCGAGGCGCTGAGAGATCGCCGCGGCGAGGCGCACGGTCGGTGCGGTCGTCGTCTTGAAAAACGTGTTGTAGTAGGGGAGCTCGAGCATCTGCTCGTACGCGACCTGCGCGAGTTCCTTGCGTCCATAGCCGACATTGACACACCAGAGGCCGGCGAGCCCATCAAGCAGGGCATGGCCTTCCGCATCGTAAATCGTACAGCCCTCCGCCCGAGTGATGATGCGACTACCCCCAAGCTGGGCATGCACCTTGTAGTCGCTCTGAGCCGGCAGGTGGTGCTCAACATCGAGCTGCTTGAGCCGTGCCAACTCGCGAGGGGGCACTCTGATCTCCATCGATGAGTTTCCTTATCGTTGTGGAGCCTCAAGGTTCTGCAATCGAACAGCCTGTGAGGGAGGGCGGCAACCCCGACAATCACGCTCCGTTCGCTTCCAGCGGCTCACATGACGGCAGCGGGCTCTGATCGCCGGATACTCCATAAGGCAAGTCCCAGGGATATCGCTCCGACGACGATCGCATAGGGGACCGCTAGTCGAAAGTTCGGGGTGGTTTTCAAGGTAACCGCGTAAAGTGTTGGCCCAAGTCCCAATCCGGCGCCAATCATTAGATTGATCAACGGGCTGAGCCCGCCGCTCGGGTCACGTGCTGCAACCACCGCGAGCAGAAACGGCAAGGAGAACGTCCACGCGTACAGGAATGCAAATGCGCTGGCCGCGAATCCAAACGCATTTACCGGCCTTGCAAGCATCGAGGCAGCGGAAAGCAAAATGCCGTATCCGACACCCAGGGGCCAACCACGACCGAAGCGACTACCAAGCCAAGCGGCGCACCAGCATCCACCGATGCCGAAGACACTAGCGATCGAAAGATCGCGCGCAATAGCCTCAGGAGGGATGGCATTTTGCAATCCGATCCTCTCCAAGTAGGTCCACACACCACTGATCGCGAGGTAAAACGTCAGGACTGCCGCGAGCGCTGCCGCGGCACGGGCGGTAACCGCCGGCCTGCCTACCAAAGCATTTGCTGAAGCGCCCGGGGGACGGGGTAGCCATTGCACCGTCGGCAGTGCGGTTGCCATTAACAGTGCCAATGCGATAAAGAGTACCGGTGAGCGGTAATCGGGAGCGATCCGCGGCAATACGAGCAAGGCGATGGCACCCAGTGTGAGTTGTCCCATCGCCCAAAGAGCGAAGTTGCGCTCCCGCTGTCGGCTCGTTGCAACCACGGCCAGGCACATAGCCATTACGGACCCTTCCGCAATTCCCGTTAGGCCACGCAAAACAGCAATCGCGGTGAAATCATGGGTACCGACGCAAAGAAGATTCGTGACGACCGCGGCGCAGAGACATAGGCGCCCGACGAAAACTCGGTCGAACTTTGGCATCCACCAGAGCGCCGGAATCGCGGCGAGCGACATGCAGGCTTGCTCTATGGCGATGGTGTACCCGGCCTGCTTTGGATTGAACCGTAGCCCCGATATCAAGGCTCCTACGACTCCGGGTGCGGCGAGCAGCGTCACCGAGACGACGGCTGCGAGCGCCACAACTGCCATAATGGCTCTAGATAAGTCACTGCCGACCGCATCATCTTCGGTCACAACATCTAGTCCGCTGTTCAACGCCCACGACCAATGGGGGCTACGAGCATGGCGGCCCGGTCGATTACCGCGCGCTGATGCGGCTGGATCAACTGGCCCGGCATGCTCTCGAACACGGCGAACAGCGGATCGGTGACGCTTGTCCGGTGGCCAGCCAGCTCTTCAATGACTGCAAGGCCGCAGAATGGAACGTAGGCCGTCGAATACCCTCCTTCATGCAGCGCGATGAGCCGACCAGCACAAAGCTGATCAGCCAGCTCAACCGTCATCCGCGCTAGGGCACGAAATGTCTCGCTGTGACATAGCATGCGGCCAAGGGGATCCATGACGTTGGCGTCGAAGCCCGACGATACAATGATCAAATCGGGCCGGAAACGCTGCACGGCCGGTGCGACTACTCTTTGCCAAGCTTCTAAATACGCTCCGTGACCCGATCCGGGTGGTAGCGGAATATTGATGTTTGAACCGAGACCTTCGCCACGTCCATTTTGCTCCACTGGACCCGAGCCGGCGGGGTAGTACCCGTCCTGGTGTACCGATATTGTCAGTACGTCCCTGTCTTCCAGGAACGCGGTCTCCTGAGAGTTGCCGTGGTGCACATCCCAGTCGACGATTGCCACCCGTCCAAGTTGGTGGACCTGTCGCGCACGACTCGCGACGAGAACATTGTTTGCGAAAATGCAAAAGCCCCGTCCTCGGTCCCTTTCTGCGTGGTGCCCAGGCGGGCGAACGAGGCAATACGCGTTCCGAACATCGCCTTTCACGACCGAGTCGAGGGCGGTGAGGCTGCCGCCTGCTGACAGCGCCGCGATCTCGAACGTTCCAGTGCCAACCGGTGCGAGCTCGCCGGCTTCGCCGCCGACACCATCGCTCAGACGCTTGACTAGATCGACGTACTCCGCCGAATGGAAGGCGGTTAATTCCTCCTTCGTTGCCGGCCGCGGTCGAATTCTGACCAGCTTGTCTAGTAGGCCCGACACTTCAAGTAGTCCGAGGAAACGACGCTTGGTCTCCGGGCTTTCGGGATGCTGATCGGGCTGCACGGGGAAGCCATAGTATGGAACCGCGCCATTCGTGGCCCCAGTGTGGTGCCAAAAGTACTGTTCATGACAGACAAGTCCAGTGAGTCCGGTGCGCCTCATTTGCGAAGACCTAGTAACGCAAGCACAACTTGAGAACCCGTGTTTGACTCGCGAGCGTCAAAAGGCCGCGTGCAAGTCGATGCCGATCGTCCGTGGCGGGCCGATGACACTGCGGTGAGCGACCGGATACACGAAAGGAGTTCGCTGCTCCCATCGGCTAAATGTGAACTTGTTGGCGACGTTATCGTCGAAGAGGTTCACGGAAAAACGGCCGCTCGCCGCGACGTAACCTAGGTGTACGTTGTAGAGCACGTAGGCGGGGACAAGGTTCTCTCTTGCCGTGTCCGTGCGGAATGACCCTCGTTGCGACATCGTCGCACCGAAGTACGTACTGCCGCCCGCGCCAAAAGGTGAAGCCATCGTGTAGGTAACGCCCGCCGCGCTGGTAAATCTGGGAGCCTGATCCAATGGCAACCCAACCTGGGTTGGATCCGCCTCGTAGCGAGTGATCTTTGTGAAGTTATACGCGCCATTGGCGAACACGCTCCAATTACTGGTCGGGACGAATCGCACTTCGGCTTCGAGGCCTTTTCCGTTCGCGGCGCCAATATTCTTTATGACGGCACCCCCGCTCTGGTACACGGGTACCTGCAGATCCCGGTAGTTGAAGTAGTAACCGTCTAACGCGTAGCTGAGACGGTGATCGACAACAGACCCCTTAATGCCTAGCTCGTAGTTGTCGCTCTTCTCCGGTCCGTAGGCGTTTGGGGTGGCACCGTGTGCCGTGGCGTTCATGCCAAAGAACGGAACATACGTGCTGTCCGCGTTTGCAACCCGAAACGTATCGATGCCGCCTGCTTTCCAACCCTGGCTGTATTGCGCGTAAAGGACGTTGTGCTCGTCCAGTGCGAAGTTGGTCGCCGCGCGAAACGAGAGATTGTCCCACGAGTGGGTCAGGGCGATCGGCGGAGATGTGTAAAACCCCCAGTTGTAATACGCGCCGGCAAAAGCCTTGCCGGCATTCACCGCCAGCGTGGCGGGATTTGGAATGTCGAGGGAATACGTCTTTTCATCATAGTTGTACCGCACGGTTCCCGTCACCGTCAGCCTGTCCGAGTTCGGCACGGGAATCGTTCCATCGACAAATGCGGACCAGCCCTTAAAGTGCCCTGTGAAGTAACCATCCTCAAAGAACGCTTGCGAGTAATCATTCGGCACCAATCCAGTCGCCGGTACTCCCGTGAACGCGAACGTGTGATCGACCCAGTTTCCAATGAAGCCAGTTAAGTGCTCGTCGAATATCGACCCACCTCCGACAATCGAAGTCTTGCCAGACTGGAAGTTTAACTTGACGTCCTGCTGAAACAGTCGGTCGTTACTCGATTGCGAATATGGCCCGCCGACAACGGTCGGCAACGCGTCATACTTTTCGATGTAGGCATTGGTCACTTTCCGGAAGGTCGTCTCCGAGGACAACTTGAGAGTAGGAGCTATCTTGAAACTCAGCCTCATTCCCGTATCAAATATGTAGAAGTTCGCGTAATTCTGATCGCCCACGGTCGTGATGTCGGCTGTGAAGTCCGGCAAGGTCGGCAGCGAATGCGTCGAGCCGTTTTGACGCCGTTCTTCATAACTAGCGGTAAACGTGCCCTCTAGACCATCGATGCCGGTGTACCGTGCGATCGCTCGACCGGCTTTTATATCTAGTGGCTCTAACTTTCCCCCGTTCAAGTTCCTGACATACTCGTGTTGGTTCTCCGAATTCGCGCTGATTCGTACCGCCAGGTGGTCGGTAAAGGGGATGTTGACGACGCCGCGCGCGACGATTCGGGCACGTTCGCCAAATCCAACGTCGTATGACTGCGTGAACTCATCGGTGGGCTGGTTCCGGATGACGTTGATGGCACCGCCGATTGCGCTATGGCCGAAGAGCGACGCTTGTGGCCCTTTGATGACTTCGACGCGGTCCACGTCGAATATCGCGTTCACCGAATTTCCAGCGGTAGCTCGCCCCTGAAACACGCCGTCGACATACATCGCGATTGAGGATTCATCGGCGAATCCATACTGATTGCTTGAGATTCCGCGCATGGAGGAGTTACGTAGATAACCGTAGTTGCTGCCTGACACATAATTTGGAACAAGCATCGCAACATCGCTGAAGTCCTTCACATGGATGTCGTTGAGCTCGCGGGATTCCACGGCCGCGATTGCCAGCGGCACATCGATAAGCCTCTGCTCGCGGTATGTCGAGGTGACAATGACCTCAGCAAGCTCCGAGTCCTGAGCGCTCGAAGGGTCTGCGGATCCGTGCTTCGCACGCGCAACCACCTGATCGGATCGATGATCCGGCGCGGCAGCCTTGTCGGCGTCGCTTGCCTGGATTGCAATCGCTCCGCTTGTTCCCTGACGAAAGCGCAATCCGGAACCCTTCAGTAGGCGGGTTAAGCCTTCGTTGATCGTGAACTTGCCTTCGAGGCCGTCCGTTGTAGCGTGCTCGAGCCGCGCAGCGGAGCTCAAGATCTGAACGTGTGCCTGTTTGGAGAATTGGATCAGCGCTGAAGCGAGTGTTCCCGCTGGGATGCTGAACTCGACGACTTGATCTAGGTTCGCCGCCAGAGCCTGGGGAGGGTTCGTTGTAGACAGGGTCACGACAAAGGCAAGTAACAACGCGCTTCTGCGCACAGCTTTGCAGAGAGTGGTCACAGCGGCCCCCGATGTCGCCCTTTTATTCGGGCTTCACAGATTAAGACGAACGACAGGCGCTGAACGGAAGGACGCGCCGGGGATGGCGGCGTCACTGCATCGAGGCGTTGCTAACAGCAGCCAGCGATACTCCGCGAGGCTCCCGAACTACGCGCACAGGTAGGGCTGCCGGCAACGACTGCAACCACCCATCGATTGAATCGGTAAATACAGTCCCCGTGAACTTGAGCTCTGCGACCGACGAGTCCAGAAAGACTATGGGCCGATCCGAGTAACGATTGATATCGGCGACTACTGATGCCAGGGGAGCGTTGAGATATTCAAGCCTTCCTTCTCGCCAGGCGATTGTCGCTGTCGCATCGACCGACGATAGGGTCGCCGCCGCGTTCGCAGTGAAGTAGACCAGCTGATATCCGCTCGTGACGCGCCAAGTCGCGTTGGACGTCTGCGTACGCTCAGGCCCCTCGGCTTCCACAGCAACAATGCCGTCTTGCACCGTAACCGTAACGCGATCGAGCTCGTGTTTCACATCGAACGCCGTGCCAACCGCGGTGACGTTCAAAGTGCCGGCGCGAACGACGAATGGCCGCTTCCTGTCCGAACGAACCTTGAAGTAGGCTTCGCCTGGATACAGTTGCAGGCTGCGTTGGCCGCGACGAAAATCGACTGTCACCGTCGTCTTGGGTCCGAGGTCGACCAGGGACCCGTCAGGCAGTGTCACGGTGCGATGCGCCGTACCCGCAGGCGCTGCGACCGAGACTGCTTTTTCGTTGATACCCCACTCCCAGAAGGCAGCGCTGCCAATGACGAACACACACATCGCAAGGAGGGCCCAGCGAAAACGCCTGTCGCTCAGGAACCCACGCAGCAGGCCGTCGAGTGCTGAACCCCGCGAGCCAGCCTCGCGCGGTCGGCGGCCGCTCGCTCCTAGCAGCGCGTTAATCTCGGAACCCGTCGGGTACGCTTTGTCGAACTGACCCCAGAGCGCTTGGATACGCCTAAACGCTTCGACATTCGCGGGATCCTGGTCGCGCCAATGCAACCAGGCTGTGAGTTGTTCTTCGGAATCAGGTTCGTTTCGCAGACGCACTAGCCACTCACTCGCCTGCCCGAGCCTGACGATCTCCTTTTGGTCATTTACCGTCACGATGCAAGCTCCATCATTGCCTTGTATGCGGCATCCTGACTGCAGCCGTCCAGTCGCAGCCTGCAATAGAACACGGCTCGGGTAACATAGACCCGTACCATTCGGGGCGTTAGATCCATCGCTGCGGCGACGTCCGTAATGGATCGATCAAGGAATTTATTCATTGCGAAAGCCGTCTGGTAACTTGGCTTAAGTTCGGCAATCGCTTGCCGAACGAGCGCAAGATCCTGCTGAGACGTGGCCTCATCTTCCGCGGAGGGCGCCAACGGGGGCTCGTCAAACAGGTCAAGTCGCTCGATTCGGTCTCTTCGGTCTCGACGACGAATCCGGTCTATGGCTAGGTTGGCTGCGATCCGAAACAAATAGGCCCTAAGAAAACTGACCGCCTCAGGTCGGTCGAGTTGCAGAAGCTTGATGTAGGCCTCCTGCGCGACCTCGCGAGCCTCGCCCTCGTTCGATAGGTGCGTCAGCAGAAAGCTGATCAGAGCCCGATTATTTGACCTGAACAGTTCGGAGACGGCCGCGTTGCGGTTCGTCGAAGCGGGCCGTCCAGCAGACTCCTCCGAGTTGTCGAATTGCGGCATTTTGAAGATCGAGCGCCCAACCGGATGGCCGGACACGGTTCAGCCACGGTCAATTCATCTATCAGTAGACGAACGAAGTGCGTAATTCGGAAGTATTGTCGCCCAATTGCTCGCGTTGGGCTCGGTTGATCGGGGGTGGCACGCCCTTTCGCGCGACGACTGTCGGAACGTTGGTCAATGCAGTCCCTAGGGTGGAGAGCTGGCTCATGCGAGCCCAACCGATACCAAGCGGTCGCACCCCAGCGCGCGATGGCGATGGGTAACTTTCTGGGTAACTTCAAAAGTCCCACCGCGTTAAGGCTTTGATTGCGGAGAGATTTACTGTCAGGGTTCGATTTACATTATTAATGTATTTTCTCTAACAGCATTCCGTCGCTTGTGCGCTCAATTCGTGCGAAGTGAGCGGATCAAACTCGGCGATTCTACGCACTCTGGCCGCGTGCAGCGTGCTAGTTCGCCTGAGGGTTGCGATCGCTCTCCTCCAATTGCCACCGATCGTTCGTGCCGCCTGAGCGCAATCAAAGAGACTCTGCTTTCGACTACGCACACCGAGCTCGATGCTGCGGGTCAGGCCAACTCTGAGCAGCGTCGGCTCGCTCACCGCTATGCTGAACCTCGAAAAGCTCCAACGCGACATTCCGACTCTGGCTGCCAGCGAAGCCACCTACCAGGCGGCCTTCGCCTTTTGCTGAATCGCGGATTCCGGTTAGAGCGTGGCATCAAGCCTTGCTCAGTCTGTCCTGGGAACGAGCCGCATTCTTGCGCGGTGCGCGGCAGCTTTGGCCCGGTTTCCGCAAACCGCCATGCTGCACCACCGGCGCGCATGGGTTTTCGTGCGATCGTAAAACGTCAGTATGCAGCCGTCTCCTTCACAGCGCCGCACGAGCCGAAAGTCGGCATTGCAAATGAGATCGCTGATGGTTTCCGCAATGGGCTGCAATAGTCGATCCCGGGTTGTCCACCTGCGAATCTGAATCGATTGCAGTGGGCGCGAGGGCCCCGCTCGCCCCGCATTGGTCAAGGCTAGCGCAATCTGTCGGTAGGTGTCGTCGCGAGCCAAGAGCCGATTCAGCGAACCGAGTTCAACGAAAGCATCCCGGTCGATTTCCCTTCCGGCATGTCTGTCGACAAACTCACCCAACCACTTGCGCAGCTCCCGTGCTTGCTCGGCAACCCCATCCAAGTTCCCCCCGCCCTCTCCACGGCGACGAACCCGCCGCGCGACTGAGGCATCGATTGCGCCGGCCTCAGTCAACCAGGCGAGCAGCCCGGCGCCGTCGTTCAGCCAATCCTCGGGTCCCCCGCCTGACCCAACCTGGCTGTTCAGGAAGTCGAGCGCGAGGTGGTCGCCGACCAGGTAAGGCTTAGGGTGTCGTTCCGCCATGTCGTGCTCTACCGTTGTCGATGCGCCGTCCAACCTCCATATAACCTGTAAAATATCTCTTGACAAGTTATTAAGATAACCTGTAAAACGCCTACAAACAGGTTACTGCTAAGGATACGCCTTTGAGCGCGGCATTGCCCGCTGGACATCCAGCGCTTCGGCGCCGACAGGCTGAAATCGAAGCTCCTGTCGGTGTGCTCGAATTACACACCGCGCCTCAGCCCGCCCCCGCCGCGACGGTCGTCGTTAACGCGGCGACCAGCCAACGCTCTCCGTACTGCAAGCACGGCTACGAGAGCGCCCACCAGACAAGAAGGAAGCGTTGAGCCATGGTTCGGTATCACACTGCAGAGGCCGCTGGACACAAAGTCTTTTACCGAGAGGCTGGCGACCGCAGCGCTCCGGCCGTGTTGCTGCTTCACGGTTTTCCGACGTCCTCCCATATGTTCCGAAACCTGATTCCCCGCCTCGCGCAGCACTATCGCGTGGTGGCGCCGGATCTTCCGGGATTCGGCTTCTCGCTCGCACCGGAACACGGATCCTTCCGGCACACGTTTGACGATCTCGCCGCCGTCGTCGATCGGCTGACGCAGGTGCTTGGCCTGAGGCATTACGCCCTCTACGTCTTCGACTACGGTGCGCCGGTGGGATTTCGCTTGGCGCTTCAACACCCCGACCGAATTGCCGCGATCATTTCGCAGAACGGCAATGCCTACGTTGAGGGCCTCAGTGACGGCTGGAACCCGATACAGAAATACTGGAGGGAGCCTACGGCCG
>WNFR01005445.1_pt1 | contig 13021 bp, 12 predicted proteins | sample 5400221 | NCBI WGS metagenome assembly WNFR01 (sample SAMN13153357, study PRJNA577476) | soil metagenome | isolation source: 40 cm soil under Madrone tree | place: USA:California | collected 2016-06-14
TTTGTGGCGACTTCAACGCTGCGCCGGACCAACCCTCGATTCGTCTCATGGCCGCAGCTTACCGGGCGACTCAAACCCAACCGACAGCATTCACGCCGTTGCGGGAACCCGGCGGCGCTCCCACTCATCCGGAGTGGAAGCGTTTCGATCGCTGCATTGACTACATCTGGATTTCGGAATCGATCCAGTTGCAGGCGTCCGGCATATGCTTTAACCAGCCGGCGAAAGACAATTCAGAGCTGTGGCCTTCAGATCACGTCGGGGTTTGGGCGGATTTAGAGATTGGCTGACGGACGTACGGGCCGATTGCACCTTTTGGCACGAGGCGGCGAATTACCCGCGAACTGTTTCAATCAGAAACTGGTAATGGTAAGGAATAAGGTCGAATCGTAGAACTTTAAACCCGACCCGCCCCACGATCAACTGGATTCCTCTGCCACAAGTGTGACCGAGTCGAACAAAGTAACTCCATACTGGACCCGACTTCCCCTGGATCGCGTGTCACCTCGTCTCGCAGACCTCTGTTCGGAATTCACCGACGTCAGTAACTGTCTCTCATCTGTGGAACTAGGAAAAATCAGACACGAATTCCTATCCGTGTTAGGAAATACTCTCTTCCTTCGTCGCGATTAATCCAATTTAGAGTCACATCTCTATTCGTTTCGATGACTTGCCGGGCTGGCATATTGCTTGCGCCTTTTCATGCTGAACAGCAGCGCGAAGTTATTTCACTCGAATAAGGAGGCAAATAATGAAACGAAAGAGACAGATTTTAACCGTGGTTCTACTGTCTGCAAGCGTCGGCTTGGGAGCGCAATCGATACTGGCGCAAACTGCTCCAGGCGGCGGGTCAACGCGGCCGACTGATCCGACGGGGCCGGTCGTCCCTCAACCCGGGCCGAGCCTTCCTCGTGAAACTCAGCCAACCATTCCCGGGCAGCCGGCGCCTGGTATTCCGCAACCGGACCGGATGCCGGGACAGCCCGGAACGATTCCGGAACAAGTCGAACGACCGAGCACTGGCGATCAGAACATGAAAGTAACGTCCGATGATATACAAAAGGCTCAGGACGCTCTCAGGGCGAAGGGTCTCAATCCAGGAACGGACGGCAAAATGGACGCCAAGACCCAGCAGGCGCTGCGCGATTTTCAAAAATCCAACAACCTGCCGGCCACCGGAGTCTTAGACGATAGAACCGCAGAGAAACTCGGCGTTAAGAATGATATGAACTCTGCCGCGGAGCGCAGTCGGACTTCGACTAAGCAAGACAACTCGGTCCCCAAATCCGATAAATCGCTTCCTCGGTAGCTTTAGCTCGCGATTTCTTTTTCGCGCTGTTGTATTGGCCGCGGGAAGGTAAACCGTCGCGTTTACCTTCCCGCGCAAGACTGAAGATCGGTACCAACGGCTTTGAATTCGACCGACGAGCCGCACGTAAGTTCTCAAAGTACTCGTGAGTTTGTTTCGATCAGAGATTTGACAGCAGTAAAAGAGAGAACCGAATCGTAGAAGTTTGAACCCAACCGCGATGGCGATCAACTGGATTCGGCTGTTGCCAGTCGAATCGAGGTGAACGAGACAAATCAATATTTAGCTAGGCCCTCGCCCTATCTATTGGATCCCCGCGGCGCGCAAGTACTGCAGGTCGACGAAGCGCTCCGCGGGCGGCAACGGCGGCTTGAGATCTCCCGTTTCGCGTGGGAGCAATGGAATCATGCAACGGACGACCGCACGATGGGACTGTCGCCCTGTCGGTCCATGCCCCCTATCGGCGAGCTCGCATGCTTTGAGATGAAGATGATCGGAAAGCCGTATGCGGGGGATTGCGAGAACTCTCTCCTCCAGCCTCGCTCGTTTTTCAGTGTTGACCGTAGAGATAATTTCCCAATAGGTGCCGAGGTCGACGATATTTTAGACGATTCAATATCGCCCTTGAAAACTCCAGACGGCAGTGCTTAGAATCGTCACTGAAGGGAGGAACGACAATGAAGAAGTATGTTGTTTTTCTCCTGGGATTGCTCTTTTTTCTAGGGCTGCAGCCCCACATTGCTGTGGGTCATTCGATCCGCGCTGGATTTTCCTCCAGGGGCTTTGTAACTAGCAGCGGCCATCCAATCATCGTTAGTTCTGGCCGTCGGCAGTTTGTTTCGCCGTCCGTCATCATAACCCCAAGTCCTGTCCGCGTTGTTCGTGTCACTCCGTTCACCCGCGAGGTTATCATCTTGCCACGCCATCACTTCGTGCGGAACGCAGCAATCATTCAGGAGCCATTTTTCTGTTTTGGTCACAACTTCGGGTTTATCAATGAAGCCGCGTTCTTCGACCACTTGCATCGGTTTCATCACATCGCCTTTGAAGCGATTCCAACTGTGGTCGTCCAGAGTGGCCCGCAGTTTTTTTTCTTTGGCGACTAATCGGTTCTAAAAGAGACATGAGCAAGAAATTTAGCGACCGTTTGAAACTACCGCTCCCTTGTGGTGGATCAGGGCGGCTCACCTGAAAGGACGACTTCAAATGACATGGATCAGAACATTCGAGGAGAATGAGGCGCGCGGACTGTTGGCTTTAGTGTATCGCGTAGCGCGCTGGAGGCGAGGGCGGGTTCCAAATATTGTGAAAGTCTCAAGTCTCCACCCGCGCCTTTTAGTGACGTTGGGTCCGCTCTTTCGGACGCTCATGGAGGGACCCTCGCCATTGAGCCGGGCGCAGCGGAAGATGGTGGCCATCGTCGCCTCAAAAGTGAATAATTGTTTCTACTGAACTGAGTCCAACGGAGAGTTTCTCCGTGGAGAACTGAACGACGCAAAATTGGCCGACGCGCTCATGGAAGACTACCGTACCGCTCCGGTCGATGCAGCGATGAAGCAGCTCCTATGTTTTGCCGAAAAGGTGGCGCGCGACCCCCGCCAGGTCACTCCTACTGACATCGCAACGCTACGTTCGGAGGGTCTCTCCGACCGGGCGATCTTAGATGCTACTCATGTTGCGGGTTTTTTCAGCTATATGAACCGGGTGGTGCAGGCGCTAGGCGCCGACGGTGGCACCCTAACGGAGCGAAATAAAGCCTTGCCAACTATGGCATCTCTTTCAAACGCTGCTGAGCGGCTGTGAGGAAAGATTGAAACGCGCGGCGAGCATTTGCTACAACATGAGCAAGCTTCCGCGCTCCAAGAAGAGCGCCTTCTTGCCGACGTCGCCGGGGCTAGGCTAAATTAATCAGACGCAAACCTTCCCCGCTCGCAAATTACTCTTCACGAATCCAAATCTGGGAGCGTCCGAAAAGAGAAAATCCGATAAAACCACGCACCTGGAGTTTTCGACCTCCGTCCTCAAGCTTCATCTTTACCCGGTACACCTGGCCATTTTCGGGATCCAATATCTCTCCCCCTTGATATTCATCGCCGTGTTTTTGTAGTCCCCATAAAATGGTCATCCCATTCACCGGTTGATCATGCCGTGTTCCTTCACATTTTTCACACCTGGGGTTCGGGTCTTCGCCAGGCTTGGGAAAGATTTTTTCTACCGTTGCTTGATACTCTTGGGCTACTTGCGTAACGCGCACCAAACCGCGCGGCTTTCCCGTATGGTCGTCGACCGTTTTCCAGAGGCCCACCGGAGAAAGATCGGTGCCATAAGCAGAGAACGGCGCTAGGGCCAAGACGATCAGCGTCAGGGCCAACTTGCCGGGAGCCCAAGGAATTGCACCTGCCATCATTACAACTCAGACATATGCCCGCTCGACCCTACGGATCGCGCGGTAGCGCTCGAAGGCCTTTTTTTCGTCTTCGAGACCTAGCAGGGACTTGATGGTGGCACCGCGAAAGATATGGGCCAACATTTTTGGTCCATTGCGTAACGTAAACCAAGGACTGTGAAACAGGACCACCGGCAAGTGACGAAGCTTCATCCATCGCTCCGCCCGCCACCTAAGAAACTCAACCGCCTCCGCCGTCAGGTGATCGGTTCGGACTACCGCAGTGGTGCCGTCGTACTCTTCAGAGTTCTCGTTGATGATCAGCCCGCGTTCATAAAAATCTTTCGTCATCGGTGTGCGAGGGTAAGGTGTAGGGTGCTGGATGTAGGGCCAATCGACGTAACGCCGCGCGAATTCCAGATTGGCCTCGATCGACTGACGCGTGTCTTCCGGATTGCCGACGATGAGCCCGCCGACAACATACATTTTGTGCCGGTGGATAGTCTCTATGGCTTGGATGGCGGCATTGCCAACGTTTCGTCCCTTTTCACGCCGCGCGTTTTTGGAACTGGCGCGCAGGAAGTTTAGATCTTCTTCCAGGATGTTCTCGATGCCGAGGAAAACATAGCGGAAGCCCGCCTCGCGCATCAGCGGCACGAGCGTCTCCCGATGATTAGCGATGGCCGAAGTCATCGCCTGGACTATGTAGTCTAAATGGTTCAGCCGGGCCTCAATGATTGCCTGGCAAAGCGCCTCGAAGCGCGGTACGTTGAGGGTGATGTTGTCATCGACGAGGAAGATCGCCCGGGCGCCGTGGGCTCGGGCGTCGCGTATGTCGGCGAGCACCCGGTCGAAGGAAAAAGCGTGGAATTGGCGACCGCGCATCGCGATGATCGAGCAAAAACTGCAATCGAAAGTACAACCACGAGAGGTCTCGACGACGTCGACCTGGCGGCCAAGCATAGTACAGTCGCTCAGAACCCGCGCGTCGCGGTTGGGCAGCCGTATCTCACGGGAGTCCAGTCCGCTCACCGGCCGATCCGGGTTATGGCGGAAGCGGTTCGCCACCCGGTATGATAAGCCTGAAATGCGCTCATAATCACAATCGGTTTCGATTGCCCGCAGCAGCTCGCGAAAAGTGATCTCTCCTTCACCGCGCACGATGAAGTCAACGTCACTACCGGCATAGGCTTCGGGAGCCATGCTCGGGTCATATCCGCCGACGACGATCCGAACAGCCGGTCGCATCGCACGTAAAAGCTCGATAATCTTGCAGGCGGTCTTCCGTTGGAAGGTCATTACCGAAAGACCCACCAGCTCCGGCTGAATCTCCTCCATAAGGCGTTGTATTGTAGCCCAGACACGCCGCTGGATCAGAACTAGATCGGCCACGGCGATTCGATGGTGCGGGTCAACGTTCCCGGCGAGAGAAGTGAGAGCGCCGTTGGGCATGCGGATGCTAACAGTCGGCGTATGCTCGAAAGAGTCCGGCATGGAGAGAAGCAGAATATTCATGAGCGACCCCTCTCTGCAGAGCCATTACTCCCCGCCTAGTCGAGCTGCGTCTCGGCGGGGTGACAATCAACAATATAAAGGCATTGACGTATCAGTCAACGATGTGGAGGGGCAAGGAACGAAGGTGCTAATGATCTCTTTCGAAGATGTTTGATCCCAAGGTGATCCCACGAACAACTGGGTTAGGCTGTTGCAAGTGTGATCGAGTCAAACAAAAGGCCTTTCAGGTCGTCGCCCGCGGGGCTAGTTCATTCCGAAGACGGTCACAAGATTTTCTTCCGGGTCACGGAGATGCACCTGCCGCTCGCCTTCGTCGACCCAGTCCGGTCCCCAAGAAACCGTGAGCTTGCTCTCTGCCAAACGCCGGAGCGTTTCATCCGAGTTTTCCTTCCCAGCGAGGCCGTAACAGTAAAGACCGCTAACCGGGTTGGGGTCGAGGTTCAGCAAAACCAGCTGCATCATGCCATCGGTCAATACAACTTTATGCGCTGCCGTTTTGACCGCTTCCATCCCGAACACCGCCGTATAGAATCGCGCCAGCTCCTCGGGGTTTTGTGAGAGTATGACGAGGCGGCGCACGGCGTTCATAGCTCGATCATCGGTTCCATTTTGCAGCCGTTCCGCCGGAATCGTGTTGTAACCTCTCCCTGACAGATCGATGGGGTTACCTTCCGGGTCGTGAACGCGCCAATCGGTGAATGACCTGCCCGCGGGACGCGCTACAACTTTCGATGCCCCGGCGCGAGTCAAAACCGGCCGCAGAGATTCAACGTCATCGACAACAAAGCCGAAATGGTTCAACCCCATCGGACCGGTCGCAGAAGGCGGATTGATCGCCAAAAACAGGTAACCGTCCCATAGATCCACCGCTCTACGGTTGCTGAGAACTTCTTTGAGCCCAAAAGCGCGCTGGTAAAATTGCGCCAATGAACGGGGCTCTGCGGAGCGCACGGCGATATGGACTAATTTTGCCTGCTTCATGTCTGCCTCCTCAATACGAATGAGGTTCAAAGGTTCAAGAGTTCAAACGTTCAACGTCCTCTCCCCACCTTAAACGTTGAACTTTTGAACCTTGAACTCCCCAGCGAGTTACTACAACGACCCTGCCAGCGCGCGATCGAGAGATCCGCTCCGATCAAACTTGCGCATGAAGTTATCGTCTATCAAATCTTCGGGCGTCACGTTGCCGACTTTCGTGCTGGAGACCGCCAGCATTCGCTTGATGTTGTTAAGGCCGGCTATGGACGGAAAAGGTTTTCGATTCATATTGGTGCTCAGAACCTGAAACCCGTCTTCGAGCGCCGCCGGATTTTGCTCCTTGAGATAGGCTCCCATTATTTTCAACACCGCCGGCTTATTCTCGGCAGCATTGATAAAACTTTGGCTCTCCAGCAGCGCTTTCAAGAGATTCTCTATTGTGGTTTGGTTTTCGCGCAAAAATCGCGACGAAACAACCACCCCGGCGCCGACAAAAGGGATCTTGGCTTGTTCGAGGTCGACGATGACGCTGAACCCCTTGGCCTTGAGTGAACGGCTGAAATTGCCTTGGAGGATCGCCGCGTCGACGGAGCCCTGCTCCAGCGCATGATAGCGGCTCGTCTGGTTGGCCATCGCGACGATTTGAACGCGGTCTCTTTTTTCGTCGAGGCCGAGATGTTCAAACGCCAGCCTTGCCGCCATCCACGGCGTCCCGCCGAGGGAGCCGACGCCGAATTTCTTTCCTTTTAGGTCGTTAACGTTTTTAATCTCCGGTCTGGCGATAATGTCATAGGTGAGCTGGGCGTCGAACGAAGCGAGCATCTTGAGCGGCAACCCCTCCGCGGCGGCATTCAGCAGCGCCGAGCCGCCGATGAAGCCAAAATGGATATTGCCGGCAGCCAGACCGGCGCTTGCGGTCGCGCTGCTGCGCACGAGAATGATATCCGGCTCGAGGCCGTACTTGCGGTAAAAACCCCGCGCGCGAGCGATCTCGAGTTGCGAAGAATTAGGATTGATCGAGCTATAGGCGATGACGACACGCGTCGCAGCGGCATTCGCTGCCCAGAATACTGAGAGCAAATATACAAACGCTAAAGTTATGAATAAACCGCGACGCCGTTGCATCATTGCACGAAACGACTGTTCTCTCCTGTAACGGACTCACCGCCGAGTAACACAATACGCCGAACACAACAAGTTCCGCGCTCACATCAATTAGAGTTGCGCCGCTGATGAATGATCCGTTCAAACGGTTCACGCTACGAGAAGCATGAAAGCGGAATGACTGCATGACCAGCCCTCAATGAGCAGGCGCGAGTTTGTTTCAGACCTTCGCGATCATGAAGGCATCACGCCGGGTCACGCCGCGTTTTTCTTTGTCCTTGACCGGCGAATTCGCTTTGCCGTATCTTGCGCGCAGCTGACGCCGGCTCGATCTCGCCACATCTTTGACCCCGCGCCGCCGCCGGAAATTGGAGAACGTGGAATGTTCGCAGGACGGCTCTTTTTGAAACGTGGAAAGTCTTTTTGGGTCGCGATAGTTCTCGCTCTCGCATGGCTGAACGGGTTGCCGTCAAAAGCGGCGCACTTCCAGGGAAAAAATGTGGCCGCGGCAACTAGGATCAGACTGGCCACTCCGACGGCATCGCTGAGCTATCTGCCGATCTATGTCGCGCTGCAGAAAGGTTTCTTCGCCAAACGCGGCTTCGACATGGAAGTGAACCAGATGGCTGCGGGTCTGGCGGCGCCGGCGCTGCTCAACCGGGCGATCGACTACACGACGATCCCGAGCGGGCACGCCACTGCCGGGGCGCGCGGCGCGCCGCTCAAAGTCATTTGCTTCACGTCGGTGAAACTCCAACATGTTCTTATCAGCCGTCCCGAGATCACGACCGTCGCAGACTTGGCCGGCAAACGGATCGGCGCGGGCAGCTTTGGCACTCTCCCCGCGTACGAAGTTCGTGTGCTCATCGAGAGATATCGTCTGGGAGCGAACACGATCATCGTACCATTGAACTCGACCAACGACCGAATGATCGGCACGCAGAGGGGAACGATCGACGCGACGGTGGTTCCGGCGCCGTTCGACTTGAAGGCGGAAGAAATGGGACTGAGACGGCTGCTGCACATGGGGACGATATTACCGATTCCACAAGCCGGGCTGGCCACGACCGATGAAAAAATCAAAACCGCGCGCCACGAAATTATCGAAATTCTCAAGGCGACGATCGAAGGACTCGACTACACCTGGAGCCAACGCGAGGGGACCGTCGAAATTATCGCCAAATGGATGAACCTCAAGCCAGCGCAGGCGGCCATAGTCTACGACTCCGTGCGCGAGACTTTCTCCAAGAACGGCGTGCCTACTGAGGAGCAAGCCAAGGCTTACATCACGATGCTGGGCTCGACGGCCGGACTGAAGGGCGATCTACCCGCCGCGGCGATATTCGATTTTTCCCTCGCCGCAGAGGCGGCCAGAGAGCTGGCGGTGAAAAAATAAGCTAGGCCGTGCATCCAAAGATTCAACGAAACGCCACAATGCCGATAGATGCTCGCAAGATAAAACTACCGAACAATGGACAGCGCCGGGGGAGAAGGGAGAATTAGCAATGGCGCGGCAAACAACGCTCAAAGTTTACGGGTCGGCGGCGGTGCTTGTCGCTCTTTTGGCGAGTCACGCGCGGCTTGGAGCGCAGACGTTGAACGAGCTCATCGCCGGCGCAAAAAAGGAAGGAGAACTTTCCTTCGTCGCCGGTCCGACGACTTTTGGCGGCCGGCAAGCCTTTGCGGATCTGCAGGGTATCTTCAACAAAAAATTCGGCCTCAATGCCCGCCTCAATTTGACCGCGGGACCGAGCATGCCGGCGATGGCCGCGCGCATCATCACGGAAGCCAAGGCGGGGAGAAAATCATCGACCGATGTCCATCTCGGTCCGCCGGCGACGCATGCGGAGCTCCACAATGAAAAACTCTTGGAGCGGGTCAACTATTCGAACATCTTTCCCTGGGTGACGAAAGAAATGGAGATTCTGCCGGGTGACACGGTGCTGGTTTACACGTCGCTGCAAGGAATTTTGTATAACTCCAAGCTGTTGTCCAAGGACAAAGCGCCCAAGACCTACGAAGACCTGGTCGATCCGAAGCTCAGTCAGAGTTGGGCGGGGAAATTGGCCATTCCTCCCTACAGCTCCTGGTTGGTCGAGTTGTCGCTCTTCTGGGGCGAAAAAAAAGTGCTCGATTATCTGCGTAAGCTACTGCCGTTGAGTGCCGGTCAAGTGCGCTACGGCGAAATTGAAGAGCGCGTGAGCAGCGGCGAGTTTCTTGTCATGGCCAACTCCGGTTCGGCGGTGGAAAGCATGTGGGAGTGGCAGGGCAAGGGGGCGCCGCTCGTGGGTATCACCGCTTCCGACCCGGTGCTGACGTCGTATTTTCAGCTCGGCGTGCCCAAGAACTCCGCGCATCCGAACCTGGCAAAACTCTTTGTCGCCTTCATGGCGTCGCCCGAAGCGCAGCGCGTCGTTGAAAAGTATGAGCAGCGCTCATCGCACCTGGTGGCGGGAACGCGTATGGCGAACTACGTAAAGCAAAACCGTCTTAAACTGCAGAGCGCCAGTGAGCTGATCGCCTCGTATCACGAGGGCAAAGGTCTCGAATTTAGAGCCGAGCTCACCAACATGCTCAAGCAATGAGCTCGGCACGAGCACGCTACGCAATTTGTTAGTCTTCTCTCGTGCATTTCGGCGTGCGGCTTCAGCGATTGCCGATTGGTTCCAATCCGCTTTTCATGATGGCGTCAACTGCTTCGGGGGACGATAGAAACCTGACAATCGCGCGAGCTGCATCCGAATCCCTGGTACTTGCAGCGACGCCGGCCGAGAACACGGACACCTTCTGCACGTCCGGCGGCAGCGGCGTCACGTGATCTATGCCGGTCACGGGAAGGAGCTCGCTCAACTGCTGGAAGCCGATTTCCGCCTCTCCGCGCGCGACCACGGTGCCGACTCGCTCGCCACCGCCGATTAACCGGCTCTTACTCATCACCTGGTCGGCTATTCCCAAGCGTTGATATAGCTCCGTGGTGAGATATTCACCGCTTACGCTGGCGGAGTACGCGATGGACTTTGCTTGCAAGAGAGTCTGCTTTAGCGCGTCGATTGTGCTGATGTCCGGCTTCGGGGCTCCTGCGCGCACGGCCATGGCGATGGCTGAGCGTGCGACAGGAGTATAGCTATCGGCCATAATCAGGCTGTCCTTGATGAATCTAATAAGCACGCCGTCGGCGACGATGACCACGTCGACGGCTTCACCGCGTCGCAGCCGATTCGGGATCGAATTTTCTCCCGTTCCTATGGACGTCGCGGCGGTCACGAGTTTTTTCTTGGTCAGGAATTCGAGTCGGGGAATGAGCTCAAGATAGGCCGCGGTAAAAGCGCCCGAGGTCATGACACGAATGTCATCGGTCGTCGCATTCATGGTTGTTTTAATCTCTTCAGTTGTACTCCGAGGGTGATCGTTGCGATTGCCACTCTTAAAGCCTTGTATCCTTAAAGCCTGCGAGCGATCAAGCTGTCGAAAAGTGTTCAAGGTTCCATGTTCAATGTTCAAGGTTGAAATTCGAAGACGCGGAGCTTGAATCGACGACGATCAACCGCTGCAGGTGTAGGTAGGCTCCACTGAAGTTCCTTTGATCTGGCCTTGAATTTTTGAACCCTTGAACTTTGAGCGATTTTATTCACATTTAGTATGAAGAAGGAGCTATCCCAATGCCTATGATCGATGCCGATACGCACGTCGACGAATGCGAAGACACCTGGAAGAAGTTGGAGGGTACGCCGCACGCGAAGTACATTCCGGTGACGATTGCGATGCCGCCCGACGAGGCCAAACGCGCCGGCTATAACCCGACGAACAGCCGCTGCTGGGTTGTCGAGGGCAGGCTACAGAACCGCGCCATCCGCGATGAAGTCAACCATCCTCCCAGAGTCCTGCGAGAGCTTCAGGATGTGCCCGGCCGCCTCGCCCACATGGACAAGATGGGCGTAGCCGTACAGGTCATCTTTCCGACGTTTTTTATTCGCTACAATACCAGCAACGCGGAAGCCGAATGGGCCCTGACCACGACCTACAACCGCTGGCTTGCCGAGAAATGCGCGAATACCAATGGACGCCTGCGCTGGGCGGCCGTGCTGCCTTTGCTCAATCCCGACAAGGCTGTCGAGGAGCTGCGCTGGGCGAAAGAGCACGGCGCCTGCGGCATCTTCAAGCGCGGCTTCGACCTTGACAGGAAGGTTACCGACCCGCACTTTTTTCCGATTTACGAGGAAGCCAGCGCACTCGACCTGCCTCTGTGCATCCACACCGGCCATCCGCTGCCGGGCCACGAATGGGACAGGGGCTTTCCCATCATGTACTCCTTCACCGACCTGGTGAGCTGCGGTCTTGCAAAGAAATTCCCGAAACTTCGATTTGGGCTCATCGAATCGGGAGCCTCCTGGATTCCCTATACGATCTCCCAGTTGGGCGCGGTAAAACGCCAATCGCTGCGCGGTCAACAGACGCGATTGCCGCGCCTGTTCGAACTGGAACCGGAATTGTTCCGCGCCAATCGGCTGTTCGTCACCATCGATCCGATCGACGACATCGAGTCTCTGTTGAAGTTCGGCACCGAAGATAACCTGATGATCGGCACCGACTACAGCCACACCGACATCTCCGCCAACCTGAGCGCACTGGACGAAGTCCGCGGCTGGGTGGACGAGGGCAGGATCAGCAATGCCCAAGCTCACAAGATTCTGGAGAGCAACTCCCAGGCGTTCTACGGCCTATAAAAAGTGTTCAAGGTTCCATGTTCAACGTTCAAGGGTGGAATTTGGATCGGCAGTGCAACGACCTGACGAAGCTCATCGCGATTTGTCCAGCTGGAAATTAACATACGATCACGGCCGTCAAACAACTGGAATCGGTTGAACGCCCAAATAACGGTAGTGGTTCACTCCGGGCAAGATCCCTCTCTGGGTCAGACTGTGTGAAGACACCGTACATGGCTCGACTGGGCTCACCACGAACGGTGGGGTCTCATTAGAAATTGAGTCTTATCCGTTAGCCCTGAGCGGAGTTTATCCTGAGCTCAACCGAAGGACCGCAGGGCTTCTGATGAGTTTTCCCACCATCTGAAGTTCGGGATGACAAGTTGTTTAGTAGTTGTCATTCCGAACGGAGCGGGGGATTTTTTTTGATGCCGCGATTGACTCGAATTCGACTTGAACCACTACCCAGTTAATTAATTCCGTGCAAACTCCGCGTCGCTATAATAAATAACGCACAGGATCCTATCCTAATTCTTCGTCGCCAGAAGAGGCTCATGGCAAAAATTGCCGCAACGCTACTCTGTCTCTGTTTTTCTCTTGTCGGTTCGGCAGATGTTCGCGCCGCGTCGGCAAAGCCAAAGGTGGTCATCGCCCATGCGGCGATGAATTTCCGCGTGGCGCCTTTGTGGGTCGCGCAGGATCAGGGATTTTTCGCCAAATACGGCATCGACTCGGAGATCATCTACATGCGCGGCGGGCCGACGTTGTTTTCCGGCATGTTGTCGGGCGACATCCAAATCGGCTGGACTGCCAGCGCGATCATCGTGCCGATCGCCGAAGGCGCCGACTTCGTCATTGTCGCCGGATTCAACAATCGAGTCACCGACGAGTTGGTTGTTAGACCCGCCATCAAGCGGCCCGAAGATTTGCGCGGTAAACGTTTCGGCGTCCAGAGCATCGGCGGCGGCGGTTGGGTGGGCGCCATGCTCGGTTTGGAGTCGTTGGGATTGGAACCGCGGCGCGACG
>WNFR01006311.1_pt1 | contig 13020 bp, 12 predicted proteins | sample 5400221 | NCBI WGS metagenome assembly WNFR01 (sample SAMN13153357, study PRJNA577476) | soil metagenome | isolation source: 40 cm soil under Madrone tree | place: USA:California | collected 2016-06-14
ATTGCATCGCTGCGAACACCGTTCCGAAGATTCCATTCCAATCGGCCGCGACCTTCATATTGCCGCCGAGAAAATCGAGGATCAGTTTTGGCAGGACCGGCGCGATCAAACCGATCGCCAGCATGTCGAGCGTCACGGTGACGAAAATAAAAACGACGGCGGCTTTGCGCGCTTTCATTGAAAATAGTGTCGAGTGAACCAGTGATGAGGGACGAGATCGCTGCTATCCTTACCTGTCACTTGTCACTTGTCACTTCTCTCGATGATGCCGCTTTCCTATCTCTCGCCGAAAACGGAAGTCCGTGAGAGCAAGATTCACGGGCGCGGATTATTTGCGACGGCCGACATCATCAAAGACGAGATCGTGGCGGTGAAAGGCGGGCACATCGTCGATCGCGAAACCTTGCGTGGCGAAATCACGCCGCGGCTGGGACCAGTTGAGATCCAAATCGACGACCACCTTTTCATTGCGCCGGTCACTAACGACGAGCGTGAGGGCTCGATGCTCTACAGCAACCATTCGTGTGATGCCAATCTGGGCATGCGCGGCGAGATCACTTTTGTTGCCATGCGCAATATCCGCGCCGGCGAAGAGTTGACTCACGATTGGGCAACCACGGATGACGATGATTATTCCGTCGCCTGTAAATGTGGTTCTCCGAAATGCCGGGAAATTCTCACCGGCAAGGATTGGCAACGACCGGAATTGCAAAAGCGTTACGCGGGCTATTTTTCAGCGTATCTCGCGCGCAAAATCGCGGCAGACCGACACGCCGCCGCACCCCAGCCATCGATGCCACCTAATCAATGAAAATCTGTGTCAATCTGTGGCAAAAAGGGAGATTCTTCGCTTCGCTCAGAATGGCCGGGAGGTCAGTAGCGATAATGCTCTGACTTAAACGGCCCATCGATCGGCACACTGAGGTAATCGGCTTGTTGCTTGGTGAGTTTGGTCAATTTCACGCCGATTTTTTCCAAATGTAGGCGCGCAACTTCTTCGTCGAGTTTTTTCGATAGGCGCGCAACTTCTTCGTCGAGTTTTTTCGATAAGACGTAAACGCCGACTTTGTAAGTGTCCCGGTTCTTCCAAAGATCGAGTTGCGCGAGCACTTGGTTCGAAAACGAATTGGACATGACGAAGCTCGGGTGACCGGTGGCGCAGCCGAGGTTGACGAGGCGGCCTTCGGCGAGCAGGAAGATTTCGTGGCCGTCCGGGAACGTATATTTGTCCACCTGCGGTTTGATGTTGGTGCGCTTCACGCCTTGGGCGCTGTTGAGCGCGTCGACCTGAATCTCGTTATCGAAGTGGCCAATATTGGCGACGATCGCCTGGTCTTTCATTCGCTCCATGTGGGCAAGCGTGATGATGTCGAGATTACCAGTGGCGGCGATGTAAATGTCGCCACGGCCAAGCGTTTCTTCGATGGTCGTGACTTCGTAGCCTTCCATCGCGGCTTGCAACGCGTTGATCGGGTCGATCTCGGTGATGACGACGCGCGCACCCTGGCCGCGCAATGATTGCGCGCAACCTTTGCCGACATCGCCGTAGCCGCAGACGACCGCGACTTTGCCCCCGATCATGACATCGAGCGCGCGGTTCAATCCATCGACGAGCGAATGGCGGCAACCGTAGAGATTGTCGAACTTCGATTTTGTGACCGAATCGTTCACGTTGATCGCGGGAACGAGCAGCTTGTTTTCCTGGTGCATCTTATAAAGACGATGCACGCCGGTCGTTGTTTCCTCAGAAACGCCGCGCCAATCTTTCACGATCTCGTGCCAGCGATATGGATTCTCGCGCTGGATCTCGAGCAACAGATCTTTGATGACCTGCTCTTCTTTATTTGCCGAGTTTGTCTTGGCCCAATCGCTGCCTTCTTCGAGCTCGTAACCTTTGTGAATGAGCAGCGTCGCGTCGCCGCCGTCATCGATCACGAGCTGGGGACCCTTGCCGTTCGGATGCGAAATCGCCTTGTAAGTACACCACCAATATTCTTCAAGTGATTCGCCTTTCCATGCGAAAACGGACACGCCGCTCTTTGCGATTGCCGCTGCGGCGTGATCTTGCGTTGAAAAAATATTACAGGAAGCCCAGCGGACGCTCGCGCCAAGATCGACAAGTGTCTCAATCAGCACGGCCGTCTGGATTGTCATGTGCAACGACCCCGTCACCCGCACGCCAGTGAGCGGTTTGCTCGCTGCATACTTCTCGCGGATTGCCATCAACCCCGGCATTTCCTTTTCCGCGATGGAGATTTCTCTCCGGCCCCAATCTGCCAAATTGATATCGGCGACTTTGTAACCTTGTTCTTTTTCCGTGCGAGTTGTCGCGCTACTCATAAAATCTATTTCGCCGCCTTTTTGAGTTCCGCCGCTTTGTTGGTGCGCTCCCAAGTAATTGCATCAAGATCATCGATGCGGCCGAAATGGCCGTAGTTGGTTGTCTTGCGGTAAATCGGCCGGAGCAAGTTGAGCTGCTTGATGATCTCCGCCGGTTTGAAATTGAAAACTTCGCAGACTGCGCGCTCAAGTTTTTCGTCATCCACTTTGCCCGTGCAAAAAGTGTCCACGCTCACGCTAACTGGTTCGGGGTGGCCGATGGCGTAGGCAAATTGCACTTCACAGCGGTCGGCCAGCCCTGAGGCGACCACATTTTTTGCGATCCATCGGCCCATGTAGGCCGCACTACGATCGACTTTGCTCGGATCCTTTCCCGAAAACGCGCCGCCGCCGTGACGTCCCATGCCGCCGTACGAATCGACGATGATTTTGCGACCGGTAATGCCGGCATCGCCCTCTGGACCGCCAATGACAAAACGACCGGTCGGATTAATCAGGTACGTCGTCTTCTTATCCAACCATTCCGGTGGCATTACCTTTTTGATGAGCAGTTCGATCAAGGTCTCGCGAATTTCCGTTTGTTTTACGTCCGCGGCGTGCTGCGAGGAAACAACCACTGTCGTCACTCGCACCGGCTTATAGCCATCGTATTCAATCGAAACTTGCGTCTTGGCGTCCGGGCGCAGCCACGGAATTTCGCCGGCCTTGCGCAATCGGGTCAGTTCGCGGCCGAGTTTATGCGCGAAGGAAATGGGAGCGGGCATGAGCTCGGGCGTTTCGTTGCAGGCAAACCCAAACATCAGGCCTTGATCGCCGGCGCCTTGCTCGGCTGTCCCTTTGCCTTCGGCGGCGGCGCTATCGACGCCTTGCTTAATGTCGCGCGATTGCTCAGTCATCTCGCAAATCACGCGGCAGGTGTCGGCGTGAAAAATGCAATCGCCATTGACGTAGCCGATGCCGCGAATCGCGTCGCGAACACGCTCCTCGAAATCAAACTTTGCATTGCTTGTGATTTCGCCAGCAAGAACAACAAGGTTACCTTTGGCCAGCGTCTCACAAGCGACGCGGCTCAGAGGATCTTGTTCGAGACAGGCATCCAGAATGTAATCGCTGATCGTGTCGCAAACCTTATCCGGGTGACCTTCGGTGACCGATTCGGAGGAAAAAATGTAACGATGGGGCATGGTGAAAAGTTAGTTTATTGAAGCGCTGACTCGTTAAGACGGCGGCCGAGAGGAATCAATCAACCCTATCGACATATTGACCAATCATGATATGTAGATGTATCGTTGTCGACCTTGTTAACGTCAACAATTAATTTACTGCGACTGCTGGCCGATCCGACGCGGCTGCGATTGCTCTTGTTGCTCGAGCAGGCGGAGCTCTCGGTTGCCGAGTTGCAGGACATTCTTGGCATGGGGCAATCGCGCATCTCGAGCCATCTCGCGCAGTTGCGGCGTGCGGGTGTGGTCGAGAATCGGCGCGCTGGCAAAAATGTTTACTACGGCGCAACCGAGATTGGGGGCCGAAACGGCGCCCGCGCTCGTGTCCAGGAAGTGCTGCGAAGCCTTGCCCGCGAGATTCCGGAAACTGCGCGCGACCGCACCGCGTTGAAACTGGCATTGCGCAAACGGCAGGATCGGGCGCGGGAATATTTCGATGAGCTCGCCGGGAAATTTGGGCGCAGTTATGTCCCGGGGCGTTCGTGGCGGGCGCTTGCCCATACCCTGATCACCTTGTTGCCGCCGCTCACCGTGGCCGATCTTGGCGCTGGCGAAGGAACTCTTTCACAATTGCTCGCCAGACGGGCGCATAAAGTCATCGCCATCGATAATTCGCCGAAGATGGTCGAGTTTGGATCGAAGCTCGCGCGTAAACATGGATTCAAAAACCTGGAGTACCGGCTGGGCGATATCGAGGACCCGCCAATTGCAAAAAACAGTGTCGATCTGGCCATTCTGAGCCAGGCGTTGCACCACGCCATCAAGCCTGAGCGCGCGATTGAATCCGCGCATCGCCTCTTAAAAAAGAACGGCCGGATCGTCGTGCTCGATCTACTCAGTCACCGTTTTGAGAAAGCCCGTGAGCTTTATGCCGATCACTGGTTGGGCTTTAGCGAGGTGCGACTGCACGAACTTCTCGAAAAAAGTGGCTTTCGTAATATCGAAGTGAGTGTAGTGGCGCGCGAAAAACAAAGTCCGCATTTTCAAACTGTCTTTGCCACGGGCATGAAGTAAGTGAACGCCGTGCCGCGTTCCTCTGTCCAAACTTTGCCGTTGAGCTATATTCGAGAAAACTCCAAACCTCTTATTATGAGCGACTTCTTCGAGGAAGTGCAGCGCCGAAAAGTTTATCGAGTGGCAGCGGCCTATATTATCGCGGCCGGGTTCATTATCCAGATCGGCTCGGCCGTTTTCCCGGCGTGGGAGTTGCCAAATTGGACCTTCCGTTTGATCGTCGTGCTTTTGCTCATCGGATTTCCGATCTCCCTGATTCTCGCTTGGGCTTATGACGTGACCGCGCAGGGGATCCGGGTCACGCCCGAGATCGCGGCGCCGGGTGCGAACCGCCGTCGCAACGTCATCATGCTGGTCGCGACTGGAGTGATCATTTCCGCTGCGGCCGGATTTTTCCTCTTGCCGCGTGCCGCCGCGCGCAAGATCGACAAGTCGATAGCAGTTCTTCCTTTCGAAAATTTAAGCGACGAGAAAGAGAATGCTTATTTTGCCGACGGCATCCAGGATGACATTCTCACGAATCTTTCGAAAATCGGCGACCTGAAGGTGATCTCGCGCACATCGGTCATGTCCTATCGCGGACATGCTCCCAATGTGCGCGACATCGGAAAAGCTCTCGGCGTCTCGACCATTCTCGAGGGTAGTGTGCGCCGCTCAGGCAATCGCGTGCGCGTCAACGTGCAGCTGATCGACGCGATAACCGACGAACACCTTTGGGCAAACGATTACGACCGCGATTTGACGGACGTTTTCGCAATTCAAACGGATCTCGCCCAAAAAATCGCGGGAGAATTGCAGGCAAAACTTTCGCCGACCGAAAAGGCGCAAATCGAGAAGAAGCCGACGCAAAACGGAGAGGCCTATCTTGCCTTTGTCCAGGCCCATAATCTCCAGAACGAGTTTGAGGACTTCGGGAAACTCAAACAAAGCGAGCAGCTTTATGCGCGCGCCATCGAGCTCGACCCGAAATTTGCGCTCGCTCTTGCGCGCTACTCGCAGTTGGAAAGTTGGATCGTTCATACCTTCGATCAGACTCGGGCACGGCGCCAAAAAGCCCGCGCTCTCGCCGAGCAGGCCCTCCAATTGCAGCCCGACCTGCCGGAGGCGCACCTCGCGATGGGTTTTTCGCTTTATTACGGCGACAACGATTTCGACGCGGCGCTGAAAGAATTCGAAATCGCGCAGCGCGGTTTGCCCAACGAAGCCGAAGGTTATCTCGCTCTCGGCGCGATCCAGCGCCGCATGGGAAAATGGTCGGAATCCACCGCCAGTCTCGAGAAGGCTGCCGGTCTAAATCCGAAAGACAGCTGGGTGCTCCAGAATCTTGCTCTCAATTACCAAATGCTGCGAGATTTCGATGCCGCTAACAAAGCGATCGACCGCGGCCTCCAAATTAACCCGGCAGGGGTGGGACTTTGGGAGATCAAGTCCAAGCTTGCTATCGCCGAAAAAGGCGATCTGAGCGTTTCGGAGAACGCCTTTCAGACGGTGAAAGCGATGCCGATGAGCAACGTGGAAAAACTTTGGATCGCCGGCGCACGGGCGGACGTTTTTCTTTTGGAACGGAATTACAAAGAAGGATTGCGCGAAGCGGAAAGCCTGCCAGACGATCTCTTCACATCCCTTCCTGCAAAATTGTGTGCTAAATATTATCTCATTGGCTTTGCGCGAAAAGCGCTCCAGGACGAAACCGGCGCGCGAGCCGCTTTCCTCAAGGCAAAAGACCTCCTCGAGGCGCAACTGAAACAAAGCCCGGATGAAGCAGACTTGCATATTCAGCTCGCGAAAGTTCTCGCCTGTCTTGGACAAAAAGATGCCGCATTGGTTGAGGCGCAGCGCGCCGCCGAATTGCTCCCAGAGAGCAAAGACGCCTTTGGCGGGCCGGAAATCACGACTGGCCTAGCCGAAGTTTATTGCATCGTGGGCGAAAAGGGCCGGGCGCTCGAACTTTTGGATGGTTTGTTAAGCCGGCCGAGCACCGTGACCGTGCCGAGTCTGAAAGTAAATCCGATTTGGGACCCGTTGCGAAACGATCCGCAGTTTCAGACTTTGCTGAACAAACACGGTGGCAAGAGTTAAGGCCGCACTCTTGGTGCGCGTTTGTAGGGGAAGCTGTCAGCTTCCCTTGGGAAAGCGCCGCCTTCCCCTGCAGTCCGCGTTGTTTTTCCTCGCGGTGGCGGCGACCACACATGCCGAGTGGTCGGTTCTCTCCTCGAATTCGGAGCCGGGACATGCCGGCATTCTGCATCGACATGTGCTGGTGGAAGACGCCGGTGCGGGCGAACGCGCCGTTATCGATCTTGCGATCTTCTCGGGGAACGCGTTTACGTTGCGCGCGATCGATCAGCCGTCGGAGCCGCGTGTCGATCTTGCTGACGCGATGGTGCGCCAGCACTGTCTCGCCGGCGTCAACGGGGGCTATTTCGATCCCGACTACGCACCGATCGGCTTGCTCATTGTCGATGGAAAAATGATTGCGCCGTTGCAACGCGCACGATTGTTAACCGGAGTTTTGACGGCAGGTCCGCGCGGAGTTCAAATCTTGCGCGTCAGCGAATTTTCGAGAAAACAAAAATTCAACGCCGCGATCGAATGCGGGCCGTTTCTTGTCGACATTGGTCAGCGCGTGCGCGGTCTTGAGACGACGCGCCTGGCGCGCCGGACCTTTGCTGCGGCGGCTACAGACGGTCATTTCGCTTTGGGATTTTGTTCCGACGTGACGCTAGCCGATCTCGCGAAAATTCTCGCGGTCCAGCTCGCACCGGATTTCACAATTTATCGTGCGCTCAATCTCGACGGCGGATCGTCGAGCGCATTTTGGTTCGCACGCAAAGACGGCAGTGTGTTTTCCATTCCCGAGCAAAAAACCGTGCGTGACTTTGTCGCTGTTCTGCCGCGGTAACAATTATTTGTAGGGCGGGTGCATTGTCTGCTGCGTTGATTTGATTCGGCAACCGGCGCGGTTGCCCTACAATTCTTCAATGCGCGCGTTCGGCGGTTTCAAATCAGGCGATAAATTGTTCTACGGCGAGTTGCGCGGAGATGAAGTGCACGTTCTGGCCAGGCCGTATTGGATCGACATCGAACCAATCGGCGAAGTGTTAAAGCTGGCGGATGTCGAGGTCGATCTTCCGGTGGCGCCATCAAAATTGATCGCAATCGGATTGAATTACGCGGACCACATCGCGGAGATGAAGCGGACGCCGCTTGGGTCACCGCTGATTTGGTTTAAAGCGCCAAGCTCGATTTTGCGGCACAATGGGACAATCGAGATCGCATTTCCGGAACATCAAACAGATTTCGAGACTGAGCTTGCAATCGTCATTGGCGCGCCGGCCAAAAATGTATCCGTCGAGCGCGCACCAGATCATGTTTTTGGCTACACGATCGGGCTGGACATCAGCGACCGCGATTTGCAGAAGAGCGAAAAACAATTTGGCCGCTGCAAATCGTTCGACACCTACACGCCGGTCGGGCCGTTTGTGTACGCCGATATCGATGTGAGCGATCTCTCCATCGAGCTCCACCACAATGGAGAAATAAAACAGCGCGCGCGGACAAGCCAGATGATTTATTCTGTGGCGCAAATTGTCTCTTTTGCCAGTCGGTCGCTCACGCTTGCCCCAGGCGACGTCCTTTTGACCGGAACGCCGTCCGGTGTCGGGCCAATCCGGGACGGCGATGAACTGGAAGCAAAAATCGACAATTGGCCACCGTTGCGAAACAACGTGAAAAACGCGGGCTGATAGGGGATTTAGTGCTCGGCCAGGCATTTTTTATAACTGCGCATGTCGATTTACTGAGCTTGCCTTACATCCCGCAGGTGGAGATGATTCGAAGATAGAAGTAGCAATCTTCGAAAAGCGAAGCGTTAAAATAAAGAAAGGTGAAAAGTTTTGCTCGACTCGCCATAAACCCGTTTGGGATAAAGAGATGTCCACAGAAACCGAGCTGGTACCCGCAATTATGAAAACATTACTTACTCTCTGCCTCAGTTTGATCGCGTTGACTGCGTTTGCTCAGAATCAGCCGGCCGCGCCGCCACCGCCGAACGCGCCCGCGACCGCCGCACCGCAAGCCCCCGGCGCACCGCCCAATCCGGCAGCGCCGATTCCACCGCCGGCTGCTGGCATGTCGCCGGCGCTGGCTCCGGGGACATCTCCCGGGCCCGTCGGTGCTTCGCCTGCGCCCGGGACGACGGTCTCCGCCACCCTCAGTGCGTCGCCCGGTGCAAGTGCGTCGCCGGCCGCCGAAATGAAGGCTACCGGCATGTTCACGGGTAATTTTCTCATCGATAATTTTCGCAAAGGCGGCCCAATCATGTGGCCGATTCTTATCGTGTCGATTGTTGGGCTCACGGTTGTGATCGAGCGAATCTTTTGGTGGGGAGGCCGCTGGTTCCGGCGCGATCCCAAGCTGATCGAAAAGGTGTTTACCGCGATTGAAACCGGCGATGTGGCCGAGGCTTCGCGGCTCTCCCGAGGTTCGCGCGATCCGGTGCTGCGCATGATGTGGAACGGGCTCAATCACCAGCACGCTTCGTTGCAAGGCGCACTCCAAGTGGCCGCCGGCATCGAGATCAAACGAGCCGGACGTTTCCTCGTGGTCATGGACACGCTGGTGACGCTCGCACCCTTACTGGGTCTCCTGGGCACGATCACCGGTCTGATTCGTTCATTTAGTTTTCTAGGCAATGAAGAACTGGCCGTGCAGGCGGTTACCGGTGGTATCGCCGAAGCGCTTATCGCCACCGCGTGCGGTCTCGGCATCGCCATCTTCGCGTTGGTGCCCTTTAACTTTTTCACTTCTCGAGTGTCTAACTTAGAGTTCGAACTGCAAACGGCAGCGACGAACCTGGAGGTGATGCTGGAAGCGAATGTGAAAGCAAAACGCGAAGCTGAAATGACGACCACGCGTTAAGCGAGCGTTTCGGCAAAGCCGACTCATGAACTCGGAGGCAATCGCAAAGGCAAATCGATGAGAGTCGCCTCACCCATTCCTCACAAGAAAGCGCGGATCGAGATCATTCCGTTGATCGACGTCATGTTCTTTCTCCTCGCCAGCTTCATGATGGTGAGCTTGAGCCAGGTGCATATGAAAGGTATCAAGGTCAACCTGCCCACCGGCGTCTCGGGTGAGACGCAGTCGAAGCGCGATTACATCAGCGTCTCGGTTGATAGTGGCGGGCGTTATTTCTTCGACAAGGAGGAGATTCAGCCCGACCAGCTGCTGCCGCGCTTACAAAAGGTCTATCAGGAAAATCCCGAAGCGAAAGTATTCGTGCGCGGCGATCGCGATTCGGTTCACGGCAATGTCATCAATCTGCTGGGACTTCTCCGCTCGGCTGGGTTCTACAAGATCGCATTTGAGATCAAGAGCGAAGCGGCCAAGGGAATTCCCGCGGCGCCGATACCACACTAGGAAAAGTTATGCCTCAACCATTGCTCTACCGGCCGCCTCCCAGATGGCATGTGTGGGCCGCTCTCGGCGGCGCGGCCCTCATCCATATTGGCGCTGTGGTTGCGGCAATGAAACATGAGAAACCGCCAGTCGATCTTTCAGAGATTCCGACAGCTGTCGTCGACGCGACGATTGAGATGCCGCAAGAACAACCGACTCCGCCGCCGGAGGTAGTGGAAGCGCCTACGCCTCCGCCAGTACAAGAGACCAAGCCGGAATACGTGGAGGAACGGACGCCGCCGCCACGACAACCCAAGCCTTCGAAAATAGTCCCGATCAAAGCGCCAACGGTCGGTCGCCCCGGACCGATGTCCATATCCAGCGCTAAAGCTCTGGCCACTTACGCCCCACGCCCTCAATACCCTTATGAAGCGCGCTCGCGCAAGATTACGGGGAGCGGTGTCTGCGTGGTCACGGTCGATACAGGAAGCGGCAGCGTCACCGATGCCAGCATGGCGCAAAGCATCGGCAATCCAACACTGGATAACTCCGCCGTGAGCGCGTTCCGACAGTGGCGATTTAAACCTGGCACCGTCTCGAAAGTAAAAATTCCCATCACCTTCACCATGACGGGCGCATCCTATTGATTCCCATGCAACTCTCTTCGCCAATTCCACACAAAAGAGCCCGCATCGAAATTATTCCTTTGATCGACGTCATGTTCTTTCTGCTCGCCAGTTTCATGATGGTCAGCCTGAGCCAGACCCATATGAAGGGCATCCGCGTCAACCTCCCGGCTCAAGTCGCGCCGCCGCCAACCGAGCAGAAAGATTACGTTTCTATAAAAGTGCGCGAGGGCAACACGATTTACTTCGATAACCAATTGGTGTCAGACGACCAGGTGCTGCCGCGTCTCTACCAGTTACATCAGGGAAATCCGGACATCAAAGTCTCGATTAGCGGAGACATGCTGGCGATGCACGGCGACGTGATTAACGTGCTCGACAAAGTGCGTTCGGTCGGAATCAAAAAGGTCGGATATCAAATCCAAGCGGCGGCGGCGGCGGGTGCTCCGGGCGGTCAGCCTCCCGGCGCAAAACCTCCGGGTCCTCCGCCTCCGCCGGCAAAGCCGTAATCGCGGCGCTCAACCGCAGCACGAAGGGCGCGAATCGCTTGTGCCCGGTGGCTGATTCGGTTTTTTACTTCGGCAGGCAATTCGGCAAAAGCCTTATCGAATCCGTCGGGAGCAAAAACTGGATCGTAGCCGAAACCGTTTTCGCCGCGCGGTGGATCGACAATTACGCCGCCGATTACTCCTTCGAAAGTGCCGAGCAATTTGCCACCGCGCGCCAGCGCGAGCACGCAGCGAAAGCGCGCCAACCGACGCGTTCGCTGCGGATCGGTTCGTGCAAGCGCGCGCAGCAACTTGTCGATGTTGTCGCGAGCGGTCGCGTTCTCGCCGGCATAACGAGCGGACAGAATTCCGGGCGCACCGTCCAGCGCATCCACTTCCAACCCAGAATCGTCCCCCACGACAAGATCCACAACTGCGCGCGAGACATTGACCGCTTTGGCGATCGCGTTTTCCGCAAAAGTGCGGCCAGTCTCTTTAATTTCCGGCATATTTTCGGCCTCCAAAAGATCATTTACGCGAAATTCGTTTCCAAGAATTTCCCCAAACTCACGCGTCTTATGAGCGTTACGCGTGGCGAGAAGAAGCTGTCTCACATTAAAATGAAATCTGGAAATCAGGAATCCGAGAATAAAATTTTAGTTTCTTTTCCTCGCTTCATGGGTTCCTGATTCATTTGTATGAGCGAACGCCGCAAACCTTATCCCTTCGACCAGATCGAACCCAAATGGCAGGCGATCTGGGACGAGCGGCAAATGTTTCATGCACCAAATCCCGGGGAGAAAAATTTCGATCCGTCGAAACCGAAATTCTACATCCTCGACATGTTTCCTTATCCGAGCGGGGCTGGCTTGCATGTCGGACATCCGGAAGGATACACCGCGACCGATATCGTCGCGCGCTACAAACGGATACGCGGCTTCAATGTTTTGCACCCGATGGGTTGGGATGCGTTTGGCTTGCCGGCGGAACAATACGCAATCAAGAGCGGACAGCATCCGGCAGTCACGACGCGCGAGAACGTTGCGAAATTCAAATCGCAACTCAAACGCATCGGTTTTTCCTACGATTGGCAGCGCGAGATCAACACCACCGATCCGCATTATTACAAATGGACGCAGTGGATTTTTCTCCACCTCTACCATTCCTGGTTCAATCCGAAATCGAACAAAGCCGAACCGATCTCAACCTATCGCGGTGAAAATCCGGATAATGTGCGGCTCGCCTACGTTGCCGAGGTTCCGGTGAACTGGTGCGCGGAACTTGGCACCGTTTTAGCGAATGAAGAAGTTGTCGATGGGAAAAGTGAGGTCGGTGGATTCCCGGTTGTGCGGCGACCGATGCGGCAATGGATGTTGCGCATCACGAAATTTGCGCAGCGATTGCTTGAGGAACTGGACGCGCTCAATTGGCCGGAAGGAATCAAACTGCTTCAGTGCAATTGGATCGGCCGGAGCGAAGGCGCAGAAATCGATTTCAAGATCGACGGTGGCGAACAAAAAATTCGCGTTTTCACGACGCGCCCCGATACGCTTTACGGCGCGACTTATATGGTGGTCGCGCCGGAGCATTCACTTGTCGATCTTGTCGTCACTGAAGAACAATGGCCGGCGGTGCGCGAATACCGCGAACGCGCGGCGCGCAAAAGCGATCTCGAGCGCACCGATCTCGCGAAAGAGAAAACTGGCGTGTTCACCGGCGCTTATGCGATCAACCCGGCGAACAGCGAAAGGATTCCGATCTGGACCGCCGATTATGTTCTGCTCGGTTACGGCACGGGCGCAATCATGGGCGTGCCGGCGCACGACGCGCGCGATCTCGAATTCGCGCGCAAGTTCGGATTGAAGATTGTCGATGTTGTCCAGCCGTCCGGCGACGAACCGGCCACCGGATTTACCGGCGACGGCATCG
>WNFR01007522.1_pt1 | contig 13020 bp, 11 predicted proteins | sample 5400221 | NCBI WGS metagenome assembly WNFR01 (sample SAMN13153357, study PRJNA577476) | soil metagenome | isolation source: 40 cm soil under Madrone tree | place: USA:California | collected 2016-06-14
GTCGCCATTGGTATGCGCATCGGGCTCGCCCTCTGCAGACACTCGGTGCTCTTCGAATATCTCGGCCAAACCGGCATCAATCACCTGGGGCTGCTGGACGATAACCGACGCGTCTTGCGGCACCGGCGATGAGTCTTGTGCCTGCCGCTGTATTGGGACGGCAACCTCTGACGTCACAAAGGATTCACTCGCAAATTCAAAATCCCCAAATTCATTCGCGGGCTTTGCCGTCGGGCCCGTGTCACTCGAAGCTTCGAAATCGTTTATGATCGCCTCGCTCGCCACGCCCATAGTTTCGAGCTGACGCCGTCGCAGATCGATATCCTGATGGGCACCAAATTGCCGCTCCAACAAGTCGAGAGTGTCGACTGCTATGTCCGCATATCCCTGAGCAATATAAAAATCCACGCTCTCGAGTTCCTGCATGCGAGCGTCCTTAAGCTGATCATCATGAGCCGGAGTCGCCTCTGTAGCCTCAGAAGTGGCGGCCAACTCTTCGGCAACGACGGCTTCGAAAGTAAAGCCCCGCTCTATTTCAAACTCAACACCGGAGTCGCCCGTGAACTCCGCCATATCTTCAACTGGGCTCCATTCAAACTCACTTTCACCGACCGGGGTTGACGCCGGCGAATCGAATACATAGTGATCCTCAGCCGCGGGTGTTGATTCTGCTTCAGAGTCTGACACCGGCTCGCCTATGGGCAGGACTTCGGCTGCCGCTTCTTCTTCAGCACCACCGAGTTCTCTCAGGCGCTCGACATGATGAGACTGGTCGGGAGCGATTCGCGTTAATTGAGTGAGCGCATATCGCTCGTCTTTGACCAGGCCGGCCGCCTCGGCAGCTTCTGCCAGTCTTTCCAGCGCGCCTTTTAACTTCTCCATATCCCGCTGCCACCAAAAGGCGCGAACCAGGAGACGCAGAGCTTGCACGTTATCGGAATCACAGGCGAGAAACTCATCAACGAGAGCGTGCAATTGATCTTCTTCGCGTTCCGCCAGCATCTGTTCGGCGATTCCAGCTATCACGCGTATTGCATCATCGACTTTATCGGCGGCAAGATACAGGCGGGCAACCTCAACGTAGTGCAAGTACGCCGATGAGTCCCTGGCGACCAGGGAAGCAGTCGCTTGCTCGGCCTGCGATGGATCTTCAGCCTGGACATAAGCTCTGGCGAGCATCGCGAGTAAGTCAATGTCATCGGGATTCTCAGCCGCGGCTCGTCCAATCACCTCGGCCGCCTCATCGGCAGTGCCGCGCGCACTGTGCGCTTCCAATAGTCCCTGGAGCACGACATGGTCAGTGGGGCGCAACTCAAGCGCCCTCCCAAACACGTTGAGCGCGTTGTCGAATCCACCGTTAGCCAGAAGGCGCTGCCCGGCGTCGGTGAAAGCCGCGGCCGCCTCTGTCATCATAGCTTCTTGGTAATAGCCATCAGCCAACTTGATGCGTAGCTCAGTGTTCTGCGAATCGAGATCCGCAATCTTGCGGAGAACCTCCAGGCCTTCCTGGGTGGCGCCTGCCAGATGGTGAGCATTCGCTACGGCCAGATAATGGGCGCGCGCTTCGACAACGAGGTCCTGTTGAGCATAAAGGTCGGCGAGCTGCATCGAGATTTCGATATCGTGAGGTTGCAGACGATCGATCTTCTTAAACATCGCGATCGCTTTGAGAGCGAAGTCCTGCTCGCGGTAATGCTCGGCAATGCGGCGGAAACAGGCAATTGCGGCGGGTTGATTCCCTACTCGGACATATAGGTCACCAAGCATGTTGAGAGTGGTGAGATCGTCAGGTTCGTCTTCGACAATCTTGCTGTATTCTTTGACCGCCGCCGGGATCTTTCCCAGCTTGAGGTATCTCTCGGCCGCACGCAGAGTCTTTACCTTATCAAACGCCATGTTTTCGAAACTCTTAGACTGGAAATGATTAAAGGCGAGGTCGGCTGCCTAACGCCATAGAGGAAACAAAGTTTAAAGCATGCCGAACGCCGCCTCGGAGCTCAGCGGCCCCTCTACGCTAACACGCGAAATCAGCACTGTCAACGGCGTTGTTCCTAAATAAACCGCTGCCAACAGAGGGAGATGTCGATCTTTTCTCAAATGACATCTGCAAAGGTCTTCCGGGTTCTGGCAAACCACCAGTATCCCAGGAAAAAACTGATTACGGCGAAGGCCGTGAAATATGCCAGGCCTCGCCAATCAGGAAAGTTGCCCTCCAGAATAATTCGGCGATAGTTTCGGACCAGGGGCGTGAATGGATTAAGGTTCACGATCCTCCGATAGCGATCTGGGACCAGCGATTCCGGATAAATGATTGGGGTCAGATACATCCAGGCCATCAATACCAGCATGATTCCCTGCACGATGTCGCGCACGAAAACTCCGAGCGAAGCTATTAGCCATGCCGCGCCGAACGTTGCGAACAGTTGCGGAATAACCAGAAGCGGAAGGAAAACAATCGTCGCATGCATTTCACCTCGCAAAAGAACCCCGGCCAGGACGAGGGCAACAGTACCAAACATCTGGTTTGCCACCGCCGCCAGTGATAGCGAGATCGGGAGAGTCTCGAGCGGAAACACGACCCGCTTGACCAGATTTGCGTGTCCGACGATCGTGCTGGCAGAAAGCTGTACAGATTCCTGAAATGCGTTCCAGGGCAACAACCCGCAGAACAGATACAAGGCATAGTCCCACTGTGAAGTGCCGGCGCCGAATCTGGCTCCAAAGATTCCCGCAAAGATGATCGTAAAGATTGCGATCATCACTATCGGGGTCAGCACCGCCCAAACAATACCGAGCGCTGATCCCCGATAGCGCGCCGCGAGCTCTCGTTTAGTTAGGGAGAGAATTAGATCAAATCGCTGCGGGAGTTGCCACAGTGGTCGCCACACTGCACGTCGGGCTGTTTGCGCAGAAATCATCTTGGGTATTCTAGCTTAGTGACTCGGAAATAACTGTACGGCGGGGCAAAACGTCTTGATCGTGTCACGAGTGAAAACAAGCGAGGGAAAAGAAGTTCCGCATTTCGTGATTCTTCGTGTGACTTCGTGGATCGTCTTCGTCGTCTGAGATATACGATCCACGAAGTCACACGAAGCCACGCGAAACATATCCGCATAACTACCCGCGTTCGAGCCATCCCAGATTAGGCAGTCGCACCCACTACCTGCTTAAAGGCTGAAAGAAAGGCTTCCATCTCGGCTTGCTTGCCGATAGTTACCCGCAGGTGATTCGGCAGGGTCGGAAATGGTCGTCCGACCTGCACCCCCCGCTGGTTCAAAGCATCGATCACTGGACGCACCGGGCGCTTCACATCGATCATTATAAAGTTTGCCTGTGAAGGAATATGTTGGTAACCCATCGCATCCAGTTCGCCGGTCACAAATTTTTTAGTTTCAATATTGAGCCGGCGGCCGTTGGTTACATGAGCGGCGTCATTCAGACTCGAGTTGGCGGCAGCCAGGGCCATGATGTTTACGCTGTCCCAGACCTGATGCGGCCGGAGGCGCTGGATCGTTTCAGCTTGAGCGACGCAATAGCCACAACGCAATCCCGCCATGCCATAAATCTTCGAAAACGTACGCGCCACGATCAAATTCGGATGGTTCCCGATCATCGGCATCACACTTTCATAGTCCGGACTGTCGGCGTAATGAAAATATGCCTCGTCTACCAGCATCATGGTTTCGCGCGGGACTTTGTCGATGAACTGCCGGAGTTCACTCCTGGGCGTGATGCTAGCGGTCGGATTGTTCGGATTGCAGATGTAGATTAAACCCTCACGCGCGGATGCAGTCATTCTCGAAAGATCGTGACTGAAGCTCGCGGTAAGCGGGACCTTTATGACCTCGGCGGCATTAACGCGGGCATGATTAAGAATCGCTTCGAAAGTTGGATCGGCGACGATCAATCTTCCGCGACCCGGAGTGAACGTCAACGCCCCGCCCCGCGTCGGCCGAGCGAGGGGCACCGCGCCACTGGCTGATGACATTGGGCCAGTGAATGCCGCCGCGCATAATTTCAAAATCTCGCCAGATCCGTCGCCCAGCAGGATCTGATCGCGCTTCACGCCATTGATCCTGGCCAATTGCTCGACCAAAGCGTCCGCGTGCTCGTCCGGATAACGCCAGGCAATGCCGAAGGCGTCGTTCATCGCTTTCAGTGCCAGCGGCGACGGTCCGTAAGGGTTCTCATTCGAATTCAAGCGCACCACGGAAGCCGGTTTGATATCCAGCACGGTCCTGGCGGCCTGCAGGGACGTGCCGGGTAAGGCCGCTCGTTGAGCAACCGTGTACGCTGCGCCTATGCCAAGCAAGCGCGCAAACCGGCGCCTGGAAATTGAAACAAGTGTGGCCATCGCTTAAACCTCCCAAGACCTAAATCGAGTGCGCTGCATTATCCGCTATCACCTCTATCAAACCAAGCATCTAGCAGGTGAACTCATAACGTCCCAACAAGACGAACGCAGGTGCCTCTCCCATCAGGTTGTGCTACGCTGACTAAAAAGAATGCAGGATCGAAGCGCGACAAGTCTGTTTCCGGAAATGTCCGAGCTTGAAGACGCCACTGCTGGTTCCAAAACAGCGGCGCCTTTGGCTGATCGCATGCGCCCGCGCACCCTGAACGAGTTTGTCGGACAGGAGCATCTGGTGGGACTGGGCCGAGTTCTGCGACGGCTGATCGAAAGCGGCGGGACGCTGCCTTCGATGATCCTGTGGGGTCCGCCGGGAACCGGCAAGACCACGCTCGCGCGGCTGTTGGCGGAGAAAACCGACGCCCGCTTCGTAGCCCTGTCCGCCGTCTTTTCCGGCGTCAAAGACCTGCGCTCCGCGATTGCTGAAGCTCGCCTCGATCGTCAACGTCGCCGGCGCACGATTCTGTTCATTGACGAGATCCATCGCTTTAATAAAGCGCAGCAGGACGCTCTCTTACCGGCAGTCGAAAACGGCACTGTGACGCTGATCGGCGCAACTACTGAGAACCCATCATTTGAGGTAACCGGCGCTTTGCTCTCGCGCAGCCGAGTCCTGGTGCTTAATCCGCTTGACGAAAAAGAAGTAGAAGCTATCCTGCGCCGGGCGCTGAGTGATGAAGAGCGCGGGCTCGGAAGTCTTAATCCGGAACTCTCTGATCAACTGATTAAGCGTCTGGCACATTCGGCCGCAGGCGACGCGCGCATGGCGCTGGCGGCATTGGACGCGGCGGTCGCGGCGACGCAGCCTAACGAACTGGGTGTGCGCTCGATCACGGCAGATACACTGATCGAAGCATTAGGTCGCGCGCAGTTTGCATACGACAAAGGCGGCGAAGAGCACTACAACCTGGCCTCTGCATTGATCAAATCGCTGCGCAACTCTGACGTGAATGCGGCGCTCTACTGGCTGGCGCGGATGATTGAAGGCGGCGCCGATCCCATCTTCATTGTGCGGCGACTTTGTATCCTGGCCTCTGAAGACATCGGCCTGGCTGATCCGCAGGCCATGGTCCAGGCGGCAGCGGCGGCTGAGATTACCAAACTGATCGGACTGCCCGAAGCACTGTTCCCGCTCACGCAGGCGACCATCTATCTGGCCCGCGCTCCCAAATCAAACGCGGTCCTCCGCGCCTACTCGGCAGCACGCAGCGACGCAACCGAAACAGCACGCGAACCCGTGCCTTTGCACCTCAGAAACGCCGCGACTCCACTAATGAAGAATCTTGGCTATGGTAAGGACTATCGTTACGTACACAACGATGCTGAGGCGAAGGAAGAGATGGCGTGTCTGCCGGAGAAGTTGAAAGGGAAGGTTTATTACGAAGACGATCAAGCCGCAGAGGAACCGGAGGCGTAATAGGAATTGACGTGGATTTTCCTGGTTTGGTCATTTTTCGTGTGGTTTCGTGGATCGTCTTCCGATGAAGAAGACTCGATCCACGAATTCACACGAAACCAAACGAAAGAAGAGGTCGGACTCAAGTCTTAAGACACTTCACTCCTATTTGAGTGAACTTCAAACTCGTTCATGGAACGTAAATCACAAAAAGAACTCGCTTTCCTTTACGACCTTTACCTTGCCACCGACTGGGCTGAAAGGTTTGCGGCTCTGGTTGACGAACACGTTCCGCTACCAAAGCAGGGTCGGGCGCTTTACGTCGCCGCCGGCACGGCCGGACACGCTTTGGCTTTGAAGCAACGAGACGAAGAGCTCCGGTTGTTGTGCGTCGACGAGAACCCCGAGTCTCTGGAAATCGCCCAGGCCAAGGCCGTCGCCTTGCATCAGGAAGCCGAGTTTCAGGTTGTCGACCCGCAAGCGTTATCTTTTGCTGACGATCAATTCGATCTGGTGCTGGGCGATGCCTCACTGACACCGCCCACTAAATTGAAACGCATGCTGACTGAGATGGTGCGGGTCGCTAAACCTGGGGCCAGGGTCGCCGTATGGTTTCCCACCGCGGCGAGCTTTGGCGAAGTGTTTTCGATCTATTGGGAGGCGTTAACGCGGGCGGGCCTGGGCGATCATAGTGCCGCTGTCGAGAATCTGATCAATGAACTACCGACCATTGCCGCCGCCGAAGGCTGGGCGGATCAGCTCGGATTGGAGAGTGTAACGTCCACGACCGCGGTTGAGGAATTTGATTACGACTCTGGCGAACAGTTCCTGGCTGCACCGCTGATTTCAGATTTTCTGTTACCGAACTGGTTTCAGCGTGTACCTGAAGGCGACCAGGCCCGAGTCATCCAGCAGCTAATCGAGATCATCGACGAGGAACGACATGACGCGGTCTTTTCGTTGACCTTGAAGGCGACATTGATTGTGGGAAAGAAGGGCAGATTGCAATGAGGCGGGGCAGTAGCAGTGGACTCTGAGGGCGAGGTCAGTACCGGGAGCGGTAGCGACCGGGTCTCAACATTTCAAACGGGAGAGCACGCGACCCGGTCGCTACCGCTCCCGGTACTGACCGCATAGCCAGCCAGTGTCCGGTCGCCAAATAATCAACGGCGCGAAGCGTTTTCAACTTTCGCGCCGTCACTTATTGTGGGATTCGTCTATGCGCCTAACGGCGCTCTCGACCCGAGCCCGCCTAACGCTCGAGCTTCCTACTCTCTTCAGCCTGTCTTTGTTGAGCGCGCCGGCGCGCTTCTTCAAACAATGCTTCGTCATCAACCGCGTCCAGCTTTGCGCGCGGGTCCGGTTTGAGCCGGTCATCACGATCGGCTTCGTCCATTCCATCTTTGAAGGCCTTCTTACTTTGGCCCAGGGCCTTTGCCAATTGCGGCAGCTTACTGCCGCCGAACAGTAGAAAGATCGCGGCGACGACCAAAATTATGATGGTAGGACTTTCCAGTGCGAACAGCAGCACATTCATAAAATTCTCCTTCAGTCTTTCGGACGTACCTTCAGGCGCGGACGCAGAGATCGCTGCCGCCATCGGATTCATAGAAAAGATATTTGCGCCAGGTTTCATCGGCCCGACCCAGATAGCGCATGATCTGGCGATTGACGTGCAGCGAAAACGCGCGCGGCCGGCGCAGCAGGTTCATCCCAGACTCTTCCGGCGTGCGGTTGCCCTTGCGGTGATTACAACGCTTGCAACAAGCAACCAGATTGTCCCAGGCCGATTCTCCGCCGCGTGAGCGCGGCACGATGTGGTCGAGCGTCAGTTCAGACGGCGCGAATTGTTTGCCGCAATACTGGCAGCACGAATGATCGCGGAGCAGAATGTTCTTGCGCGAAAGCGAGCGGCGTTCAAACGGAATGTGCCGATACTCAGTCAAACGGATCACCGACGGCGCATGCAGGGTGAATTTTTGCGAATGCAGCATGTGTCCATTGTGTTCTTCCATGCGCGCCACGCCTTTAAAGATCATGACCACCGCGCGCCTTTCGGTGCACACGTTGATCGGCTCGAAGGAAGCATTCAGAACTAATACGCGGGCGTTCATGATCGAAGCTGATATTACGCGAGGCCGGAGGAAAGTGTCAAAATTGTGCCTCCGCCCCCGGCGTCTCTTTTGAATCACCAGGCACCCGCTCGCCGGGAGCGCGGACGTCCCGTCCGCACTGAGCGCGAAGCGCGAAAAATCGCTTGAGCTGGTTTCTCATGGAGCTTCGCGCCGTGCGGTGCCGTGCGGACGGGACGTCCGCGCTCCCAGCAATAGCCGTTTAGATTGCCCTAAACTTGTCCGTCGCCTCGACAAGCGCACTTGTGTTCCCTGGCTCCATGATCGAGTGGCCCGCGTCCGGCGTAATCTTAAGTTCGGCTTCCGGCCAGGCCCGATGCAGGTCCCAGGCGCTGGTCATCGGGCAGACCACATCGTAACGTCCTTGCACAATCACCCCGGGAATATGACGAACCTTCCCGACGTTTTCGACCAGGTAATTCTCAGTCGGAAAGAAACAGTTGTTCATGAAGTAATGACATTCAATGCGCGCAAAGGCCAAAGCGAACTCCGGGTCAGCAAACTTCTCGATCGATTTGTAATCGAAGAAGAGCCTTGAAGTGCTCCCTTCCCAAATGCTCCAGGCTTGGGCGGCCTCGACCTGGACGTTTCGATCGTCGCTGGTCAGACGGCGATAGTAGGCGCTCACCATATCATCACGCTCGCCTTCGGGAATGACCTTCACGAATTCTTCCCACACATCCGCGAAGATCCAACTGCATCCGTCCTGATAGAACCACTTGATCTCTTTCGGCCGGCAAAGAAAGATTCCGCGCAGCACGAGTTCAGTCGCGCGTGTGGGATGCGTCTCGGCATAAGCGAGCGACAGCGTGCTACCCCACGACCCCCCGAACACCTGCCACTTGTCGATGCCGAGATGCTCGCGCAGCTTCTCGATATCGGCGACGAGATCCCAGGTTGTGTTCTCCTCGATTGAAGCATGCGGCGTGCTCTGTCCCGACCCTCGCTGATCAAACAGCACGATGCGATAGGCGCTCGGATCATGAAACTGCCGATACTCAGGCACAATCCCTCCGCCGGGTCCACCATGCAGAAACACCACCGGCTTTCCATTCGGATTGCCGACCTGCTCATAATAGATCTCGTGCAGGTCTGAGACCTTCAGGCGACCGGTGTCGTAGGGTTTGATTGACGCGTAGAGGGTTCTGAGTTCAGTCATGGGGATATGATAACGGCACTCATCGGATTATTACTAAGAACACAGGCTCCCAGCTATTCCACGAGAGGGGAGTTGGCTCTCCCAAGCGCTCACTTTGATTTGACCGTCCTAAGGGTTGCTGAAAAACTAAGAACGATCCACGAAATCACACGAAGCAGCACGAAAAGAAACTCCCCAGTGCGAGTTATTTCGTGTGCTTTCGTGGATCGTCCTGCTTTTTCCTGCGAATGGGAACCCCTTTTTCAGCAGCCTGCTAAGCCCGAAGCGCCAAGAGGCGAAATGTAATGCCTGGGCCAACGGCCCAGCTTAGGTTGTTCTTAAATGTGACGAGCGCTGAAGTCGCGGAATAAATTTCGGTTGTGGCGAGATCTATCAATGCGGTTATGCGGCCCCTGCAGGGCTTAGGTACTACTAATTGGCCTGATCCAAGGGCGGCGCGACTTTGTCGCTTGCCCCTGGCTATTACATCTCACGCTTTCAGCGTGAAGAAAAGGCGACTGTTAATTCTGCGCCCGCGTCTGGGCAAGAACTAAGCCCTACCTTTCGGTCGGACTTTGCCCTGCGTCTTCGGCGCTGGTCCCGCGACCCGATTCACTCAGACAGATCCGAAGATTCAGCTAAAGCATCTTCTCGCACAGCTAGTTTGTTAAGTGCCGTGGTACCCAGCGGCACGGGAGCGGGCTTTATCAGCAGCAGACCCGCGACATAAAGTGCCAGCGCGAAGAAGGAAACATAACCAGTGACAGGCGCAAACGCCGGCACGTCTATCGCGACGCCTTGCAGCAACGCAGCGGCAATCTTTGTAAACCAACCGCCCGCGGGAGCGTAAAGCCCGGACACCAGCAGGTGCTTGAGCACGAATGCCGTGCTGAACATAACAATGAGGCTTCTCAGCAAGCGCCGCGGGTCGAACGCCGAGAACTGATTGGTCCACAACGTCCAAAGAAAAAAGAAAGAGAACATCCAGTGCAGCAGCCCGCTTTCCGGCAAGACAGAATTAAAGGCCTGGGCTGACGCAAAGAAAAGCGCGAGGAGTGTCAGCAGATGCGCGAAATTGGTCAGCATCGGTTGTTCGAGGGCGAACCACTGGCGCAGATCGATGGCCCCGGCGCGCACAAAGAGTGATCCTAAAAGAATCGCCAGCATCAGAGTCACCAGCGGCGGAGCAATGAATACGAATTGTCTGGTCTGAGCGTCTACTCGCAGCCCGCCCAGCAATGCCGCTGTCAGCAGGACTGTCGGCGTGACAATAAAGTGCAGCAGCGCTCGATTTCTCTCTGTGTAGTCTTTCATTTGCGTTGCCGGAAAAGCTTCAATGGATTCAGGTCTTTCCAGTTTGTTTCAGTTCCCTGTTCCAGTTCCGCCTTCAATTCAGCGGCCGAGTGCATTTGCAAATTGTGATCGTCCACGGTGAAGATGCCGTTTGGCGAGAGGTTGATCGCCCTATTCGCCGCCTCCAGACCTTGTTTGAAAGAGTCATGGTCGTAATAGACGCGGCCCCAACCCTCTCGGTACCAGGCGTACGCAACGTAGAACTGGGTGCGCGGATCTTTCTGGGCCGGATCGGCAGCGGCCCACTCGTCACGCGCTGCGCGAAATTGGTCGCTGCGAAAAAGCGCCAAGCCGTTGTTAAATCTGTCCTGATTGATTTCGTAGATTCCGGCAGCGACTTGTGAGTTCGTCGCCACCTCTTTAAAGGAGCGCGGTTCAGTCGCATAGATCCACACGATGAAGCTTGCATAGATCAGAGTCCACACCAAACCGGAGATCTGGATGACCTTTCGTTGCATAAGACGGCTCGAGAATTATAGACACGAATTGGGATTGCAAGAAGTCCCGTAATGAGGGACCTGAAGGAAGCCACGTAGCAGCCCCTCCGGGCTGGTGTATGGGTTGCACTGATAACGAGAAGATAGGCATCATCAACCGAGAGGCTCGCGGAAAGGACGTGGCGGATTCTAATGAGTTGCCTCTGCAAAAAAAATCGATCCACATAAGAGCACGACCCTCCGGAAAGAAGTTGTCGTCTCGATGAAGACGCTCCTGGGACGGGTAGTGCCCGCCAATCAATCAACGCAACCGCCCAGGCAAGTCAAGGTTGATGAAAAGTATCAGATAATCGAGATTGAGTATGCTGACGGATCGATATCCCGGCCCTAAGATCGCGAAGGGTCAATCTTCACCCAATTAGGCTCGCGCCATTGTCAGCACAAATACTTCTTTAGCGCCGCTTTCTTTCAGTACTTTCGCGCCCGCCGAGACCGTAGCTCCAGTAGTAAACACGTCATCGATTAGTAATACGCGCCTTCCTGCAACTAAATCTGCGTGGCGCAAGGCAAAGGCGCCCTCTACACTCTGCCGGCGCGCTTTCGCATCCATCCCGGTCCGATGACGTTTGGTATGGCTGCGGCGAACCATCGCGTGTTCATCGAGCGGCAAGCCGCTGAGACGTGAGAGTTCCTTCGCCAGCAGCAACGCCTGGTTGAACCCACGCTCGCGTTCGCGCTCAGGGTGCAGCGGAACGGGGATGATCAAGTTCGCGCTATCGAGAGGTTCGCGCAAGTGCGCATCAAACATCAGACGCGAGAGACGAGCGGCAACGTGCGGTTCGCCCTTCAATTCCAGGATGGAAGCCCTTAAGGCCCCTTCATAGAATCCACACGCCCGCGCCGCGCTGAAGGCGTCGTCATCGCACCGGCCGCACCGAATACTTTGGCGCTGATCTCGGGTTACAGCGGCCTCGGTAAATAGACCACACTTCCAGCATAAGGTGTCGCCGTCAGTGAACACTGGAGTCGCCCGCCAGCACGACGCACACGCCACCCCATCGTGGCGTGACTCAACGCTAGAGCCGCATATCGCGCAGGCTTGCGGATAGATAAGCGCGAGCGCGGCGTCGTAGATGCGCGAGGTGAAGATTGCTACTGACATCGTGTCGTCCGCAACAGCCAAGTCCGATTCTCCACTTGGGGGGAAAAACGTCTAGTCGTAGCGTTCCCTTCATGCGGTTTCGTGGGTTTTCGTGGATCGATTACTTGCCCGCGTAGAACGATCTGCGAGATCACACGAATAACCACGAAACTAAGCGTCATCCGCTCTAGTTTTTTCTCATCCATAAGGGCAACCAAGTGTGTCCCGGGAAACAATCAAAAGGCCTCCCGGTTTCGCGGGAGGCCTCGGATTATGTCATCAAGGATTCTGATTTCAAAAATTCAGATCTGAATCAGAAGGTTGTTTCAGAGCTTACTCTTCATCCCGGTGCAGCAGACCGCGCTCATTAAGATCGGCGCAACGCAAACAATAACGGGCCCACGGTACAGCTTCGAGGCGCTTTTCCAGAATAGCTTCACCGCAATGAATACACTTACCGTAGTCGCCATCCGCGATCCGATGCAGGGCGGCGTCGATCGATTCCAGCAACTGCCGGTCATTCGTCGACATCGACATCATTAATTCTTTCGTATAAGCGTTCGCGGCCATGTCTGCCGGATCTTGTGTAGCTTCCGCGTCACGTTCCCGGCTGTAAGCCTCGGCAGCCTGAACCTGGCCCACTAAACCTTCACGCCGCGCCAGCAATTTGTCTCGATAAGTTTTCGATTTCCTCTTGTCCATTCTTTTCGTCCAGTCCTCCAAACTCTTTTTCACTTTTGGTATGGCAATCCGCGATTTATGGTGTAAGCGCGATAAAGCTGTTCGACCGCCACGACCCGGGCCATTTCATGAGTCAGCGTCAGACGCGTCAATCGCCAACGCTTCGGGGCGCGAGCGGCAACTTCCGCGCTGACTCCATCGGGTCCACCGATCACGATTGCCACTTCCTTGATCGAATCGTGCTCCCAACGCCGTACTTCATCCGCCAGTTCCTGCGAATTCCATTCGAGGCCTTTCATATCCAGCAGCAGCGCTACGCTGCCTGCCGGAA
>WNFR01005835.1_pt1 | contig 13019 bp, 9 predicted proteins | sample 5400221 | NCBI WGS metagenome assembly WNFR01 (sample SAMN13153357, study PRJNA577476) | soil metagenome | isolation source: 40 cm soil under Madrone tree | place: USA:California | collected 2016-06-14
TGCCCGACTCTTCTATGGGGTAGGATAGGTCTCTCCACAGGAGGCCGATGATGACACGCTCGTGGCTGTTGCTCGCAGGTCTGCTCGTGTTCGGTGCCGCGCCGGCCGCCGCGCAGGAACATGGGCATGGGCACAAGAAAGAATTCGCCGTCGCGCCGGATCGCGCGGTGTCGGTAACCCGCGAGGTGCTGGTGCGGCAGGGTTACGAAGTCATTCGCATCGAAACGATCGGCAACGACCAGGTCGTGTACTACCGCCGTGGGAACATGGGACGGGGGAAGGGGAAAGGACCGAAGATGAAGATGATCATTCGGCGGGTCGAGAATCGCGTCGTCTTTGTTGACACGCCCGATGCGGTGTTGGTGGATATCAATGTGAGACTGAAGTTGTAACGACAAGGCTTCGCCTTAACGTTACGGCTGAATCACCCTCACCACGTTGTCCAGCTGGCTCGGCACGTACACGCGCCCTGTGGACGGATCGACTACGGCCGCCTTCGGGGTCTGGCCTACAACCAGCGTCGCGAAAACGTTGAGCTTCACGGCATCGATGAGCGATAGACTGCCATCGCCGCTGTTCCCGATTCGACCCCGAGCCCCTCAGGGGTGCGACCCACCGGCACACGCAAAATCTCCTTGAAGTCCACCGGGTTCGGCGCGGAGATGTCGATCACTGATACCGTGTTGTCGTCACGGTTCGTCACGTAGAGGCGGTTGGCCTTCGTGTCGACCGCGACGCCGTACGTTCCTCTGCCCAGTCCCTGAATCCGCCGCACGATCGCAGCCCCACCGGGCTTCGGATTGATCACGTCCACCTCCTGGAACGTCGGAATCGCTACGTAGACGAACCCGTCGTTCGGGTTGAACGCGACGCCCGAGCCGGCCGCCGGCAGAACCACGATGTCATTTGACACGACCACGTTTTTCGAGCCATCGATCGGGACCAGCGCCGCGCCCTTGAGCACGTCACTCGCCGCGACATAGATAAAGTTGGTCCGCACGTCGACGGCGAGACCCTTCGGTCCATTCCCAACGGGGATCAGGGCACGGACGAGATCAACCGCTCCGTCGATCACGGCAACACCCGCCAGGCTCGATACGTAGATTTGATTCGTCGTCGCATTCGCCGCCACGCCAAACGGTGACTCGAATCCCGTGAGTTGCGGTAGCAGCTCGCGGTCGTTCTGCAACACCGAGACCAAGGTTGCTCCCGGTACGTAGATCTTCTTCGTCGCTGTGTTCAGTGCGGCGGCGACCGGCCCGAGCTGAGTCACTGGAATCGCCTTGATCACGCCACCGATGTCGAACGGCGTGCTGGCCGCCCCGGCCAGGCTGCCGGACGTGGCGTTGAGCGTGTAGCCAAGCCCAGCGGAGTCGACGGCCAAATTGGGGAAGGACGCTACCCCGTTCACCGCCGCGACATCGACGATGCCCTGGAGTTTGGCCGCCGGGTTGGGCGTCGCCCCGAGGCGCAGCGACACGACATCCTTGGCCGGAAGCGCGAGGTTGCCGTACTGGTCCTGGATCGCCACCTGCACGGCGGGCGCAATCGTGTCACCCGCTAACGCGCGGGTGGGCTCGGTGAGGAACGCGAGCCGGGCCGGGACATCGGCGACACTGGTAGCCGTGAACGTCTTGGCGGGCAGTGCACCAGCAGTCGCGGTAACGCTGTTTGTTCCGACCACGTTGCCCAGCGTCCAGCTGCCCACGCTCGTCAATCCAGCACCGTCACTCGTGTCTTTCGCCGCTCCGAGTACGCCGCCACCCGCGGCGGCAAAGTCCACGATGACGCCGGCAACGCCGTTGCCAAATTGGTCGGCGACCTTTACAACCGGTGCGGTAACGGCGGTCGCCACGGTCCCGGGTTGCGGATCGACTGACTGCTTGACGAGCTGCGTCGCCGCGCCGGCCAGTGCAGTGGCGGTGAAGGTGACTGGAGAGCCAGGCAGGCCACCGACCGAGGCGGTCGCGGTCTGTGCTCCGGAGCCAGTCCCGAGCGTTCGTATGGAGCTCGCGATGCCGTTGATGTCGGTGAGGGACGTCGCTGGGTTCATCGATCCGCCCGCTGGGCCCGCTGCCCAATGAACCTGCACGCCTGGGATCGGCGCAATTCCGTTAGTGACGATCACCGAATAGGCGGTCGGTAACGCTGTACCGACCACCCCCGACAGCCCATCCCCACCGTTGAGCGCCATGCTGGTCGCAGTCGTCACGACGCCGTTTGCGCTGAACGTCATCGGGCTGCCCGCGAGGCCAGCCCCCGTGGCGTCGACGGTATTCAGCCCCGGGCCGACCCCGAGCGTCCAACCTGTTACTCGCGCGACGCCCAAGGCGTCGGTCGTAGTCGTGCTGGGTGCCAAAACGCCACCCAGCAGACTTGTGATGTTAAACGTCACGGGGAAGCTAGGAACTGGATTTCCGAATTGGTCCGCCACCTGCACTGCTGGCGGGATGCTTACGGGCTGACCGGCGGTTGCCGTCTGTGTATCGATGCTCACGCGCAGCAACTGAGCCGCGACATCCCGTGTGCCGCTCGCCGTGAACAGCACCGGACTGCCGGTTAGTCCGCTCGCGGTCGCCGTAAGCGTATTCTGCCCGACCAGCGTGCCGAGCTGCCAGGTCCCTACTCTCGCCACACCCGCCGTGTCCGTTACCGCCGACCCGCCCGTCACACTGCCAGCGCCGGAGGCCGGAGCGAAGAGGACTGGCACGCCCGGCACGGGATTATTGAACCGGTCGCGCACGATCGCCGCGGTTGCAGTCGGCAGGATCGTGTTGACGATCGCGGCCTGACCATCCCCGGCGAGCTTTACAATCTGTGTCGCCGCGCCGGCGAGCCCGGTCGCCGAGAACGTGACCGGCGTGAGTGTCGCGAGCGTCGCCGTCAGCGCGTTCGCGCCCGAAATCGTGCCGAGCGTCCAGCCGCCAACGGTCGCGATACCGGCGGCATTGGTGAGCTGCGCCGGCCCGGAGACGCTTCCGCCGCCGCCGCTCACGCCAAACGTGACCAGCACGCCCGGAACTGGGTTTCCAAATTGATCCTGGGCCCGCACCGCCGGTGCGGTGCCGACGACCGCGCCTACGATGGCGCTCTGAAGGTCGCCGGCGGTCGCCAGCAGTGCTGTCGCGGGTCCAGCCACACCGTTGGCATTGAATACGTGGGTGAAGCCCGCACCCGTAGCGCTGAGTGTGTTCCCCCCCGCGAGCGTCCCGAGAGTCCAGCTGCCGACGGTCGCAAGGCCGGTCGCGTCGGTAATCTCATTTCCGCCCGTGACGCCGCCGCCGGTCGGGACGAACGTCACGCTCACACCCGGCACGGCGTTACCCAACGCATCCCGCAGCCGCACGGCGGGCAGTATCGGCAACAGGGTGTTCACCGTTGCGAGCTGCCCGTCACCCGCGACGACCAGAAGCTGGGCAACCGACCCGGCGAGCGCAGTGACGACAAAGGTCGCGGGGCTGCCGGTGAGCCCGTTGACCCTCGCTTCGAAGCTCTCTGACCCGATCACCGCCCCTAGTGTCGCCATTGTGCTCGCGCGACCCGCCGCGTCGGTCACGACCACCGAATCAGTCACGGCTCCGATGCCGGCCAGCGGACGGAACCGGACGGCGACGCCGCCGACAGGGAGGTTGTCGGCGGCACGAACTTCGACTTCAAGGGGCAGCGCCAACGGGAGCCCGGCCGTCCCGCTCTGTCCCCCACCTCCAATGACGAGCAGCTGCGCGGGAACAGGCTGGAACGTGGCCATCACCGAGTCTCGGAGACCACCGGGCGTCCGTGCGATCACGCGCAGCGACCTCCGCAATGGCGGCGCACGCAGCACGCCGTTGCCGTTCACTCGAGCCACCGTCGTGTCGCTGGTCGTCCAGGAGACATAGACCTGCGACACCGGCACGCCGGCCTGAAACGCCTCCACCTGAAAGCGCAGCGAGTCGTTGAAAAAGATGAAAGGCAGCCGGGGCAGAACAGCGATGCTATCAACACCGGCCCCCGGCCCGACGTAGGTCAGCACCGGAATCGTCGTGGCTGTCGACGGCGTGACGCCTCTCAGCACTTCGACCGGCGCGGTCCCCGTGAAGAGGGGAATCGCGCCTGACATCGCCACGATCGACACATACAGCGTCTCCGGGGATGAGATCAGCGGGACGCGTAGGTCGAGATCGATGCTTTCGGCATTCGGAGGAAGCGCAACCGTCGTATCGGCAAGCGTATCGGGGGGTGCCGACGGCCGCACCACGATGAAGCGCACGCCGTCGATGGCCAGTCCGAAGGACTGCAAGGCGGCGTCCGAGGGGAAAACCGGCGCGACGGCCACGGGCGCGAACGTCGTCTGCGGCGCCGTACCGTCCTGGCAGGTCGCGAGCGTCAGCGCGAGTCCCGCCGTCAGCAGGACCCGCCACGTCCAGTTCATTGAAAACGCAGGCGTGTCAGGCACGAGAGGAAGCGAATTGACCTCCAGCCGAAAGGCTGGTCAAGGCGGTATCTTTTGCCGTCATGCGCACTCGCACCGCACGCCGCACACACGGCTTTACCGAATCGGTGATTCGTGGGATGACTCGGCTCGCAAATGAGCACGGCGCCATCAACCTGTCTCAGGGCTTCCCGAACTTCCCCTGCCCCGATGTCCTAAAAGACGCGGCGGCCCGCGCGATCCGCGATGACGTCAACCAGTACGCCATCACCTGGGGTGCTGCCCGACTGCGGAACGCGTTGGCCGCGAAGTACCAAGATTGGTACGGGATGGCCGCAGATCCAATGACGCAGGTCACAGTGACCTGCGGAGCTACCGAAGCGATGGTATCAGCGCTACTTGGCATCGTGAATCCGGGCGACGAAGTCGTAGTGTTCGAGCCGTTCTACGAGAACTACGGCCCCGACGCAATCCTCTGCGATGCCAAACCGGTCTTCGTCCCCATGCCCGCCGAGGGGCCGATCGACCTGGACCGTCTCGCCAAGGCGTTCACGGCGAAGACGCGCGCCATCATCGTCTGCACGCCCAACAATCCCACGGGCCGGGTGCTCACGCGCGCGGAGCTCACCGCAATCGCCGAGCTGTGCCAGCGGCACAACGCGTTCGCCGTCACGGACGAGATCTACGAACACATCTACTATGAGGGCGAGCACATCCCTCTCGCGACGCTACCGGGAATGGCGGATCTGACGATTACGACGAGCGGCGCGTCGAAAACATTCAGTGTCACGGGCTGGCGGATCGGGACGATCATCTCGCCTCCCGACGTGACCGGAGCGATCCGCAAGGTCCACGATTTTCTCACCGTCGGCGCTCCGGCCCCGCTGCAGGAGGCGGTCGCCGTCGGTCTCGAAACACTCGGCGACGATTACTACGACGGGCTGGCGCGGGATTATCGCCGGCGGCGGGACATCCTCTGCGCGGGACTCCTCGAGGCCGGCTTCAAGTGCCGGCCACCCCAGGGCGCGTACTACGTCATGGCCGACTTCTCAGCGCTGTCCGATCTGCCGGACGACAAGTTCGCCGAGTGGCTGACCATCGAGCATGGCGTGGCGTCGGTGCCGGGCTCGAGCTTCTACTCGCGCCCGGAGCTGGGTCGCAAGTACGTGCGCTTCGCATTTTGTAAGACCGAAGAAATGCTGCAGCAGGCGGTGGAGCGCCTGCAGCGGGTGCGCGACTAGAGCGCTTCTTCAACCTCACGCAGTCCCTCGACGTGTCTCCCGATCTCGCTCGCGATCTCCCGCGCGAGTCCGAGATCCGTCGTGAGACTCTGGACCGTTCCCGTGCCCGCATGCAGTCGCAGCAGATTCAGGCGGATCGTTTCGAGTGCCGCGACCGCGTCTTTGAGCCGTTGTTGTACGAGATCACGCTCGGCGGTGAGATCGGCGACGATACGGTCGTGCCGCGCCGCGATCGCCGGATCGGGACTGACGCGCTGGTCCGCGTCCGCCAACGCCTCCTGCAGCTCCTCGAGCCGCGCCCGCATTTTCTGCGCATCCTGCTCGAGTCGATGGACCACGTCAGGCAAATCTCGGAGCTGGTTGCGCGTCTCTTTGGGCAGCGACTCGTACAGCTGCTCGGCTGCCATGCCCAGCGCGAGCTCGGTGGGCCGATGGGTCAGCGACGCCGGTAGCGCGCGCGACGGCGTTATGGCGCGGGCCAGGTTGAAGAGCCAGCGCCCAATGCGACCCGCCCACACCTTTCCCCAAAACTCGGTGTCGACGTCGCGGCGCCGCTGCAGCAGGATCAAAGCCCCCGTCACCCCCCACATGCCGACAGCGAAGCCGATCACCGCAGCCTCCGGGACGAACACGCCCACAAGGAGGGGGACAACCGACAGGTGCAGGCCGGCCGAGATGAAGCCACCCAGCCCGATGGACTTGAAGATTCGTTCGAGCCACGACGGCCCGAGCCGTTGACCACCGGCGCGTTCCTCGCGATCGCGATCCAGCTCGGCTTTGAATGCAAGCTCGAGGTCACCGTGGTCGAACCCTGCCTTCAACAAACGCCGCGCTCGCTGAATAAGGACAGCGGCGGGCACCAGCGTGATGCCCGCAGCGAACAAACCGTACCCGAGTGCGACCGAAAGGATGGGCGAGGCCGCCACGACCGCCCCGAGCAGGAGGAACGGGTAGAGGAGCGCTCCGGCATCGTCGAATCGGGCACCGCGCTTCACGAACACGCGCAGTGCGAGCGGCAGCTCGCGGCGCTGCTCCAGTGCGCGCGTGAGTTGATCGGCGAGAACCGAAGTCCCCTCAGGCCGGTCGTCACGATCCTTCGCCAGGCAGCGGTCGATCGCCTGCGCGATCCGGCGCGGCACACCGGGAGCAACCGACGCGAGCGGCGGTGCGGGCTCCGTCACCTGTTTCGCCAATACCTCCGTCGCCTTTTCGCCCTCGAACGGCAGGGTCCCTGACAGCGCGAAAAAGCCCACGAGGCCGAGCGAGTACAAGTCGCTGCGCGCGTCGACCACCTCGCCCAGCGCCTGCTCGGGACTCATGAACGCGGGCGTACCGACCACCTCTTCGCTCGTGAGCCCACCCGCGCTGGCGACCACGCTCGCAATTCCAAAATCGGCCACCAGCACGCGGCCGCCACTTTCAAGCAGGATGTTGTCCGGCTTTACGTCGCGATGGATGACACCCTGCCCGTGCGCGTACGCTAGCGCCCACGCGACGTCCCGCAGCACGCGCGACGCATCCGACGGCGACAAGGGTCCACGCCGCCGGACACGCTCGGTCAGTGTCTCGCCTTCGACGTACGCCATGGCGAAGAAGACGAACTCGCCGATCTCTTCGACCGCGTGAATTGGAATGACATTCGGGTGCGACAGCTTGGCCGCGGTTCGAGCCTCACGTAGAAATCGCTCGCGCAGCTTGGGATTCGAAGCCATGGACGGCGGGAGGAGTTTGATGGCGACCGACCGATCGAGCCGCACTTCCCGCGCGAGGTAGACGACGCCCATGCCGCCGCGTCCGAGCTCGCGGTCGAGCGAGTAGCGCCCGACAACCGCAGCCTGGAAATCGAGAAACAGCCGATCAGGAGCAGGGTGCGTCATGGCACCCTAAAATAATGCTCCCGTCGTCAGGCAGGTGTTTCGAGGCGGCTCAGCACCGACGCGACCGGTGTGACCCGCTTGCGGCGCTCCCCGGCACTGCGAAACAGCGCCCCGCCCAGCGGGCCGCGCCAAAACCGCAGACTGCGCTCGCCCAACGGATCGATGCGCTGTTCCGTACGGGCGCGGGCAAGAATCGCCGCGAGCAATGCGGTCGCCCCCCCGGTGGTGATGACCGAGGGAATGAGCGGCCAGACCAGCGGGGGGACCTCGACGATTCCCAACAGGCCAGCGACGGCGGCAATCGTCGCGACCAGTGCGAGACGCGCGAGCCATCCGATGCTGCGCTCGAAGCTCGTCGGGCCTGGACCGTACACGAAGGCCAGCTCTTCCCGCCGCCGCGCCTGGCGTGCGGCCAGCGCCGCGACCAGCTCCTCGCGTTCGTGGCCGGCCGCGAGCAAGCCGCGCACCCGACTGACCGCCACCGCGACCGGCAGTATCAAGGCAAGACCAAGCGCGACGCTCGTCGCCGCCCGGATGTCGGCCGTGGTCGGCGACAGCCACGCGGCAACGGTCGCGGGTAAGAGCCCGACCCCCGTCACGAATGCATGGATCAGCGACGGCGCCTCGAGGTGGGTGCTCCGCACCAGGAAGGCGCGGACGGCCAGCGGCACGGCCGGCGGCGCGACGGCTTCCGCGATCGCCCGTACCAGCGCTGCGGCGTCCGGGTAGCGCGCCCACGGCTCCTTTGCGAGACAGCGATCGACGATCTGCGCCAGGCGCGGCGGCACCCGCAGGGGGGGCACGACCGTCGCGATTTTTGGAGGCTCATCCGAAATGTGCTGCGCGAGGAACCCCTCGTCGGTGTTCGCGTGGAACGGCAGCTGTCCCGAAAGCGCGTAGTAACCGACCACACCGAGGGAGTAGATGTCGCTCCGCGCGTCAACGAGGTCACCGCTCGCCTGTTCCGGACTCATGAACGCCGCGGTGCCAATGACGTGCCCGCGCGGCGCCGACGGACGTCCCAGCACCCCCGTCGACTTGGAAGGTGGGCTCGCATGGGCGACGCCGAAGTCGGAGAGCAGCGCCCGTCCCGTGGCGGCATCGAGCAGGATGTTGTCGGGCTTCACGTCGCGATGGATAACGCCGCGCGCGTGCGCGTAATCGAGCGCCTCGCCGACATCGCACAACACCTGGCCCGCCTGGTGGGGATCGAGCGGGCCGCGCGCCGCGACCCGCTGCGCGAGCGTTTCGCCGTCCACGTAGGCCATCGCGAAGAATACGAAACCGTCGGTCTCGTCCACCGTGAAGATCGGGACGATGTTCGGATGCGTCAGCTGCGCCACGGTCCGCGCTTCGCGCAGGAACCGCTTGCGGCTGGCCTCGTCACGGGCGAGGTCGGGTGGGAGGACCTTGATGGCGACTGGCCGGTCCAGTCGTCGCTCGCGTGCCAGATACACGAACCCCATCCCGCCGCGCCCAATCGGGGCCTCGATGTCGTAGGCGCCGGCAAGCGCGGCACGTAAGGCCTGCAATGTCGATTCTGTCATCGGCACCCCATACCCGCGGAGCCGACCCAGGTTCGGCGTGGTCCATGGACCACCTGCTGGACACTTATGCTGTCGTAGGGGCAGATTGTGCCGCCTATGACGAGCCCAGCGGGCCACCCCGCCGCGGCGCCCGCCGTCTCGGGCGCAACGTACCAGCCCTACATCCCGGCATCCCAGTCGCCGGCCGAGCTGACCGTTCGCGCCATCGTGCTGGGAGTCGTACTCGGGCTCATCTTCGGCGCCTCCAACGTGTATCTCGCGCTGAAGATCGGGCTCACCGTCAGCGCATCGATCCCAATTGCCGTTCTCTCGATCACGATCTTCCGCTGGCTCGGCCGCTCCACCATCCTCGAAAACAACATCGTCCAGACCACCGGCTCGGCGGCAGACTCGGTCTCGGCGGGGGTCGTCTTCACGATCCCCGCGATTCTGTTGATGGGCTACGATCTCGACATCTCGCGCGTCACGATCCTGGCGATCGCGGGCGGCCTGATGGGCGTCCTCATGATGATTCCGCTGCGCCGGGCGCTGATCGTCAAAGAGCACGGCAATCTCCCCTACCCCGAGGGAACGGCGTGCGCGGAGGTGCTGATCGCCGGTGAGCGCGGCGGCGTCCATGCCAAGACGGTATTCCAGGCGTTTGGAATCGCCTTCGTCTACAAGTTCCTGATGACGGCACTGAAGCTGTGGCAAGAGTACCCGGGCAAGGTGATTCGCTCCTACCAGGGCGCCGAGGTGCGGGTCGAGGCAAGTCCGGAGCTGATCGGCGTCGGGTACATCATCGGGCCCCGTATCGCGGGCTATCTGTTCGCCGGAGGCTGTCTCGCCTACGTCGTGCTGATGCCGGCGATCAAGCTCTTCGGCAGCGCGATGACCGAGCCGATGTTCGGCACGACCAAGCTGATCCGCGACATGTCCGCCGGCGAGATCCGGGCGGCGTTCGTGTTCTACATCGGCGCCGGCGCGGTGGCCAGCGCCGGCATCATCGCGTTGGCCCGCTCGCTGCCGACGATCGTCGGGGCGTTTCGCGCCGGTTTTGCGGACATGCGCGCCAGCCGTCTCGGCCAGGCGGTCGCGGCGAAGCTCCGCACCGATGACGACCTGCCAATCAGCGTGACCGTCTTCGGCTCGATGGCCCTTGCCGTGGCGATCTCCCTCTTGCCGCAGATCGGCGTGAACCTGCTCGGCGGCATCCTGATCATCATCTTCGGGTTCTTCTTCACGACCGTGTCGTCCCGCATCTGCGGCCAGGTGGGAAGCTCCGCCAACCCGATCTCCGGGATGACCATCGCAGCCCTGATCGCGATCTCTTTCATCTTCCTGCTACTCGGCTGGAACAAGATCGATGATCGCGTGCGCGCCATCTCGATCGCCTGCGTGATCGCGGTGGCGGTCGCGAATGGCGGCAACACGTCGCAGGACCTGAAGACCGGCTTCCTGGTAGGCGCGACCCCCAAGCGCCAACAGATCGCGATCCTCATCGGGGCCATCGGATCGGCCCTGGCCGTCGGCTGGACCCTCACGTTCCTCAACGGCGTCTATACCTACCCGGTCCCCGAAACGCGGTCCGGCTTCGTGGCACCGGCAAGCGGCAAGAGTCCCGACGGCAACGTGGTCGTGCACACCGAGACGATGTCACGGTTCGGCATTGGCGGTACCGACTCGATCGACAACGGCAGCTACCAGGTAATTCGCGTGTATGTGGAGACGCAGGGCGTGCCGCCCGGCAAGTACCTGGTGGATCCCGGGTCGCACGAGATTCGATACGTCGTGGATCCCGGCATCGGCGGACGCATTCGCGAATACCGCGGTCACGAGCTGAAGCGCCTGGATTCGCCCAAGGCGACACTGATGGCGCTGATCACCGATGGGATTCTGACGCACCGGCTGCCGTGGGCCCTGGTGCTCATCGGCGTTTTTCTGACGATCGCGATCGAGCTGATGGGTGTGCAGTCGTTGCCGGTCGCGGTCGGCGTGTATCTCCCCATCACCACATCGGCGGGGATGTTCGCGGGCGGCATCATGCGCTGGCTCGTCGAGCGGAAGGTCCGCTCGGCCAACCGTTCATTGGCCGAGATCGAGTCGGGTCCCGGCGTTCTGTTCGCGAGCGGCTTGATCGCAGGCGGCGCCATCTGTGGCATCGCGGTCGCGGCGATCGCGGGTTGGGGGTCTCGGAGCGGCAAGGCAGCTGACTGGCTCGCTGAGGCCGTGCCGTTGTATCACCACCTGGGCTGGTTCGCGACGTCGGCCACCTTTGGGTTGATCATGTTCGGTATCCTGGGGTTCTTGCTCTATCGCACGGGCCTTCGCCGCCAGTAAACACCATCACGACACTATAAAGACATCGCAAACGACAGCGTGACCATCAAGACCGTCGGATTTCTGAAGCAGCTGCTCGACACGGCGGGGCCGTCGGGGTTTGAGCAGGCACCGGGCCGCGTGTGGCGCGAGGAGGTCGGCACCTTCGCCGACAGCGTCCGCGTCGACGTGCACGGCAATTCCGTGGCGGTATTGAACGCCAAGGGAACGCCGCGCCTGATGCTCACGGGGCATATCGACGAGATCGGCCTCCAGATCACCCACATCGACGACGACGGCTTTCTCTACTTCAGCGGCATCGGGGGATGGGACTCGCAGGTCCTGGTCGGGCAGCGCGTGCTCATTCTGACCCGCGCGGGGCCGGTGCACGGCGTGGTGGGAAAGAAAGCGATCCACCAGCTGAAGAAGGAAGAGCTGGATCGGGTGACGAAGGTGATCGACTTGTGGATCGACATCGGCGCGGCGAGTCGGGACGAGGCCGCGGCGCGAGTTCGGATCGGCGATCCCGGAGTGCTGGATAGCCGCGTCGAGGAGTACCCCAACGGCCGCATCGTCTCCCGCAGTCTCGACAACCGCATCGGCGCCTTCGTCGCGGCGGAGGCGCTGCGGCGGCTCGCCACGAAGCGGCCGCCGCATGCCGCAGTGTTTTCCGTCGCGTCGACGCGCGAGGAAATCGCGTGGACCGGGAGCGGAGCGCGGACGAGCGCGGTCGGGATCGAGCCCGATGTGGCGATCGTGGTCGACGTCACCCACGCGACCGACTATCCGGGCGCCGACAAGAAGCACGCGGGCGATCACAAGCTCGGCGGCGGTGTCGTGCTGAGCCGAGGCTCCTCGGTGAGCTCCGTCGTATTCGAGCTGCTCGTCGAGTGCGCCGAGCAGGCGAAGATCGCGTTTACGATCCAGGCGGCCCCCCGCGACACCGGGACGGACGCCGACGCGATCTACAACGCCATGCGCGGTATTCCCACCGGGCTCGTGAGCGTCCCCAACCGCTACATGCACAGCCCGAATGAAATGGTGGCGCTCGAGGATCTCGATCGCGCCGCCGATCTGCTCGCCGCGTTCGCGCGCCGGCTCGAGCCCGGACTGGATTTCATTCCGCGCTAAGTGCGGAAACAAACAGGGTCCCGGCGGACTGCCCGGGACCCTGAATTGGTCAGGAGTGAATCTCGTTACGGGTTCAACATCTCAGCGAAGTTGATGTTAACCGTCCAGGACCCGAACGGGTTGTCCTGAATCGGGAACGAATACCCCAACCCTCCACAGCCTGTACCGCTCAGCGGATCGATCTGGTGATACGCGGGCTGGCTCACCACGCACACGCTGTACGTGCCGCCCGGAAGCGCAGCGAAGATGTAATTGCCCGAGCCATCCGTAATCTGGCTGCTCAGCAGTAGCCCATTGGCATCGAACAACTGCACGGTCCAACCCGCTAACCCCATCTCACCACCGAACGGATCGCGGACGCCGTTACCGTCGATGTCTTCCCACACCATGCCGTGCACCTCGTTGATCCCAGGAGGCGGCGGCGGCGGCACCGGAGCCGGTGGAGGAGGAGGCGGCGGCGGCGGCGGCGGTGGAGGCGGCGGCGGCGGCGGCGGCGGTGGAGGCGGCGGCGGCG
>WNFR01005451.1_pt1 | contig 13015 bp, 11 predicted proteins | sample 5400221 | NCBI WGS metagenome assembly WNFR01 (sample SAMN13153357, study PRJNA577476) | soil metagenome | isolation source: 40 cm soil under Madrone tree | place: USA:California | collected 2016-06-14
AGGCCAAGGTGTCATCGGAATGGATTATGTACGCGAAGTGTCCACGCCGGAGGTTTACCAATGGGATCCCAACGACAGGTTAAGCACGGCGTGGTCGGTCACGGCTGAGAATGGCGGAAGCAAACGCGCACTTCCGCCGATCCGGTTTCGCATCGCGGCGTATGACTACGGCATTAAAGAAAACATATTGCGCCTTCTGCGGCAGAAGGGCTTCGGTGTCACGGTTGTTCCGGGATCTACCACCGCGGAAGATGTGCTCGCGCTCGATCCCGACGGAATTTTCCTTTCGAATGGCCCTGGTGATCCGGCGGCCCTGCCGTATGCGCATGAGGCGGTACGTGGACTAATGGGCAAGAGACCGATTTTCGGGATTTGTCTGGGCCATCAAGTGCTCGGTTTCGCCTTCGGCGGATCGACATTCAAATTGAAATTCGGACATCGCGGCGCGAACCAGCCGGTGAAAGATTTGCGAAGCGGAAAAGTCGCCATCACCGCGCAAAATCATGGTTTCGCAGTCGACCCGGACTCGCTCCCGGCCAATATCGAAGTCAGTCACGTCAATTTGAACGATGGGACCGTCGAAGGGATGCGACACAAGGAGTTGCCGATCTTCAGCGTGCAATATCACCCCGAAGCCGCCCCTGGTCCCCATGATGCATCTTATTTCTTCGGAGAATTCGCCGATTTGATCGAAAAGCAGAGATAGTACGCGATCTCCAAGGGGGTTGATTGCTGAATTTCGATAGACGTACCGGCGGTGTGTTCCCGCTTGATTGACCACAGCGAAAATCGGCAGAAATTGCCTGCATGTTTAATTCAACCAGGAACGATCCCAGCGTTTCAAAAATCGTTGTCGTTGCGACATTCATTGCGGCATTAATGATTTCTCCACTCGCCGTTGCACAAGAGCACGAACATGGAAAAGACTCAGCTGCCTCAAAAGAAGTAACCGGCGAAGTGGTCGATATGATGTGTTACGTTGACCATAACGCGGTCGGCGAGAAGCATGGCCAGTCATGCGGGGCGAAGTGCATCAAATCGGGCGGCCCAGCCGGCATCGTAAGCGACGGCAAAGCGTACCTCGTCGTTGGCGAGCACAAGCCGATAAACGATCAACTTGCGGAATACTGCGGCACGAGCATTACCGTAAAGGGCAAAATCGCGGAACGCGGCGGAATTGCGATGATCGAAAACGCCGAGATCGTTAAGAAATAGCACGCCAAATGTTGGAACGGTTTACCGACCCGGTTCGGTCTGCCCGTGGCAACGTGCCGCGTCCGAGGTGATTAAGGTCAATCGCCCCTACCTAACGCATCCGCAACGTGATCACTTCGTGCAACATTCGGAGGCTGTCGTGGAAAAAGCGCACCTTACTTCCTGTCGAATCATTCCAGCGCACGGGAACTTCGCGGATGCGCAATCCGGCACGTTGCGCGAGATAAATCAACTCGACGTCGAAGGCAAAGCCATCGATCCGAGCGGCTTCTAAAATTGGACGGCAGACATCGAGACGGAACGCTTTGAAACCACATTGTGTGTCCCAAAACGGGAGACCGGTGGCGACGCGAACGAACAGGTTAAAAATGCGGCCGGCCTGCTCGCGCCTCCAGGGTTGATGTTGACCAATCAATCGCCGATTCAGCGCACGCGAGCCAAACGCAATGTCGACTCTACCGTCGGCAATCGGCTCGATCACCTTGGGCGTCTCCTCCAGAGGTGTCGAGAGATCGGCATCAAAAAACAACCCAATCGGATTTTGCACAGCGAGCAATCCGGACCGAACGGCGGCACCCTTGCCGCGATTTGGAAAATTCTCGAGCAAACGCGTTTCAGTCTTCGCCGTTTCTAACACTTTCCGTGCGATTAATGACGTTGCGTCGGTTGACCCATCATTGACGACGATTAATTCGCTCTCGGGGCTGACGTTGCGAAGATAATCCAGCGTTAGACGCAACGTTTCACCGATACGCGATGCCTCGTTGAAAGCAGGAATGACTACAGAAAACGCGGGCAACACAGTCATGGAATTGTTGAGCCGCTCGCCGCGGCGAATGCCTTCCAACTAGAACGAAGGTTACTTGTAAATCTCCACCACGAATTTGCCCGTTGGATCGACGTATCCTCGGTACATTCCAGAGGTATTAAACGGCAAGGCGATGTTGCCTTGGCGGTCGATGGCGATCAATCCACCGGTGCCGCCAAGCCTGGCCACTTTATCCAGAACGGTCTGCGCAGCTTCCTTGAGTGTCATTCCGCGATATTCCATCCGGGCCGAAATATCGTGTCCGACAGTTGCGCGAATAAAATACTCTCCATCACCCGTAGCGGAGACAGCACATGTCGCGTTGTTCGCGTAGGTGCCTCCCCCGATGACCGGTGAATCGCCCACCCGACCGGCGCGCTTATTCGTTGTGCCGCCGGTCGAAGTGGCCGCGGCGAGATTGCCGTTTTTATCCAGCGCGACTGCACCGACGGTGCCATGTCGATCTTGATCGGAGATGATGAATTTCTTACCGCCCGGTCCGCCGCTTTTCTCTGCCGCTTTCACCTTTTCCAAAGCATCCCAACGTTCCTTGGTATAAAAATATTTTTGCTCGACAAAATCCACTCCGTTTTCCTTCGCAAATGCTTCCGCACCTTCGCCGACCATCATCACGTGTCCGGATTTTTCCATGACTAATCGGGCCAGGCTCACCGGATTTTTGATGTGCTCTAAACACGCAACCGCACCGGCCCTGAGCGTTTTGCCGTCCATAATAGCGGCATCGAGTTCATTTGTTTCAATACGTGTAAAGACGGCACCACGGCCCGCGTTGAAGCTTGGATCGTCCTCGAGCACGCGAACGGCGGCCTCCGTCGCGTCGAGGCTCGAGCCGCCGCGCTTAAGAATTTCGCAACCCGCCGAAAGCGAGCGCGCGATTCCCGCACGATATTCGCGCTCACGTTCAGGCGTCATTTTGCTGCGCTCGATCGTTCCAGCGCCTCCGTGTATCACGAGTCCGAAATCTTTCGTTTGCATGTTTAGCAGATCGTCTGGTCGTCCTTCGCTCGGAACGTTCGTGCGACCTGCTTGTTCCTGAGCGAGCGCTGGCGCCCCGGCACTAAATATCGCGACGGCAAAGAAGCAATTCGCCGCGCGAGACAATTTCACATTATGCTGGACCAAATCGGAAGGCAGACGGCAATTCTAACGTCCGAGATGGCGTTGTGTCGAGAGCCTTCATGCGGGAGTAAAGACATTAAACTGCAAGATGATTAATGACGTCCTATGCCTTCGCAGCGCTGCTTCCGTGCTAAACGCTTCAACTTTCTCCTTTTCCCAATCATTAACTGGGGCAACTTCCAGTGGACATGCCCGGCACCCAACGAAACGCTGCGCAAACTGAAACGCTTCCGACGAATCCGATTGTGGTCGTGCAAGACATCGGCCAAATGGGTCGCAATTTCTTCCGCGAAGTCGGCAGCATATTCTGGTTCATTGCGCACACTTTTGAAGAAACAATCGAGCGCCTTCGCCGCGGGCGCGTGCCGTTTCGTGCGGTCAGTTTTTTTCGGCACACCGAGCGTGCAGGTGTTGACTCGGTCCCGCTGGTCGGACTTGTTTCGTTTTTTCTCGGCCTAACAATGGCGTTGTTAACGGGTTACCAGCTCCAGCGATTCGGGACCGAGCGTCTCATCCCCGGTTTGGTGGCGATCAGTTTTACGCGGGAACTTGGCCCGCTTCTCACCGGCATTATGCTGGCGGCGCGGATCGGTGCGGCGTTCACGGCTGAATTGGGCACGATGCAGGTCTCGGAAGAGGTCGAGGCGATTGAGGCGATGGGAATCGGGCCGCTCCGGTTTCTTGTCGCGCCGAGGATGCTGGCATTGTTTTTCCTAATGCCTTGTCTCTCCACCGTCTCCAACATCTCAGCGATTTTTGCAAGCAGCCTGATTTCTCGTGCTTATTTTAGTATCGCCTTTCCCTATTTTCTCGATCTCGTAAAGGACGCCTTACTCATCCGCGACATCATCACCGGTGTGCTCAAAAGCTTGATGTTCGGCCTGCTCATCAGCGCAATCGCATGCTACCGGGGATTGACAGTGAAAGGTGGCGCCGCTGGCGTCGGTACCGCCACAACTTCGAGCGTCGTCACCGCGATCACCGTTGTGATCGGTGTCGATACGCTCTACAACATTGTTTACACAACGTTTTTTCCCACATGAACGCAGCGAACTCCCATATCGTCGAGCTGCGCGACGTGCACATGCAGTTCGAGGAGAAAAACGTGCTCGATGGACTTTCGCTTAAGGTTCAGCCGAAGGATCGCCTTGTCATTATGGGTCAAACCGGCAGCGGGAAAAGCACGATTCTACGTCTCATCCTCGGGACTCTCCGCCCGGACTCCGGTTCCATCTTTTTTAAACAATTTGAAATTGCGCGGCTGCGTCGCCGAAAATTGCAGCAAGTGCGTCAACACATCGGCATGGTTTATCAATACTCCGCGCTGCTCAGCTCGCGCAATGTTCGCGACAATGTCGCCCTTCCGCTGGAAGAGATTACCGATAAATCGCGCAAAGAAATCGACCAGATTGTCGATCAAAAGCTCGAGCTCGTCGGGATGCAGGACGCAAAGGATCTGCTGCCTTCGGAGCTAAGCGGCGGCATGAGAAAACGCGTCAGCCTGGCGCGCGCGCTCGCCCTGGAGCCGGAACTGATCCTGCTCGATGAGCCCTCGGCTGGTCTCGATCCGGTCATTGCTTCGGTGATTGACGAATTAATCATCAGTTTGAGTGAAAAATCAAAAGTAACGTCGATCACGGTAACACACGAAATGGACAGCGCGTTTCACATCGGAACGCGAATGGCGATGCTGTATCAAGGGAAAATTATTGAAACCGCTGAACCGGAACAATTCAAAAAATCGAAAAATCCCGTGGTCGCTCAGTTCTTGAGCGGAAGCACAGAAGGCCCCATTCTGAAAGACAGCCGAGATGCAATTGCAAAGAAATGAAATAATGACCGGTCTCCTGGTGATCGGCACAGTCGCCGTGTTGGCCTTTGTTCTCGTCCTGCTGGGTGCCCCTGGGCTTTTCCGGCCGCTCGTTACCTACAAAATCTATTTCGATAACGCGGCCGGGATCAAAATAGGCGCGCCGGTTATGTTGGCAGGCCGAAAAATTGGACAAGTTCAGAAATTATTTTCGCCAGTCTCACGCGACGAAGATGAGCGCGCGCAAAAGGCGGACGCCGAATTGCGTCCGCCCGAGGCGGGCGCGACACCAACGCCCACGCCCACCGAGGGCAACCCAAACAAACCGAAATATGAAGTGCGAATCGAGGTGCAGGTGGATAAGAATGCAATGGTTTATCGCGATGCGCACGCGCGGCTGATGCAACTAGGATTGCTCGGTGACATGGCGATCGACATGACCCAAGGGACCCAAAGCTCGGGCCGCGCGAAAGATGGTGAAATGTTCCCGGGCGAACGTGTCCCAGATTTTGGTGAAGCCGCAGCCAAGATGCTCGAAGTGATCAAGCCGGTGGCGACCGAAGCTACTTCCACCATGAAGGAACTCCAGACCACGGCGCAAAATCTTAGCCGGATCACCGATGAAAATTCCGAACTGAACCTCGCGCTCGGCGAGTTTAAAACGTTCGGCGAGCATCTTGTCGATTTAAGCGCGCCCGACAGCGCACTGTCACATTCGCTTACTAACATCGAAAAGATCAGCACCAGCCTTTCGGAAAACAACAACATCGAGATCACACTGCAAAACGTCCGAACGTCGTCAGAAAAACTAAAAGCTACCGTTGCCGACCTCGGTCCGGCCGGTGAGAACATCAAGCAATTCAGCGAGACAATAAAAACTCAGCCGTGGCGTTTGATCTGGCCGACAACGAAAAAATATCCGGACGAGGAACGGCAAACCGCGTCGGCGGCGAGGCAGACAATCAACGTGCGCAAGAGCACAAAGGCAAGGCCAAGCGCCACTCCGAAGGGGCGCAGCGCTTCCCGCGAATAAGTATTGGTGTTTGTCAGACAGCTCTGTTTCGCAGGCCGTTTTGCAAAATCTTTAGCACTGCCCTTTGTGCCGAGGCAAGATCCCTACCTTCTTTTTCGAATTCTTCCTCTGCGTTTGCCTTGAAACCATTGATAGAATTTCCGTCGAGATAAGCATCGAGCACTGCGGGGTGAATGTAACATCGCCGGCAAACCGTCGGGGTGTTGCCAAGAACTTTTGCGACCGCCTCAATTGCGTTTTTAACGTTGGCTTTGGCCTGCTTCCTTGTTTCAAACGCGCCGGCCGTACTAAGCGCTACCGCGGCGAGTACTGTTCCCGCCCAGGTGCGAAAATCTTTCGCCGTAAAATCTTCGCCTGCGATCTCGCGCAGATACTCATTTACATCCTGCGAAGTGATGTCGTGCAGCGCGCCCTCGCCATTAACGTATTGAAACAAGTCCTGTCCCGGCAAATCCTGCAGCTTCGATACGATCCTTGCCATCCGGCGATCGGTTATGTCAATTTCGTGCTGACGCCCGCTCTTGCCACGAAAACGAAAACGCATTTTCGACCCTTTCACGTCAACATGTCGATCTTGCATGGTGGTGAGACCGAACGATTTGTTTTCGCGTGCGTACTCTTCATTGCCAACGCGAATCAGGCTTTGCTCGAGAAGCTGGACGACCGTCGCCAGCACTTTTTCTCGCGGCAGACCAGGCAGAGCCAGATCTTTCCGTAGGCGTTTTTCAATTTTCGGCAGCGCTTTTCCAAAACTAGCCAGCCGCGCATATTTGTTTGCATCGCGCATCTCGCGCCAACGATCGTGGTAACGATATTGTTTCCGCCTACGGGCGTCGCGTCCGGTAGCCTGGACGTGTCCATTTGGTGACCGACAAATCCAGACCTCACTCCAAGCCGGAGGAATGGCCAGCCGTCTAATGCGCAAGAGCCTTTGTTCGTCGCGAATCGGCTTTCTATCCGTATCGAAATATTCGAAACTCTCCCCGTTCACCCTGCGCGTGTAACCGGATTGAGTGTCGCTTACATAACGCAATCCAGCTTCCTCAGCGGCTTCGATTCGATCGGTGCCATTCTTAGGATCAATAATCTTCCTCTTCTCTTTGTGAACGTTTTTTGCCGAAGCATGCACGTAATTGAATTCGCGAGTCGAAACTGTAACGGCGGTCTGTGACCCTCGATTGAATAGTGGCGACCCCGAGTGCTTTCGGTGTCGCTGCAGATCAAGATCCGTAGCTCTTTGTGAATTTCTTTTTTGACTCAGCCTCGCTCGAAGGCGCAGTCGAGATTGGCTCGGATGCCTTTGGCTCCACGTCAGTAGTTTTTTCCGTTGAGGCAGACTGCTGCTCCGGCTTCGCACCTGGGGCCGGAGTCACGACCCCGGACGTTTTCCGCGCAACTTCGACATACGTCATCTGCAAATTGGAAAGCGCGTTGCGTAGCACTGTGGACTCTTCGCCCGTCAGATTTCCCCGCGTTTTTTCCTGAATCATGGCCAACTGATCGATGAACATTTTTGCCAGTTCCAGATTCACTTCACCTTCGCCGGTTTTTGGATTTGGAATCTGGCCGAGAAACAGAGCTGCATTTTGCGCATGCATCATGACAAACTCGATGAAGCGTTGCGAAAGCTCGCCGCTCTGTACGCTGGTCTGAACTTCAGCCATGGCTCACTTCTGTTTCGCGGCTGGCGAGCCATCTGGCGGTCGCACCGTCGCAAGAACGTAAGGTTGATCGCGAAAATATTTCGCAGCCACGCGCTTTATATCGTCGAGCGAGACTGCTTCGAGGTTGTGTTGAAGCGATTTGTAATAATTGAACCCAAGTCCGTAGAGCTCATCCAGCGCGCACTGATAACCGAACGAATCGTTGCTCTGGTTCGCGATCTCCTGCTGTCCGATCAATTTCTTTTTCGCCCGAGCTAGTTCCTGATTCGTGAGACCGTCGGTCGCGAGTTTGCGGATTTCATCGAGTAGTGCTGTTTTTACCGGCTCGATCTTTTGCGGATCGGTTCCGAGATAAAATGCAAAAAGTCCCGGCACCAGCCCCTCCATCTGGCTGGCGCCAACGTAGTAGGCGAGCCCCATCTGTTCGCGAATACGAATGAAAAAGCGCGAGCCGAGATCGCTGCTTGCCTCATCGATTAATTGCAGCGCGTATCGGTCCGGACTGAAAATATCTGCGCCGCGATATCCGACCATGATTACGCCTTGCGCTTTGTCCTTTCGGCTTTCGACCGACTCGGTTTTGCTGAGTGGTGCAGCGGGATGCGCGTCCGTCAAGGCGAGCGCGCCGGGTCTCATTCCGCCGAGCGCCTTCTCGAAAAGCTGTTTCACCTCCGCTGCCTTGACATCGCCAAACACGAAAATGACGCCGTTTTTCGCGACCACATAACGATCTCGAAATTCGAGCAGATCTTTCTGGGTCAATCGCTGGACCGAATCAACCGAACCGTTTGCCCGCAACGCGTACGGATGCTGGGTGAAGAGCGCCTGCCGCAAAATGTTTCGCGCCACAGTTGTCATCTGCTCTTCCTCCTGTTTGATCGCGGCGAGCTGGATTTCTTTTTCCCGTGCAATCGCTTTTTCCGGCATGATCGCGTTGAGCAACACATCCGAAAGCAACTCGACGGCTAACTTGACATCGGGCTTGGTCACTTCGAGGGAAACGTTGAATGTATTGTTACTGGCCTCGCTCGACATGGAACCGCCGACCGCCTCGATCTCGTTCGCAATCTGCTCCGCTGTGCGTGTTGTGGTTCCTTTCAACAGCGCTTTTGCCATTAAGCGCGTAATGCCATTTGTTTGCGGCGTCTCCGCGAGAAGGCCGCTGCGAAAAACTGCGCCCACCGCAACCAGCGGCAGACGCGCATCTTCCCGCACCAGAAGTCGCAATCCGTTTGATAGCTCGAATTTCTGAACTTCGCCCGCGCTAATTGGCTTCGCGGTCCCGGCTTTTGGCAGCAGCGAACCTTTGGGATTCAACGATATGACGGTGAGGTTTTCGTTCGTCAGGTAATGGGCTGCGACTCGCTTAATGTCATCGAGCGTTACCTTCTGGACGGCGTCGAGGTAATCCCGGCTGAAATTGAGATTGCGCGTGAGCAACCAATTCGAGCCGATATCCGAAGCCTGGCCGCGCATCGTCGTAAGCGCGCCGAGATGATGACTGAGCGATATTTTTTTTGCCTTTTTCAATTCCTCTGCCGTGATACCGGCCTGCTTCACCTGGTCGAGAATATGCAACACCAATTGCTCCGCTGCTTCGCGTTTCTTTGGATCGAGAGTGGCATCGATGCCAAACAAGCCCGGATCGCCGGGCGTGTAGGAGAATGCCGATATCCGGTAGGCCAGACCCGCCTCCTCCCGCACGCGCCGGTACAAGCGTGAACTGCGCCCATCGCCTAGAATGGTCGAGAGAAGATCGAGTGCGGGGACGTCTGGATTCGTCACCTCCGGGATGTGCCAGGCGAGCGAGAGGTGCGTCAGTTCAGTGGCAAATTCCCGGTCAACTTCCCGGCGGCCCAATTGCGGCGGTTCCTCAGGAATGAAGATCGGCTTGAGTGATTTCTCCGGATACGCCTTGAAAAATTCGGTGAGCTGCTGACGCACTTTGGCTACATCGACATCTCCGACCACAACAAAGGTGAGATTATTCGGAACGTAGCGCGTTTTGTAATACTGCATCACCTGGTCCTGGGTGAGCTGGTTGTAAATTTCTATGTCGCCGATCACCGGAAAGTGGTACGGATGTCGCTGGTAAGCGGTGGCAAAAAGAAGCAGCCCGGCCACGCGGTCGGGGTCATCCAAACCCATGGCGAACTCGCGCCGAATCACTTCCTGTTCTTTCATGTACTCCTTCGGCGGCAGAGTTGAGTTCATCATCGCATCAGCCAAGACGTCGAGCGCAGTGGCGACGCCGTCCTTCGGCACGTCGATCCAAAAAACCGTGCGATCGAATGATGTATAGGCGTTGATGTAACCGCCGACGTCCTGGATTTTCTGGGCAATCACATTGGTCGATCGCGTCTTTGTGCCTTTGAAGAGCATGTGCTCGAGAATGTGAGACAAGCCTGCGCCGAGATGTTCGTCCTCGTCGATGCTGCCCGTGGCGCACCACGCCTGCACACTGGCCACCGGAGCGCTGTGATCTTCCTGCACGATTACTGTGAGGCCGTTTGGCAGGACCCACTTTTGCGCGGTGCTTGGCGGAAAAGTGATCACCGTCGAATCGTTGGTCGCCGCTGCTTTCAAATTGGCAGAACTAAACATACTCGCAACGATAAGCGCCAGGCCCGGCGCAAATCGGATCATATGGATTTGGGCACTGGCAATTCCGGCGAAGGCTTCACCGCCGTCGGTTTTACTGGCGCGAACGGCTTCACAAAAGCCTCTTCAAAATCATAAACGCTCTTGAAATCCTCCAGCGAGTCTTCCTCTGTCTTCCCGAAAATTCCCGCTTCGATCAAGTTGAAAACCATGTGCCCAATATCTTCACAGCAATGAATTCCCCAGGAGGAAAATACCGTCATCACCATCGGCCCGAATTCCTTGAGGGCGTATTGTCGCACGCCGTCGAGCAATTCCGGTCCGGCCACATGACGTACCGTGGCGCCCTTGATTTTCTTCTGCTGCTTGGTCGTAAAATCGAGCGCGTCGCGCAGAAACACGTACGCGTCTCGCTGATAACGCGGATCACTCGCGACAATCGAATCAAGAGCTTCGGCAAAGCCAATTTTTTGCATGAGAATGAAAAAGGCGCAGTTTGATCGCGCTGCCTATGTTAATCAGCAACCGTTGAATGAGCAACTGCAGGAAAGATCGACAATTCCTATTTATTTATCGGACCACATGGCGAACTCGCCGCCGCCGGGTTCGCGAAAATAAAAGCGCCTGCTGCCGCGAAATTCAAAAATCTCGCGCGTGATCTTTCCGCCGCGTTTCTTGAGTCGAGTAAGGATTTTTCGAAGTAAAACCATTGGTACGGGCTGCTACGGCGGCGCCGGAAAGCCGCCAACCGTTCGGCTATCGTCGAACGAGGAGAAGTCCGAGCCGTAATCTACGAACGGCCAACCAAAGAGCGCGGAGAAAAAGCGTTTCGTCTCAGCGAGATTGCGCGAGGGCATCTCGATGCAATCGATCGTGTTGCTGAGAGATTCGTGCATATAGCTAATCCTCGAATTGTGCCGCGACCGAATCGAGATAAACCGAAAGCGCGTCGCGCCGCCGCGGCGCAGGTATTTGCGACTCACCGACGGCTCTGAGATAATCGACGAACACTCCGCTACCAGTCTTTGATTGGGTCGCTTCGAACCAGTTCATGTAGTCATCGATGTCGCTCATGCGTGCCGCGAGCGTCGTGCGCGTCGCCTGCACACGCACGAGACGCTCAGCGACTCTCTTCCTTTTGCCACGCGCGAGCAGCTCGGCGATTTGCTGATATTCCCGGACAATCGGACGCATGACTGGATTCGCCCGGATTGTGGCCAAGACCAAGTTCTCGCTCAGTCCATTGAGCGCGATCTTCTCCACCCCAGAAAGCTTTCTCTGGGCGAGTTCGCTGAGTTCCACGTGCTTGGATGAGTTTTCGGCATCTGGGATCTTAACGCGCAGCAATTCGTCAAGCCGTTGCTGGCTTTCGGCGAAAGTGAGCAACTGATAATTTCGCGCGCCGCTTGATCGGGCCAGGGCCGATTGCCAGGTTTTTTCCACGTCGTCGCCCAGCCGTGGAAACTGCGCCTTCAGATCGGCGAATGGATCGTTTGAGGCATGCGATAAATTGTCGATGTACCGCGCTAGTCGCGAATGCCCGTCGGTCCCGTCGACAAGCAGTTCCAGGAGCGAAAGCGAGTAGGCGCGATAAAGCAGGCGGCCGGGTGAATCGAGAAGCGCCGGGCGTTGCCGAAGAAATTTTTCCAGCGACAGCTGTTTGGCCGACACCGAAAGCGCTTCCACAAGCGGCCCACGGTCCCGCCCCGGCGTGATCGCAAGCACGCCATCCAGTAACCAATCCGGAGGTTCGACAAAGGCAGTGCCAGGAACGACGTCCGGTTGGCTTCGGTAAATTATTTCCAATAGAATTGCGCGCAGTAGCTCACGCTCGACCAGCGCGGCGTCGATGCTTTCGCCGATGGTCAAATCGAGCTGGAGCTTTAGACCAAAACCAGTCTGGCTAAAACGCAACGCGGCCGGCGGAATCTCCGGCAGATTTGCCTGTTCTGGCTGCAAGTTGACGATGATCGGCGTTTTCCACCTGTCGGGCTGTCGTAACAGCGCGAGTAAATTGGCCTTGGTCTGCTCTCCAAGCTCAGAGACCGCTCCGCGCAGCGCCGCACTGGGGGCGTAGATGATGAATTGCCGTGAAGGACTCACGCTACGTTCCGGTGGCGCCGCGCGGAGCGATTGGAGGATGAAGACCAGCAATATCAATCGGAAGATTGCCCGACAGGTAGTGTTCATCGGTAGCTGGCGGATAATAATCGAGGGCGAGGTGGACGGCCGAGCACGAACCGGCAGCGAGATTTTTTCGCTGACAGGCGGAAAAATACCGAGACTCTTCCCGCTTTGAGGTGTCTAATTAACACACACTCAAATACTATATGAATGCAAAACTGATACTTTTCTTAAGTTTCTTCGCCGCGGTTACGTTGACTACATCCGCAGTAAGCGCGGATCAGCGCGGCGGCCACGGTGGCGGGCATTTCGCTTCGATGCCAGCGCGTGGCGGGCACACGTTTACTCGCAGCGGAATGGGCACATGGAGTGGCCAGCGTTGGGGGGGCGGCACTTGGAGCGGCCGCAATTGGAACGGCGGGAATTGGAGTGGGCAGCGCTGGGGCGGAGGCAATTGGAACAATTGGAGCGGCAATTGGCGCCATCACCATAATAATAATAATGACATCTTCATCGGCAGCTTCGGCTTTCCGTTCTGGGGCTGGGGTTTTCCATACGGATATTACGGCTATGGTTACGACTACCCGTACGGGTACGGCTATGGTTACGGCTACCCGTAC
>WNFR01006806.1_pt1 | contig 13015 bp, 23 predicted proteins | sample 5400221 | NCBI WGS metagenome assembly WNFR01 (sample SAMN13153357, study PRJNA577476) | soil metagenome | isolation source: 40 cm soil under Madrone tree | place: USA:California | collected 2016-06-14
TGGCGCCTCGAACGCTACGACCGGCGCACCAAACGTGACCCCCAAGAGGGAAGCAAGCGCGCCGCCGAGCGAGTGGCCGATAATCCAAATGTTCGCATTTGGGTACATCACGGTGATGTTGTTGTACAGATTCTGTTTTCAATGCACAACACAGCAATAGAGTTAGTGGTGACAATCCACCCAGGGCAGGGAACGAGGAGGAAGGGGTGCTCACGACGCCAGTGGGGTAGAAGAGGCTCTCTTCGATCAGAGCCTCCTCGACGCATTCTTGGTGGCACTTCCAGGCTCCGCGGAAGCAGTCGCACACGGGCGTCCACCCGCCACTAACGCGCGCGCAGCAGCAGCTGAAGAGCAAGTTATCGTTCAGCTTGTCCTTCTCTATCGTCGGCCCTCCGCCGATGATCGGTATGGACGTGCCCTTGATCGTGAGCGCGACGGTACTGTTGTCCGCCGTCGCAAAGACGTACCCGCGGAAGCCGTCGTCGTCCGGCTCCCACCCAACTGGCATGCCCTGCGTCCGGCAACACAAAGAAAAGAGGGGGGGGGAAGGGACGTCAGCGACTCGTGCACACGCGCGGCGGGGGGTGGCCACGCACCACGTTCCACTCGTCCGTCAGGTTGTACCACCCATTGGCGCCCGGCAAGAAATATGCGTCGCTCGTCATCTTTGCGAGCAACAAGAGCGTCTCGCGACGCGTCACGTCCGGCCCTAGTACCTCGTCCTCTTCCCAGTCCAGCGCCGCGCTCTGCCCGCGCATGGACATGTGTCGCGCACGCGCGATCTCCGCAAATGACGGTGGCCGCGGTGTGCGCACGCGAGAAGTACTAATCGACGGATGTAGAGGCGCAAGGTCACTGGCAGATGCGGGCCCGCTGGGTGGCACATCGGCAAAGTAGACCCGCGCGGACGACGTTGTGGCGTGCATGTGGCGCAGACGGAAATTTAGCGCGTTACTGGACGATAGCCTTGCATGAGGATGCTGTTCGACTTCAGAAGGGAAGAATATGCTGAGAATAGAGAGGGCGAGGTTCGCCAGTGGTATCGGGAGGAGAAGCATGGTGTTTTCGAACAGCCCCGGTGGGAAACAACCACATGGCCACCCGGGCCGGTCATTGCCGCAGCCACAGTCTCTTTGCTTCCCTCTTTGAGCTTCACCTTTGAGTGGTGCTTACAGCAGAGCAGCCTTACTCTTATTTTTCTATGCAGCACGCATGTGAGCTACGACATCACATCTCCGGTGCTATGTTTTATCTCGTGAATCACCAATTCTTATTGAGCCTTCATTTGCTATCCAGAGTTATATCATGTCCGTGTTGCTTATATCGTACAATGTAATCACGTCGGGCCAATGTACAACAAGTAACGTCAAGCCAGGTGAGTCGGGTATGTGTGACAAATGAGGCCGACACCAAAATTTAGCTCTGCCAGTGTTTGCCAAAAGTAACAGTTACAAAGAATCTATCCCCTTACTGAAGAACTGAAGACGAGAAGGACCCTGGTCTTTAAATCAGTAGTCACTCCTCCTTTAGGGGGTTTCTCACCAAGCTTTCAATATTGCACCTCTCCAGTGGGAGAACGTATCGTCATGGCTCTTATCTTAACCGAGGAACCCGTTCTCATCTGGATTCTGCGATCCGACTGAAACGATAAAAACACAGGTCAGAGCTGGGAGACAAGTACGCCGACGACACAAACCTTCAGCGGCGAGTTCAAGGCCCAAGGGCATTGCTACTCCGAGGATGGCGAGGATCGGGATGAAGAGCAACGCCGAGCAAATGCGCATGATGGCTCAGCAGCACAGAGAACGGTGACGAGTGAGCTGCCATGAAACGTCGAAAGTATCCCTTCTTTTATATCCGTTCGCCCTAGCGAAGGACAGAAGTCAGGCCACGCTCCTTCAAGGTGTAGGACGCACTCGTGCTAAAGTCACCATAGACCTCTCGCAGAGATCAAACCGAGAAGACGATTGAAGGTACTCTACATGTTCCGCACCGTGACGTGATAACGAGGAGGGCTGGCAGAGCACGCTGACCATTGCTTCTAAAATCGAGTGGTTCCATGCATGGGGCCCAGAGGCGTGTGTATGCGGGTGCGACACAGTTCGAGGGAACCATCTTCACCCTTCCCTCAAAGCTTCGAGAACACTGTAATCCATGTTTTCTGCACATTAAGGACACCTTATTCCCAGACGAGTAAGACAGAAGGGGAGTTCCCGACGGGCTCAGGCTGAGGTGCAGATATGTGCGCCACGAGGGCCTACAGTTCCCACAACTAATGACGGAGAAGTGGTTCGCGGTCCTAAAAGGGTATGTGGAAGATGGCCCAGCTGACGAGTAGAGAGCGCAGCCGAACCCCCGAACCCCTACGAAGAGTCGAACATTGACCATGCGACAATTTGCAAAGAAGTGATAAGGTAAAGTTCGAGCTCAGCCGCTCTGTGTTCGTCAGGAGAGAACCAATAGCTCCATTGGCCTTACAGTATATGCTGACCAAGGCGAGACAGGGCCATCTACCATCTGACAGTGACGGAAAGACATGGCATGGAAAATATGAGAGCCTGAGGGTGTCATAGTGCAGTCCTCCATCACGCATTATTTCCCAAAACAGTGATGCCGTGTTAACTGTGGAAATGAATTAGATTCAGAGAATGTCCGAGTCATTCCCGAACTGTATGACGGAATGATGGGGAACAATACATAGACTTGCTTGTTGGAGAATTCGTAGCCCCAGGAGGAAATTGCAAGGAATGACAACCAGGCAGCGGGGGATGATCCGGGAACAGCCCTAGCCACGCCGAGCTCACCGAATTCACAAGAGCCGAGACTGAGACACGGGCATCGTGGGAAGCGAAGCGGTAAGCCAAGCCAGTAAAGTCAAATTCTCAAAATTCTCACAAATTCTCACACCTAGCGTGTTCCAATGCCAGATACCGAACAAGACAAACCCAAAACAAAGCGATTTCGCCCGGTAAGGAGACCCGTTTGCGATTCTGAAACACGGTATCTAACGTATTGTTCTATACCACATGCAGGATGGTACCCCGATCCGGACAAGGTCAATCGACGGACCAGGAATATGGGTGAGCTGTATAAGGGGAAAGGAGAGGCAAACCGTCGGAGAACTGTACGATTTGTTTGAAAGTGTCAGTTCCTGTCATGCAGTGTCGTATATCATGGCCACCATTTCTAATCAATCACCTAGCTTGCCCACGAGCTATGGCCAGAGACTGCCGGTGACGAAGACGGTCGTGACGATCCGGATAAAGGCGCAGCGGATCTAGAGAAACAACTTTCGAAGGAACTTGCCTCGATCAAGCGTCCACGTAAAGAGCAGATATTCGGTAAGTAGCACTCCTCTTGCCTGATTCTTGTAAATCTGAGTTTCGGCGGCTGATCGCACAGCAAACTGCCAGACCAACACGCCATGCGGTGCGCCAGGCGTGGCCCCACCTAGTGGATGATCGTTGTTTCTCTGAAGAATGTATACGTCCATGCAGTGATCTTCATCTCGTGCAAGGCGCCCGTGGATCCCGTCAAACTCGTGCTCAAGTACATCGAGGATGTCGAATCGACCGGGGTGACCCGAACCAAGTGAGAGAAAACACATTGGCCCCAACCGGGCGTGACTTTGGTTGGTTCACAGGTACACTCATCGCCTTACGCCGGTCACGAATACATGTGTCGCGAACGTCCCTGAGATCACGTCGCTCGCGCAACGCGTCCTGAAACCGTTCCTGGCGCAGCATCCGGACTCAGAGTTTCGAGTGCGTCACGCTGTTTCATCAATGATAGTCACATTTACCGATACTTCTCTCAGTACAAGATCGAGCTCAGAGTGCGGAATCATAATTCGATATCTCGGCAAACGATCATCGATACCGTGGTATCGCGCGTTCCGAGTGAGTGGATCGTCGACCTGGACGATCCCGAGGTTTTCATCCTTGTCGAGCTGTTCAAGGTAGATGTTCCGCATTTCCTTTGCCAAGGGAAGACCCACTTTGTTTTTCTCAGACTGATTATTTTTTAACAGAGCGTCTGTGGCATTAGTATTGTGAAGGACTATTACGCGCATCAAAAGTTTAATGTGATGGAAATTGCCAACTTGAAGAACGCGAGTGGTAAACTTGAAGACGATAGTCGGGTACCGTAGAGGCGACGTAGTGAAAAAAATGTAACAAATAGGGCGCTCAGCGTGCATACTGCATACGCACACACCTTTTTTTCCATTTCGATTGGTTGCCGCATTCGTCGCCACACGATAGTCGCTGTACTCACCTCACGCCGCCGAACATCGGAGCACATCGCCATCTTTCCCATCTAGTTCTTTCGCCACCACCAACGCCGCCTCTCCTGCCCGCGGCCTTTAATAGCACAGTCACACACAATCGATTCAATTCGTACTCATGGATATCGTGTCGTCCATGCTCGATCTCATGCGGCGGCTCCCGCCAACGAAGATCGAGGAGAACGTCGAGGCGCTCATGCAGATAAGCCCCGACTACGCTGACGATCTATCGGGAAACGTCGACCAGCCGCTGAAGTTGCGCGTGGACAAATCGACTGGCAAGGAGTACCTCGCCTGCGTGTACAACCAGGACGGCGAGAGTTACAGGTGCGCGCACCCTGCCCAGGATCGTCCCCTCATCATTTTTTTTTTGACGACGGTGTCTCTCTAGGTCACCTTGGTCAAATGAGTATGACCCCCCATCAGAGGACGGCCCCGTCCCTCCTCCAAAACTGCGGAAACTCGAGCTCGCAGCGAACGAAGCGTTCGATACGTATCGCGAGATGTGAGTTCCTTCACTCCCTCCCCAAACCCCAACAGTTGTTGGTGGCACACTTAATAAGAAAGAAAAAACCGTATTGCGCGCTACTTACTCTATCTATCCTATTGGCTGCGATGTAATGGATTAATCGTGATAGGTATTTCGAAGGCGGTGTATCCTCCGTATTTTTGTGGGATCTCGATGATGGCGGTTTCGCAGGCGTGGTGCTTCTCAAAAAAAGTACGTAAATGTTGTGATTGATCCCATGGAACCGCCAATAATATTTCTTCCCAAACCATCACTTTTCGGAATGTGGTCGACACTCAACCGTGCGCTTCCTTCTTTGGAACTCAATCGCTCCAGTGCTCACGCCAGCGTCACCCTCTGAACCATCTGGAAGCTGGGATTCGATTCACGTCTTTGAAATTGTAGAGCGCGGACGCCAGGCGCACTACAAACTCACGTCGACGATTATGCTCCAGCTCATTACCCACCGTGAGAGTGTGGAGGCAAATTTTGATGCGAAGGATCCAGCGAGATGGAAACATGATGGGGAGATCAGCCTGAGTGGTAGTATGACCCGGCAGGTGTGTAACGCCGCGTATGACAGGAAACTCTTACCTAACTTGTATATGACAGACGGAGCAAGACCATCCGGTTCAGGAAGGGACGTCCCATGTACAAAATGTTGGAAGGATGGTCGAGGACATGGAGATCAAGATGCGTAATTTGTTGCAAGATGTGTACTTTGGAAAGACGCGTGACGTAGTACACGATCTCCGAAGTTTGGACGATCTTGAAAAGGCGCGTAAGCAGAGAGAACTTCAGAGAGAGCTAGTTGGCTTCATCAAGCGGTGATAGTGCTAGGTATTTTGGTAGTCAAACTGTATGCTAGGATATGTATGACTACGAGATACCCTGAAAAGGGCGGTTGCTTAGCGTTCGGAGGAAAGCAAATTAAGGAGATGACAAGAGCTCAAGTCCACGAGGTTAAGGCGGAAGATAAATGGTAAATCAAACTCACTTGTTAGAAGGACGGTCAGACAGAGTTCAGCACATGGCACGATGGAAGGACATGTCACGCTAGGACGTGTAATGGAGGATTTCGCTCAAGATCGTAATTGGGCATCCGCTATCGGATTTGAGTGAATGGTAACCTGACAAATGACATCGCTATGAGTTTTAGAGAAAGAGTTGGCAAGAGGGAGCTGGTTCATACATGGGTGAGCTTAATCTCAGACAACGGACGGTTTTTATTGTTGACAGGAACACGTTCCATGGCGTCGAGAGTCGAGTCGTGACCATCTATCACCTTGCCGAAGATAGTGTACTTTGAATCGAGATGGGGTTGCTTGGCGTAGGTGATGAAAAATTGAGACTTGTTAGTATCGGGGCCAGAATTTGCCATCGCGACGACGCCACGGGTATTGAACTGGAATGAATGATGAAAGTATGGTGGATAGGCGCCAAGGATTACCATGGCTCCGATGGGAGTGGAAGAATGAACTAATACCTTTAGGGTCGAGCGAATTTCATCTGGAAAAGGACTGCCCCAGATGGATTGACCGGCCTTGCCGGTTCCCGTTGGATCGCCTGTTTGGATCATAAAGCCCTTGATGTTCCTGTGAAACAAGGAGCCATCGTAATAGTTTGATGCGCATAGTGCCAAAAAATTCTGTTTTTAAAAGGTGTATGTAAAAGCTATGACGAGGATAGGCGAAGTGGGTACCTCGGCGGTCTTTGGAACAGCCTCGCAAAAGATTTCTATCTGAATAAGGTATATGCGGAGAGTATGAAGTAAGAGAGTATGACTGGCTTACCTTGAGATCGCCATGGGTTGTGTGTAATGTTACTGACTTTTGAGATGTGAACAAGAAAGATAGAGAATTGGGACAGACGCACCATAGTTGGGTTGGGGCGATGAGTGGCTGTATGTAGTGGCTGTATGCGCTCAACTCAAAAAGAATATATTAGATAATTGGAATTGGGATCGAAGCCCCTGTCTGTCCTTATTAACTCACCCACCTTCTGCCTCTCACCCTCAATCGGTCACTCTATTCTCTTTCCCTTTTCCTTTCTTTTTCTTTCAATCATTGATCATGCTCCATGCTCGTCGTCCTCCCTCCGTATATTCACAAGATGATCCCCTTGCTTTCGCCCTTCGACCTCCCGAAGCAGAAACCGAACTAGAGCGCCGAGGACGACTCCAAAGGGAAGCAGACTCGAAACGTATGTCTGATATCATCGATGAACAGCTCAAAAACGACAAGAAAAACTATGAAAAGTCTAAACAGGATGTCCGCGTAAGTTTCCCCTCTTGTATTTCTTTCCTTTCTGTCATATCCTTCTTCCATCAGCTCCTCCTGCTCGGTCAGGCCGAATCGGGGAAGTCCACAGTACAAAAGCAATTTCAACTCATGTATAGCCCAGACTCGTTGGATCAGGAACGTGCCTCCTGGCGAACCGTTGTGTACTTCAATATCGCTCGCTCGGTAAAGCGTATTTTGGACATCCTCGACTCGCATGGCGATTTGGTCGATGATGATGCTTCTGATCGCATTGACAACTCTGCCTACGATCCCATGGTTTCCAAACAAGCTCTCGAAGTCTATGTCCATCAAGATGCTGCCGACGGCTCTTCCACTCATGCATACTCCCCAGTCATTTCCGAATCACAAAAACAGGTCGCTACCCTTAGATTACGTTTATCTCCTCTTGTCGCCGCGGAGAGTATGCTCGCGGACAGACTCAGTGGCGGTATCCATGTCTCTGGCTCAGGAAAAGGTAGTGTCTATGTCCGTGATGGATGGCAATCTAGGTCTTTTGTTCGTAACTCTCAGTCCTCGACTCGTTCTCGTGGCAGTTCTACACCCAATTATTCTCTTCCAAATCCCAGCACTGTTACAGACGGAGCGAATAGCTCCAGTGTCACCCTGGCTGTTGAGGAGGTCGGCAGGATCCTTGACGCAAGCAAGGAAGACATCAAGGCTCTGTGGCGTTCAGACATTGTACAGAGGATGATTAAGCGTAGGAAGCTCCGCTTAGAAGAGTGGGCAGAGTTGTGAGTTTTTTCCCCCTGTCTCATTCGTTGTTCGTTCCAAACATTCTGATTCGAATTATCATAGTTTCCTTGGGGATATTGACCGCATCGCGGCAAGAGACTACGTTCCGAGCACTGGTGGGTTTTGAAAACTCGCGTTTCTGATTATATATTAATCGTATCTAGATGATATTCTTCACGCCCGGATCCAGACGATGGGTGTATCAGAACACCTATTCGAAGTGCCTTTACATGGCAAATCTGTTATCTGGCACCTTTATGATGTCGGTGGCGCCCGCGGACAACGACACTCATGGGTGCCCTATTTCGACGAAGCTAATGCAATTATTTTCGTTGCTCCGATCAGCGCTTTTGATCAGGTGGGTGATGTGCAACATGCTCTGATGTCACTGTTGAACACAGATGGCGTTGAATAGTACTTGGATGAGGACCCACGGACGAATAGGATCGATGATTCGCTTCAGCTATTTACCTCTATATGCTCAAACCAACTTTTGAAGAACATTCACTTGGTTCTTTTCTTGAGTAAGCGTTGGCATTGTTTTGTGTACGAGCGACTCTTATTGGAATTTGTAGACAAAACGGATGTTTTACAGAACAAACTAGCCAGCGGTGTGCGCGTTAACAAGTTGTGGGTTTATTCTTTCAAATTTCTCCTTGCCACCAACTTTGACTGCTATCACATTCAGCATTACATCCTACGGTAATCGCTCCAACGATTATGAAACGGTTGTCAACTACTTTCGCGCGCATTTTTTGCAAGTTCATCGGAAGAACAACGAGAAGAAACGCGTCCTATATTCCCACCTTACGAACGTTGTTGTACGTCCATAACGTTTCGAAAATCTGTTTTTTTTTCTCATTTGCCCCCCATCAGGACATCAAAACCACTCGGAGTATCATCGCCAATGGTACGTTTTACTGTAAACTTGAACCCGAAGCGTCGCGTTAGTCATATTGATTGCCGTTCCACAGTTCGGGACTCCATATTCAGGGATTATCTGAGATCCGCTGCTCTCGTGTGATATCGCACTTCTTAGCCTCATGCATGGATGGTATTCTAATTCCCCTTGCTCTGTTAATTTCGCGACACGTCGCAAGCTATTGAGACTCAGGTCTAATGGCCCGTAAGTTTAACTATATGCGGATTATCCTCTGTACCAATAATGTTCACTCGCCTTGTCTCGTGTCTGATCAGCCCCACTTTCATTATTGCCTGTCGTACTCTAGTGTATTTCTTCCACTTGCTATCGTTTGCATCCTCCCATTCATGTCAGTAATGTCATCCGATCACGCACAGCCTGAAATCAAATGTCAAATTTGTATCTCTTTTTTTCAGGTGGGACGGGTCTTGTGCGACTGCCAAGCAAGCCTTGTTTTGGCAAGGTCGCATGCGAGAATTTCAATACATCATACACCTTACTAACTTTAACCTAGGTTGCTACCGCTGAGTATTAAGTGCCCGGATCCCGCGATCTCGCTCCACTGAAGTGCATCAACTCCCAAACCAGTACTCGCCCGTCCTTGGCCCCACTCACCAACCATCGCGCACGACGCTCCTTTTCTGCCGTGGTCATCTCGTCGTCCTCGTCGTCGTTTTCAATTTCGTCATCACCAGCTTCGCCACCATGACCCTCGTCTGACACGCCAAAATCGACCCGGCCTTCTGAGTCTGAGCCACCGGCTTCTTCTGCAGCTTCGCCGCTATTTGTGGCGTTGGGGTGACGTTGTATGTTGGTTTCCAGGTGACGTTCGTGACGTTCATGTTGATCATGATCATGACAATGATGGTGGCGGTGGCGGCGGCAGCGTCGTCCGGTTACCGGTGGAAGACGCGCGTGAGCAAATGCGAGCGTTTGTACACCAGCCTTGTGGTGTATGAGCGTTCCGAGGGGTTTGAAAGACCTTGTGGAGAACAATCGCACACTATACAAAGACGACCGTTTTTGTTTGTTATTATATTTCTTTTGGTTGATGCGACAACCATCAATGAAGACGTACCGTCCGTCCCAGCCCCCGACGGCGCATACGCGCCCTTCATCGTGGATTGCAACCGCACCGCTCCCCGGGTGCTTTGTTCGGAACACTGTCCCTGCGGAGTCAACCGAATCCGGTTTCATCTACACACGTTAATTTTTAGTGTACGGGATGAGATTCGTGCCATGACATGGATCAGGAACGCGAAAATGGGGGGGGTTACGTACGTTCAAGTCATATCGCCCAATGAGGTGGTCTGCCGACACGGACAAGGCGACAGAGCCATCAATCGAAACTGCGGTCGCCATGACTTTCAAGGTGATGCTGTAATCTCAGAATGGTGTTTCTGCTGTTCAAAAGTTGGGCATTGCACGCACCAGATTCGACGTGGAGTTTGGACGACCAGACACACCCCCAGCCAATGCCTTCGATCGAGCGCTGTTTCGCGACGTTGTGGTATTTCCACAGCTTCACGCTGCCGTCCTCGTAGGAAGAGACGAGGGACAGCGCACGATGAGAGTTTGATGTGTCGTCAGTCACTCCCTGCGCCGGAAGGAGGTGCATCGACATGGTGATCCCTGAGCCCGAAATTTACCCCTTTCTGGTCAGAAGAAAAAGGCAGGGTGTCCCGCACCTGTTGGATTGTTGGCACCTCGACCATTGGATCCCAGTATAGTTGACGCATCATCTAATTTGCCCTTTCCGATGGCAGCATGGATCCTCTCCATAGACGGAAGCATCCAAATATCGGCCTGAAAACTCGTCTCAGCACAACGTTGTCGCGGTTCTCGAAGAGACATTCTGCACTTGCCAGCGATGACTCGACGAGATTCGGAACTGCGACCAGAGCCCGTGCGACGTCATTGCCGTTGCGCAGAGGCAGAAACGAGAAACGGCAGAAGTTGAGCGCGTTGACGTCCAGCGAGTAACTGAGTTCGAGCTCCAAGGTACCAAGCGACGATGCGGATCCGCCGCCGACCGTGGACGGTGCGTGCGAGGGCCGTTTCCACACGTGCAGCTTGTTGTCGCGGCCGTGGCTTTTTGAAGAACATGAAATAAAGGACGTGAGTCAGGGACACGCTATCTTCTCAAGAACTCGTAGTGAGCTACACACGGACGTGATGAGCTGTTGCTCCCCCCACTCCTCTACACCTAAGAGGCCATCTGTGTGCGCCTTCAAAGAAGCCAAGGGACGGATAGATCTCGTTGAGGTGATCACGACCAACCCAGAGACGTCACCAGAGTAAATACGTTCGTTGTCGCCTGAGACAAACAATGTGCTGATAGCCGAGTTGTGCGAACGGATCGTATGCAGTGGCGGGGGGGCGGTCGACGCAAGAGAAGACTCGGACATGACAACAACTGCCCAACTAACTTAAAACCATAAAACCAGAGAGACGACATCACCCTCACCCGGCCCGCTTTCACCGACCGTACAGAGAGAAGAACGACGACTTTGTTTTAGAAGGTCAAAACAAACGTGTTGATACAGTGGACTATACTGCAGTAGATAATGTGTGAACACCCCCCGCATGCAGGGGGGCTTACATGGCCGGATGTGCTGCAACGGAACAACAGCACTAAAAACAGTGTATCCGTGCGAGAAAACAAAATCAGCAAGGTGCATCATCTAGAAACACGTTGAGGTAATAAAATGGGTATGCATGTGGGGCATCTAGAACTGTGTGACGGCAGTTCCGGTGAGAGAGTTGGGAGGCGGCGCGAGGTGTCTACAAACTGAGGACGTGGAAAACATATATCACAAAAAAAACGGAGAGAGCTGGCCGCGACTCGCGCTGAGCTCTATGCGGACGGAGCGATTCGCGTGCCAACAGCAAGGGATCGTTTCGCTCATGAGAGGAAGAGAGTAAGTGAGGCCCTTGACGGGTTTTACGAAGGACCAGGCGGGGACGGCGCCCATCTCAATCTCGCCAGGTGTTACGACCGAGTCGCGACCCACGATGCACCAGCCGTCGTCGAAGGACCGGACCACGGTCACCTTCTCACCAAGGGAGAGCACGAGCTCGTCCGGCAGCACGGGCGAGAAGAGCTGGCGGACTTTGCGGCCTTCGACGCCGAGGAGGGTCGAAGCGTTGCTGTACGAGGACATGCTCGACGCGGGGCGACTCTTCGCGAAGCTGAAAATGGAGCTTCGCCGCGGAGAGCCTTCTCCCGAGGTCCAAGCCGGGTTGAATGAGATAGTGGAGATGGGCCTCGGCGCAGCTGCGGGCATGGAAGGGACAGGAAGCGAGCCTTTGGCCGCAAGGAACGGACGGGTCATGGTTCCAGACACCATATGATATTGCATGATCTCGTCCCTCGTCACGTCAGGCCTGATGATATCTTTGTGCGGCATGACAATGGACGCCGTCAGCTGTTCCCTGGAGAAAGGAGTGTTTGGACCAACGACATTGATCCTGTAGCGAAACAAGCGTACGCGGTCATTATGGAAAGAAGACACAACAACAAAATTTGGAAACTCACCTTGGGACTGCCGCTTTTTCGTCGTCCGGAGAGACAAGTCCTTTGACGGTCAAGAAACGACCTTCCGCTTTGCGAGACTGCTTCCTCCAGGTGCGAATTCCTAGCCACAAACCGACGGCTACAAACAGGGCGCCTGCGAAAGCAATCCCTGCGATGACCACTGGGGTTAATGGGTTCGAGTTGGGCGTAGAATCATCACGGGAGTGTAGCTGGGGGTATGGTGCCATGAGGTGCGAAGTATTGCGGGGTATTACAGGATAAAAATAGGAGTGGAAAGGATCGGAAAGTCGAATGAATGGGATGGGCAAAGACAGTGCACCGAGGAGATTGCTGTAAAGAGGGGAATGTGAGAGACTTGAGAAGCCTGCACCACTGGTTTTCGGTCACGTCAACGGCCCACAAGGACGTGGGTGGTAAGAAAGGAAGGGAATGTGAGTTATTGGCGCTGTTGCGCAGTTGACAACGGGAAGTCAATCGAGCAGCACGCCAAATATCTAATAAGGTAAGGTACGATAGATAAAAATGAATTGAATTGGTTTGCCGTCAATTCGTAGCACAGCAACTACGCCTCGCCTCCCGAGGTCCATGGCGGGGATGGGCCACCGGTGAGGATTTTAGAGTGCTCAAAATTACTCCAATCACTCGTGCATTGTTCTGGGGGGGATGGGCGGCCACACGACGCTACCTGGTCCACGGCTTCATTTGCCCAGACAGCCACACTACGCTA
>WNFR01014911.1_pt1 | contig 13013 bp, 9 predicted proteins | sample 5400221 | NCBI WGS metagenome assembly WNFR01 (sample SAMN13153357, study PRJNA577476) | soil metagenome | isolation source: 40 cm soil under Madrone tree | place: USA:California | collected 2016-06-14
GCACCTCAGTCAAGACGACCGGATCGGTTACTCTGATCACTGCGGAATCGTACCCCTCGCTGTCAGCCTGGCTCATCGAACCGCTTTGCCGAGCCAACGCCAGCGCCACCATCCCCATCGGACTGCGATGCTCCTTTGACCATTCGCGCGCGGCCTTAAGCGTGATGTAAATTCGCGCGTCAGGTAGGAGTCCCCGCAGACCGCCCTGACCTGCACCTTCCTTGATCTCCGTATTCACCACCCCGACGATGCGAAAACTTTTTGCGACCAGCTCGCCGTTGCCCTTGTCCGTTGATGAAGCCTGGTCCAGTGGTAGGCCGAAAAACCCGGGCGGCTCTTCCTCCGGATTCTTCGTCGGTTTTGTCGTTTCCTGCGAATCTTTTCCCGGCTCCTTCGGAGCAGCGAGAAACTCGACCGTCTTTCCAATCGCATCTTCGGGTTTCTCAAAACCGAAGTCGCGGGCGAACGTGTCCTTTACTACAGCCTCATCGGCGTCCGGCGAACTGATCATTTGCCCGGACTTGAAGTCCTTGAAACGCGAACTGGCATTCGGCACCGAAGCGCCGCCGATGGATTCGATCTGCGAATGACCATTGACGCGAACATAAGTAAAGATCGACAGGCTCGGTTCGACATAGGCCACGCCGGGAATCTTTGAGATTTCAGCGATCGCGGCATCATCCAGAATTCGCGTCGGTTCTTTGTCCGGTTTGAAAGACGATCCACGGCGGTCGTTTGGGTTTTCGCCTCGGCGCGCCGAATTCTGATTGCCTCCGGCAGAGGCCATTGCAAAAACATTCTTGCCAAAGACCCGCATCTCATTGAATAGATCCAGGGCGCGAAAACGCGACAGCATATTGCGTTGCAGACCCAGGCCGAATGAAACCATCGTCACAATCACCGCCACGCCTACGATGACTCCCATCGAAGTCAGCGTCGCACGCAGTTTGGCCTCGCGCAGGTTTCTAAATGCGAGTCTCAGTAGATCGAAAAAAGGCATACGCAAATGCGCCCTGAAAGGTGTCGGCTAGAGTAGCTCATTTTTGGCAGGCGCCAGAAGCCGGCCGCCAGCGAGGGCCTGCCCTGGCAACTAAATCGGGGCTCGGGTCGGGCTTCCGCGAAGTAACGATTCGCGAAATTCGCACCCCGAATGGTGTGTCAAAAATGTTCGCAAAGATTGTCGCCAGTGCAACGCGCTTCCAGATTTCTGTATCTAAGTACCGTCCTCGACAAAAGCCCGACGAAGTTACGAGACGTTGCCAGCGAGATCAATCTTCAAGAAGTACTAAGCCCCCGGGCGACCTCAATTGACGCCGGTCTTGCTTAAATCACCAAACTGGTAGAAAATCCGGAGAATTAAGAAGATGAAAAACCCCAGAAATATCCTTGCGAAAATCAGTGTCACCGTAGCTATCGTCGTCGCCATAGGCTCAGCGGCGTTTGCGAAAAAGCATTCTGACGCCGCTTTTTCAAATATCCATATAAGCAACTTTGGCAAAATGGACGACCGCTTTTACCGTGGCGCCCAGCCGGACGAATCAGATTACAAAGACCTCAAAGCGTTAGGTATAAAGACCGTTATCGATTTGCAGGATCATCCGACCAACTATGAAAAGCGCGACGTCGAAGCGCTCGGAATGCGCTATGTGAATATTCCGATGAGCGATTCCAGCTATCCGAAGGAAGAATCGATTAATGCTTTCCTGAAACTCGTTAAGGACCCCGCGACCGGAGTATTCTTCGCGCACTGCGCGGGTGGACGGCATCGCACGGGAGTCATGGGCGCAGTTTACCGATTCAACGTAAATCATTGGACCTACGACCAGGCCTATGCCGAGATGCAGGACTATGACTTCTATACTCGCTTCGGTCACGGCGACCTGAAGACCTACGTCCAAGACTATGCCAAGCGCGTGCCGGCCAGTGGCGCAGCGGCGGCTGCCGTAACATCTACGACCAAACAGTAATCGATACCGAAGCCTCTCGCGCCAGCGAGCAGGCAATAAAATCACAACAACTAAAGGCCGCTTCAGAATTGAAGCGGCCTTTTGCCTTTCGTTCACCAACGCATTACTAATGCTTCCGAATGCCTACTTGGGCGATTGATCTTCTTGCTACACCGTCACAAGCTCTCTGGAATTCTCTTCCTCTCCGCTGAACTGCAACTCGTAAAGTCTGGCGTAGAGTCCTCCGCTTGCCTGCAACTCTTCATGAGTTCCCAGATCGAAGTCCTTCCCTCCATCAGATTCTCCAGCGCATCGAATACCAGCTTCTCAGATGCTGCATCCAGTCCCGCAGAAGGTTCATCCAGAATCAGAATGGGCGCGTCCCGGATAATCGCGCGGGCAATCGTAAGCCGCTGGCGCTGACCTCCGGAAAGTGTGACGCCCCGTTCACCGATCATCGTGTCATAGCCCTCAGACATCTTTTCGATGAACTCGTCGGCGTTCGCCAGCTTGGCGGCGCGAATGATTTCCTGGCGCGTGGCCTCCGGCTTTCCATACGCAATGTTCTGCGCCACGGTGGCCCGAAACAACAGCGTCTCTTGCAACACGAAACTGATCTGTTGCCGTAATGATTTACTCTTAAACAAGCGAATGTCCGTGCCGTCAATCCTGATTTGCCCGCCGGTCAGATCGTAGAAGCGTGGCAGCAGGCTGACAATCGTAGTCTTACCTGCCCCGGTCGGCCCCACCAGCGCCGCCAACTGACCCGGTTTGATATCAAGACTTATATCTCTGAGTACCGCCCCGCCACCGTCATACGAAAAATCAACGTGGTCGAATTCGATCCGTCCTTTGAAACGCGGCGCGGGTTTGGCTTTCGGCAGATCGCGGACCTGCATCTCGTTCTCGAGGACTTCGCGAATCCGCTCCCACCCGACTTGTGCTTTCGAAATCGTGTCGGTCATCTTGGAGAGCTCGCGCATGGGCTTGTACATCTTGCCGAGATAGAGCAGAAACACGAGCAACTCTCCGGGGGTCAAGGTGCCGCTCAACACCAGACGCGCTCCATACCAAAGCACCAGACAGGTGCCGCAGGCGACGATGATTTCCACGAGTGGCGGCAGCTTTGCTTTGACGCTCCGGGCTTGCAGGGCGGCTTCGACGCTTTCCAGGCTCTCTCGCTCGAATCTCTTCTGTTCATAGTCTTCGCGGGCAAATGCCTTCACGACGCGAATAGACGAAAGCACTTCTTCCAGCACGTTGACTACTTCACCCTCTTTGCGCCGCACTGCGCGCGAAGCTTTCTTGATCCGATGCGTGTAGTAGTAGACGACCAGAAACAATCCCGGCGCCACCGTCAAGGCGATCAGTGTGAACTCCAAATTCAGATAGAACATCACCATGATCATGCCGAACAGGGTCAGCACATTAACCAGCATGCCAAGGAGCACAGTCGAAATCAGACTCTGCACCGCGTCGATGTCGCTGGTGACTCGGCTGATGAGATCGCCCGTCCGTTTGTGATCGTGAAAGGACAGTGAGAGCCGCTGGATGTGACTGTAGAGCACGCGCCGCAGATCGTGCATCACCCATTGACCCACGCTGGTCGTGAGGTACTTTTCAAAATAAGAGCTGAGCGCGCCGAAGATCGCGATCACCAGCACGGCCAACACGGCAAAGTTAAGGATTGAAAACTTGTCCGTACCGATCCAACTGACCGGACCGGTGAGCCAGCCGGTCATGCGCTTCGAGCCAAAGACATAGTCAAAGACGATCTTAAGCGGCCAGGGCTCGAGGAGGTCCGTAACACTTTCCCCAATCACCGCGATGAAGGCCAGGGTGAGACTGAACCAGTGGGGAAAAAGGAGATCACTAAGGCGAATCTTTTTCTGCATAATGATTGAAATGTGCCGGCACTCACGAAGCGGGGCAGAAGCCCAACGGTAAGAGAAGGCTCAATTCGGCGGCGCTGTCGAGCCCTCCCTCATTGTTGGGCTACTGCCCCGTCTCAACTCTGCCCGGCAGCGTGGAGATAATTATCCCGGTAGATTAGCTAACTCGTTGATCCGCGACTTAACTTCCTCGCTCAAACCCTGAATCTCTTCAGTGCTGTAATTGGCCGCGCGAAACGCATCCGAGATCTGCCGGTCGCTTAACTGCGACAAAATGTTCCCCAACCACTTAGCCTGGGCGACGGTAATGTTTTTGAGCAGGTGCTGATTCTTGCCATTATAGTTGAACACGACAAATCCCTTATCGACGCCTTTGATGAATTTCGTTTTGACGAATTCATCGGGACGATTTCGGGTGTGACCGAGAAATCTTCCCTCTTTACCAAAGCTGGCTCCCAGATCGGTATCAAAGTAACGCGCCTCTTTTTCTCCGGTCGTCGCGTCAGTAACAACCAGCACGTTGTTGTTGTGATTCTGAATGTCCCAGTTATTAATCAAGGCCATCAGAACCTTCAGGCCCTGCAGTTCCTGAGTGCCGACAAACGGATTCTTTTCCCAGTCCCAACGTTGCGCCAGACGCTTTTCACCTTTGATGCGAGCTTCGAATCTCGCATTTTCAAAAGTTCCCTTGCCGTCGATATTGACGTGCGGGACCAGGTAAGTAATGTCGGAAAAAAATCCAGCGGCCCAGACTAAACGAACCGCGGCCGTTTCCGATTGTGCCTCCGGGCCCACCTTTACGATCCATTCAGTTCCTGCTCCGTCACGCACGCGATACTTCTTGGAATAGCTGCTGGTCTCATCGGCCACAAAGGTCACCTTAGAGAGATCGGGTTTCATCGCCTCGCCTCCCTGCCCCCAATACAGATCGCGCGAAGCAATATCCGATGGCGCCCGCCAGAGGACTGGTTTTGCGTCGCTCGGAATTGGTTTGGGAGCCTTTAGGTGACTCTCTTTCTGGTCTTGCGCCCGAATCGAAGCTGTGAATAACATGGCCCCGCTAAGCGCGACTACGGCCAGCCGCCTAAACATATTTGGTGTAAACATTTGTTCGACTCCTGTCTAATCCACGCAGTAGAACCGAGGGGTTTATCTTCTTTCTCTCATAGCGAGGCGATTCGTCGAGTTCTCCAATTCTCTGATTCTCCCTCGCACTCCACGCGACATCACGCGAACTTCATCAGGACCATAGTTGGCGGCGCGAAAAGCATCTTCGATCTGCCGGTCACTCAGACGCGACAACCAGCCGTTTATCCACTGGGCCTGATCAGCCGTGATGTTCTTGAACAACTCTTTCTGCTTGGGCCGGTAGTGAAAGTCCACGCGGTCATTTTTCACTTTATTGACCAGGCGGGTCTGCCCATATGCCCTGGGATTGTTGCGGTCCGGCTTAAATTGTAGGACCGCCCAAATCAGCGACGAAATAGCGCAGCTCTTTATCGGTGGCCTTGTTATTGCGCCCGACTGCAATCTTGTTGTTCGAATCCTTAATATCCCAGTTGTTCAGCAGGGCCATCATTACCTTCATGCCCTGAAACTCCCGCGACCCAACAAAAGGATTTTGCTTCCACCGCCAGCCGTCGATTCGTTTGACATCCTTCGGTCTTAACCCGAAGCGAACATTTTCGAGATCCTTATTAAGACCTTCGACGTGGACCCGAGGCACCAGGTAATTGACGTCCGGGAAATATCCGACTGCCCACATCAGACGCGAGGCAGCCGTTTCGCCCTTTGCTTCCTTGCCAATCTTTGCCACCCACTCGCGGCCCGAGGCGTCGCGAACCAGATACTTGGTCGAGTACCCACCCTTCTCTTTTTTGATCAGCGTGACTGTTCTTAGATCAGGCTGCATCGCTTTACCGCCCTGCCCCCAATACAGGTCGCGCTTCGCGATGTCGGACGGCGCTCGCCAGAGCACCGGAATCCCATCCGGAAGGCTTTCTTTGTTGTTCTTTTTCTTGTGCTTCTGGCCCGGGAAAATCGTGGCCGGTATTAACAATGCTACGGCCACTATCAGAAGAGTCCATCGACGCCAGGTATTTTGTGCCAACATTATTCTGTACTCCTGAAATTTCGCTAAGCTTCAGGGGGTATTTCAAACTGGGGGGAAACAAGAGATCAGACCGGGGCGGCTTCAAAGTAGATCTGACTATCAAAGCGAGCTTCGTCTGCTTTGACAGGCACACGCTCGTAGGAACCGTCCGGTTGCAACTCGCGCGCATTGACGTTGTCGCGGAGATAGGCCTGCAGAACTTCATCCTGCAAATACTTCCGCAGCCTGGGGTCGTTGACCGGACAGATGACTTCGATACGGCGATTGAGGTTGCGTGGCATCCAATCAGCGCTGCCAATGTAGACTTCTTCGTTGCCATCGTTGGCGAAATAGAAGACTCGACTGTGCTCGAGAAAGCGCCCAATGATGCTCCGCACTCGAATGTTCTCCGAAAGTCCGGGCACGCCCGGACGCAGCATGCAGATGCCCCGGACAATTAGATCGATCTCCACACCTGCTGCAGATGCGTCGTACAGGAGCTGAATGATGTTGGGATCGGCCAGCCGGTTTAGCTTCGCGATGATGCGCGACGTCCGGCCCGCTTTGGCATTGGCGGTTTCGCGTTCGATCAGCGACGTTAACTTCTCGCGCAAGTTAACCGGCGAGATTAATAGCCGGCGATAGTTCTCTTGTTGAGAATAACCGGTCAGGTAATTGAAAAACTCGGTCGCATCCTCGCCGATCTCCTTATCCGCGGTGAACAGTCCGAGATCTGTGTAAGTCGACGACGATGTCGGGGTGTAGTTTCCGGTCGCGATGTGAACGTACCTCTTCAGCGCGCCGCCCTCGCGACGTATGACCAGCGACAGCTTGCAGTGAGTCTTCAATCCGACGAACCCGTAAACAACGTGGACTCCGGCGCGTTCCAGCCGCTGCGCCCATTCAATGTTGTTTTCTTCGTCAAATCGGGCCTTGAGTTCAATAAGGGCCGTTACTTGTTTTCCCTGTTCGCCGGCCGCGATCAATGTCTCCGCGATCGCGGATTGTTGGCCGGTCCGATACAGACAGATTTTGATCGCCAGCACGTCGGGATCGTTCGCGGCCGCGCGAATGAAATCAGTCACCGTCGAGTACGCGGTGTATGGATGATGCAGCAGCAGGTCCTGTTCTTTGATTACGTCAAAGATCGGCCGGCCGGCCCGGAGCACTTCAGGGACAGACGTACGCAGCGGTCGGAATTTCAAGTCCGGTCGATTGAGTTTACACAGCTCCAATAAGTCTGCGACGTTCAGCAGCCCATCGATCGGATAAATATCGTCCGATTCCAGCCCCAGCGAGTTCGTCAGATAATCGAGCATGGCATCCGGCATGTCGGCGGCAACTTCAAGTCTGACCGGCGTGCCGAAGCGACGCCTTCTCAGTTCCATCTGCAAAGCGCGCAACAAATCCTCGGCTTCGTCCTCGCGTATGTCGATATCCGCGTCACGCGTCACTCGAAATGCATACGCCCGGCCAGAGTGCATGCCGGGAAACAGCGCGCCGAGGTTGGCCGCAATCACTTCGCTCAACAAAACAAATTTGGATTCTTTCTCAATTGGAATCAGACCAGGCAGCACCGGCGGAACTTTCAGCCGCACGAAATGCGCTTCGCTCTTCTTGACCGATTTAACCTTATCCGGCGATTCGACCATCACTGCGAGATTGAGGCTCAGTCCTGAAATGTACGGGAAGGGATGTGCCGGATCGACCGCCAACGGCGTCAGCACCGGAAGCACATGATCCTGAAAATACTCATCAAGTTCTGCGCGCTGTTCGTGCGACAACGACTGATAGGGGGCGACTACAATTCCCTGCTCGGCGAGTTGCGGCAGAATTTCTTCCTTCAGACAACGCATTTGTTCGACCATCATCGGACGCAGACGATGTCTTATCTCTCGCAGCTGCTCATCGGCAGTCATGCCATCGGGTGAAGGATGGGGCCAGTCGTGCTCGACCTCTTCTTTAAGGCCCGAGACACGCACCATGAAAAACTCGTCGATGATGTTCGAAAAAATAGTCAGGAACCGCAGTCGTTCCAGCAGCGGATTTTCAGCCTCGAGTCCTTCTTCCAGGACCTGGCGAAAAAACTCGACGAGGCTCAGCTCGCGATTGAGCAGCAATTTTTCGGGCGCCGGTAGTGGCGACGCTAATGCCAGTTTAGTCCTCGCGGTAGACGCGACCCCGATTTGTTCATTAATTTGTAGGTTAGTATTCATTTCTTAAAACACCATTCGGACGGACTACTTAACGCATCATGAATCGTACACTAATCCTTGAAGAGATGTCTTCGACCGTAATCGTTAGCAACTCGTATTCCTTAGAGTCATTATTTGAAGTCCCAGCTGTAAGATTCGTTGGTTCAGCGCAATCGTGGCGAGCAGAAATAAGTGGTCCGCAAACTCGCCGCAATTGAATCGTACTAATTCATTTCATTGAGGCTGGTTGGCGTGTGGTAAACCTACTCTGGATCGAAGAATTGAGACACGATTACGTTAACCGTTTGATGTGGCATGCGCATCCTGCGCATGATTCACGGGCGGACGGCCCGTGCCACGCTAACGGCGACCGGAAGGAACGTATGCACGACGTGCGGCGACACTGACAAACTGATTCAATTCGATGATGTAGCCGGTCAAACGCCCGCCATAGACACACCCGGTATCCAGTCCCACCGCGCGCGGCGCCACGCGGGGGGCCTTCGCCGGCCAGTGGCCAAAGAGGACGATTCTTTTTCCGCGATAGACGTCATACCAGGGCACACCGTTGCGGCTCGAAGGATTCGCACCCATCGTTCGCATCTCGGTCAAGTCACTGGCCATTTGCCGCCTTAGTGGTACACCCGGGCGCATCCCCGCATGCACGACCAGGTGAGATCCAAGGTTTATCGTGAATGGTAACGAACGCAGATACGTTGAGTAACGCTCTCTTTGGGATTCGAGCTCCGCAGCCGTCACCCTCTGCTCCTTCGAAAGCCGCAGGGGCTCTCCTCGCCAGTATTGCCTTACGGCGCGATCGTGATTTCCAATCACTGATGAGAACCTGTCATCTTCGATGAAACGATCCAGCACTTCGCGATTCTGCGTCCCTTTGACGATCAGATCACCGACCGCAATAACACGATCGTCTGTGCGGAGTTCGACCACCCTGAGCAAGTCCTGCAACTCATCAAAGCAGCCGTGTATGTCTCCAATTACGATGGTGCGACCCATTGTACTGACGATTAGTCAAACAAATGATGTACCGCGTCGGCGCTCCAGTCAGAGAGGTTGGTCGTCACAACATCTGCCTGCGCGGCGCGCAAATGGCTTTCGGGAACTGTATTAGTAACCCCGACGGTGCGCATTCCCGTGACGCGCGCGGACTCGATTCCGGGCGGCGCGTCTTCAATAGCCAGACATTCGCCTGGCAGCAGTGGCAACTCGCCCGCCGCCCGCCGCCTTTCATTCAGCAACTCCAGCGCGTGCTGATAACAATCAGGCGCGGGCTTATGTTTCAAGCCCGGCTCCGCACTGACCACCACCGAAAAGACTTTATCCAGCCCGGCAAGTCCGAGCACGTGGTCTATCTCGCTGCGCTCAGCCATGCTGACGATGCCAAGCTCAAAATGTCGCGCGGCTGCTTTGATGAAAGTAACCACTCCCGCGGGCACGGGCAAATCATTTGTGATGAACTCGCGATGCAATTCATGTTCGCGCTTGATCAGCGCATTCATCATTTCGTCAATCAGCGGCCGGCCGGCCCGCGCGTATGCGGCGCGCACGAAAGCCGCATCATCCATACCGAGTGATGCGAAATAGTCTTCGTCTGTAAGCGACACATTCTCGTCGAGCAGAACTTCTCGATAGGCTTTCAGATGGATTCGCTCGTCATCAATGATGACGCCGTTGAAGTCAAAAAAGATTGCCTGAATCATTCGTGAGTGCCGGCCCTGGCAGGCTGCTGAAAATCTCTTTACTGTACTGCGTAAGAACGGCGGCTATAGATCGAAGACAATGCGATCCACTAAATCACACGAAATAGCGCGAAACACAGGCTTTGGGTCGAATTATTTAGTGTGATTTCGTGGATCGCGCTTCTGTTGTCTCAGAGGTCCGGGCCCTTGAACACTCTTCCGGTCCACCCCTACGTAGTGCTCCTTGTCGAAACAATCGAAGCCAGTGATTTCAAATCCGTGATCAGCGCGTTTTGCTCTGCGAACAACACCGGCAGACGCTCGCTCTCAAGCACGTCGAGCCGGCGCAGGACTTCAGTCAATGCCAGTTCGTTTTTCAAATTTACCTGATAGTCCAGATCGGCGCGCAGACGGTCTTTCTCGGATTGCCGGTTCTGCGACATCATGATGATCGGGGCCTGCAATCCGGTGATCATGCCCAGCACGAGATTGAGCAGCACATACGGAAAAGGGTCAAAGCCCTTGCCTTGAAGCAGCCAGGTATTGAGCAGCACCCAGAAAATCAGGAAACCGATTGCCGCGCCGATGAACTTCCAACTCCCGCCGAACTCCGCGATCAGGTCAGCCGCGCGATCTGCGATGGTCATGCGCTTCTTCTGTTCTTCATTGACGTTCCGCGATACCCGCTGCTGCAACATCCTGTCTGTGGTCCGTAGGCGCGAGAAGGTGGAGCTCAACATTTCCAGGGCGACCATCGGAGTGTTCCGAATAAATCGCAGAAAGTTGTCTCGCGAAAGCACTGCCAGGCGCGCGTCTTCGATAATCACGGCATCGGCTGAGCGCTGCTTGCCGTCGATAATCGCCATCTCGCCAAAAAAATCGCCACGGGCTAGTTCCGCCAACACAATTTCGTTTTTGTCTTCGTCGGTGACGGCAATCCGCACGCGACCACTTTCAATCAGATACATCGCGTCGCCGTCGTCGCCCGCCCGAAAAAGCGCGGTACCGATTGCGACGTCGCGCGTCCGCAGTAAACTCCGCAATTCGCCTGCTGCCGCGTCGTCGAGCGAAGCGAAGAGCGGCACCGAACGAAGCGCGTCCAGGGTCATTTCCTGGGGGGTTGGTGTTGACATAGCTTTACCTCTTGATAGTTGGTCAGTGGTTAGTGGTCAGTTGTTAGTTGTTCGCCAACTGAACTTTGTACCTGGTGCTTTGTATTTTGATCTGTATTCGAAGTTTGCGTCGTTTTTCTCCTGAGTCCGGCGAAGAAGCCAAAGCACAGAGTACTAACCACTGACTACCTGCCCATCTTTCATCATGATGATTCGATCGGCGAAGCTACTCGCCAGTTCGCGATCGTGCGTTACCAGGAGGACCGTCAAGCCTTCACGCTCGACCATCTGGTGCAATAACGCCAATAACTCGCGCGCGCGGGTTGAGTCTAAGTTCCCAGTCGGCTCGTCGGCAAGCAGCACCCGGGGCCGGTTCGCCAGGGCCCGGGCGATGGCTACACGTTGCTGCTCACCCCCGGACAACTCCAGGGGACGATGTTCCATTCGATCAGCCAGGCCGACGCGTGCCAGCAATTCTCCGGCGCGCTGGCGCCGCTGGGCGCCGCGCACGCCACCAAACGCCAAAGCCAGCCGCACATTCTCGGCCGCGGTCATGGTGGTAATCAAATTGAAGTTTTGAAAAATCATTCCAACAGAGTCGCGGCGATAGCGGGCCATTTGTTTCTTCGTCAAAGGCCCCAGAGGAGTTGAGTCGAACAGCACCTCGCCGCTGGTGGGCCGATCAAGCCCGCCCAGCAAATTCAGCAAAGTCGATTTGCCCGAGCCCGAGGTTCCCTGTATGGCGACAAATTCACCTTCGTTCAGGTCCACATTGACGTGATCCAAGGCGGTGACAAGATTGGCGCCCATCTGATAGACGCGCGTGACTTCCTGAGTTTCGATCAAAGGCATAGGCAGTAAACACTCCGAAGAAATAGGTCAAATCGGACTTCTTACTCTTGTCACTCGCCAAAGCTCGAACTGTTCTTGCTCAAATCCCTTCAACGGAATTTCAAAGCTGGTTGCCGAAAAGCCCTCGTCAGGATCGCTCAGGAGATCGCGCACTTCCGGATCGGAATAAACGGCGCTCGAGATAACCACATCGCCGCCGGTCGATTGCGCTTCCAGGCGGGCGGCCATGTTAACCGTCGATCCAAAATAATCCAGCCGATCGTTTAGCGTCACGGCGATACAGGGTCCCGTGTGCAGACCTGCTTTGAGGCTCAGCGGCTGCATTCCTGACGGAGGGGACGCAAGCCGGCTCTGCACCTCGAGCATGGCCCGCACCGCGCCTACGGGGCTCCGGAAGACCGCCATGACCGCATCGCCGATAGTCTTCACCAGCGCGCCGTCCTCATCGACAATTACCTGTTTCAAAATATCGAAATGATTCATTACCCGTCCGAACGCCGTCGCATCGCCAATCTCGCGATACATGCGGGTCGAGTCTTTCAAGTCCGTAAACAAAACCGTCAGTGTGCCGACAGATATCTGCTCTCCTGGTCGCAGCGCTTCGGTGGCGAAGAGATCGCGAAAGACTTGCAGGGCCGTCACCTCGGCAGCGGTAGCCGCGTCATCGCTCCAGGCCGTGCGTTCCAGGATGAACAACTGCTCTTCAGAGGTCGAGTTTTCAAAAGTGACGTCGGCGCCGGGGGCAATCTCCAATTCACCGACACTCCAGCCGTCGCTGGTCGCCCGCAACGTCACGGCGGCTGCGCCATTTTCAGAAGCGCGCAAATGTTGCCAGCCGGGAATACTCATGGTGCGCAGACGATACCGGCCGGGGGCAAGGGACAAGGCGATCGCGCGAGTCGAATGCGGCGGCAGGAGTTGTTGGGCAGCAACGTGCGGCATGACCTGCGGGCCACCAATGCAGAATGTTTCGCCCTCAGCCTTGCGTATCGACGGATTAGGCCGAAACGTAAGCTCTACAGACTGTTCGAAGTTCACGGCGAAATCGATGTTGCAGCCGGGGCAATGAACTGTGGATTCTATCTCTTTCAATGAACCAGGCCCCGTGCCACCGCGGCACATCGGGCAGATCAAGTTCCATTGCAAATCCAGAATTCCTGCGCGCGTAGCGCAGAGACAAACTTCCAGGATCGTCCGGCCCGGCTTATTCCATTGCCGCGCGAGTTC
>WNFR01005454.1_pt1 | contig 13011 bp, 8 predicted proteins | sample 5400221 | NCBI WGS metagenome assembly WNFR01 (sample SAMN13153357, study PRJNA577476) | soil metagenome | isolation source: 40 cm soil under Madrone tree | place: USA:California | collected 2016-06-14
ACAACGGCAAAGTCATCCGCGTGCACGCCAACGAAATTCGCGAGGCCGGCCGCTCGACGCAAGGCGTCCGCCTCCTTCGGCTCGACGACGACGATTCCGTAGCCGCCGCCGCCGTCCTCCAGGAAGAGAACGACGAAGAGAAGAAGTAACAAATCGCGCAGCCGACGCAAACTCTGCCTTACATAGATAACCCGATAGGAACGCCCGCTCCTTGCCCTCACTGCCGCTTCGCAAATTCGTTCATGATGCTAAAATCCTCGCCCTATGAACCTCGCTCGCCGCCTTTTCATAAACTCTCTACTGCTTGCCGCTCTGCCCCTCCCGTTTTGCTCCCTGGCCGCTGCCCAGAAGCGCACCCCCGACAAACCGTACCTCGTCTACGTCGGCACCTACACCAACAAGACCGCCAGTAAAGGGATCTACGCCTACCTCTTCGATCCCGGCGTCGGCAGGCTCATTTCTCTCGGCGTAGCCGCCGAATCCGAAGATCCTTCTTTCCTCGCCGCGCGTCCCAACGGCAAATACCTCTACGCAGTAAACGAAATCGACCATTTCGGCGCGCAGAAGAGTGGCGCGGTCAGTTCGTTTGCCATCGATCCCAAGACCGGAAAGCTCACGCTTCTCAGCCAGGCCTCCACGCAAGGCGCCGGGCCCTGCTATATCTCGCTCGACAAGACGGGCAAGTTTGTCCTCGTCGCCAATTACGACGGCGGCAGCATCGCCGTATTCCCCATCCGTGAGGATGGCAGCCTCGCTCCCGCCTCCGCCTTCGTGCAGCACTCTGGTTCCAGCATCAACAAAGAGCGCCAGGAAGGTCCCCACGCCCACTGGATCGGCACATCTCCCGACAATCGCTTCGCCCTCGCCGCCGATCTCGGCCTCGACGAAATCCTCGTCTATCGCTTCAACGCCGCTAAAGGCACTCTCGCGCCCAACACTCTGCCGTTCGCCAAACTAAATCCTGGCGCCCGACCTCGCCACTTCGCCTTCCATCCCAACGGCAAATTCGCCTATGTGCTCACCGAAATGGGAAGTAGCGTCACCGCTTTCGCGTACAAAGCCAGCAACGGTTCGCTCTCTCCGCTGCAAACCGTCTCGACACTTTCGATTCTTCGAAAAGACTATTCCGGTCCAAAGGAAGCCGCAGAGATCGCCGTGCATCCATCCGGGAAATTTCTCTACGCCTCCAACCGCGCCGGCATCGACACAATCTCCGCCTTCTCCATCGATCCCGTAAAGGGCACCCTCCACCTCAAGGATGAATACTCCACCATGGGAAAAACTCCGCGCAACTTCGCCATCGACCCCACTGGCAAATTCCTTCTCGCCGCCAACCAAGAATCCAACAAAATCGTCATCTTCCGTATCGATCCGACCACCGGCGCCCTCAGCCCCACCGGCGAAGTCACGGAAGCCCCGGCCCCTGTCTGCATCACGTTTGTAGCCGCCAAGTAATCCAGCGCGCTACAATCCGCCGCCAAGAGGTGGCCGATGAATTGGACCCGGTTTTTACTCGCCGTCGTGATATCTGGGTTTGCCACGACATTTACGGACTGGCTCTTCATGGGCGTGCTGTTTCACAAGAAATATCTAGCCACCCCCGAAATCTGGCGTGTCAAGCCGGGCCAGAGCGATACGCGCAGCATTGTTCTGTCGTCGCTTCTGGGAGTGCTGAGCTGTGCGGTATTCCTTTATTTCTGCGTCTGGGCGGGCATCATCGTTTCGCACCGTGCGACGTTCCGTACGGCCTTACTGGTGTGGGTGGCGGCTCCCGTTCCGATCATCTTCAGCAATATCGTTTGGATCAAAATGGATCCGCTACTTGGTGTCTCGCACTCACTTGGTTGGCTGGCGCGCTTCGCCGTCACCGCCCTCATCGGTAGCTGGCTGCTTCACTGAAGGAAAATTACAAGCAAGCGGAATTCGCTCCTGCGTTACAATCGCGGATTCGCATTCGTTGTCTCTGGAGAACTGAATGAACTGTTCACGCAGTGCGTCGTCCTTCCCCGTCCGAAATTATTTTCTGGTGCTGCTTTTGGCGGTGACGCCTGCGTTGGCTGCGGCTGACGAAACCCCCCCAGCGCGCGATCCCAAGCAGCCCATCAACGAGGCCTACACCGCAAAAATTAAAAAATACACCACCGCTCCCGTCTTTACGTCTCCCCTCGTTGACTACCTCCCCGCCTCCAAAAACGTCCCCAGTCCTGACGCCGTCCTCGGTGACGTCTCCGGCGCGCCCGGAATCCTGCCCTACGCCGAAGATGTCTACAAATACATGCGCCTTCTCGAGAAGGCCACTGCGCGCGTGAAAGTCTTTTCCATTGGCACCACTGAGGAAGGCCGCGAAATGATCGCCGTCGCGGTCTCCTCCGAAGAAAATCTCAAGCGCCTCGACGAAAACCGCGCGCGCCTCGCCAAACTCGCCGATCCCCGCAGCATCAAGCTCGACGACGCCGAAGCCGACCGCCTCGTGGCGCAATCCACTCCGGTCTACTACATCACCGGCACCATCCACTCTCCCGAAACCGGCGCGCCCACCGCGCTGATGGAGCTTGCCTATCGCCTGGCGGTCGACGACAGCCCTTACATCCGCGAAATTCGCGACGGCCTCATCACCCTCATCACTCCTGTCGTCGAAGTCGACGGCCGCGATCGCATGGTCGACCTTTATCGCTGGCACCTTGCTCATCCCAAGGAGTTCTATCCGCCGCTCATTTATTGGGGAAAATACGTCGCGCACGACAACAATCGCGACGCAATGGGCGTCACCCTCAAGCTCACCGAAAATGTTCTGAATACCTACCTCGGCTGGAAAGCGCAGGTTCTCCACGATCTCCATGAGTCCGTTCCCTACCTCTACGACAACACCGCGGGTGACGGCCCCTTCAACGCCTGGGTCGATCCCATCCTCACCGACGAATGGGAAATGATCGGCTGGCGCAACGTCGCAGACATGACCAAGTTCGGCATGCCCGGCGTCTTCACGCACGGCGTGTTCGACACCTGGTCCCCCGGCTACCTGATGTTCATCGCCGCGATGCACAACGGTATCAGCCGCCTGTACGAAACGTTCGGCAACGGCGGCGCCGACACCGAGGAACGCACACTCGATTCTGAGGATTATTCGCGCACCTGGTGGCGCCAGAATCCGCCCTTTCCCAAGACGCTGTGGTCTCAGCGCGACAACAACAACTACGAGCAGACTGGCCTGCTCACCTCGCTGCACTTCTTTAATGAAGACAAGCGCCTCTTCTTGAAAAACTTTTATCTCAAATCAAAACGCTCCATCAACAAGCCCACTGAGGAAGGCCCCGCGGCTTATGTTTTCCCGGCTGATGATCCGCGCCTCGAGCTGCAAACCGAATTGCTGCAAGTGCTGCAAAAACAGCACGTCGAAATTTCTCGCGCCACATCTCCCTTCACCGCAGCGTTGCCTGTGAAAAAGCCCAAAAAATCTTCCAAGAAGGAAGACGCCAAAGATACCAAGGAAAAAGAAAAAGAAGTCGAGCCCGCCTCGCGCCAATTTCCGGCTGGCAGCTTCATCATCCGCATGGACCAGCCTTACTCCCGCATCGCCGACGCTCTCCTCGATCATCAATACTGGAGTCCCGACGACCCGCAAAAAACTCCCTACGACGATACCGGCTGGACTTTTGGGGAGCTCTTCAATGCCAAAGTCTTTCGCGTGACCGACCCCAAGGTGCTCGACTCCGCAATGGAGCGCGTCAACGAAGTGAAACCTGCAGGCGGCGTACAAGGTGAAGGCACCATCTTCGCCATCGACAACAATGCAGAGCCCACGCTCGCGACGCTCCGCTACAAGCTGCGCGACGCTTCTATGGAAGCCGCCGAGGAGCCTTTCGAGGCCGGCGGAAGAAAATTCAATCGTGGCTCGCTCATCATTCGCACCGTCGGCCGCTCCGATTTTGACCGTGCCGCCAACGAAACCGGCCTGCACGCCACCGCCCTCAGCGGAGCACCCAGTGTGAAAACGCATCCGGTGCGCGCCGCTCGCGTGGCCTTCGTGCACACTTGGCTCAGCACGCAGACCGAAGGCTGGTGGCGCCTCGCGCTCGACAACCTGAAAATCCCGTACGACTACATCAGCACACAAACCGTTGCGAAGAATGACGACCTAAACGCCAAATACGACGTAGTTCTTTTTCCGCCTGTCGGATTCAACTCTTCCCCAACCGCCATCATCAACGGCACCGCCACCGGGTGGGGCAATCCGCTGCCTTGGAAAAACACGCCGGAGACTCCCAATCTCGTTGGCAAGAATGATTCCACCGACGACATGCGCCCCGGCCTCGGCTGGGAAGGCGTTGCCCACCTCCAATCCTTCGTGGCCAAAGGGGGCGTGCTTCTCACCGCCACGGACACTTCGCGCTTCGCTCTCTCCATCGGCTTGGCGGACAGCGTTAGCGTCGGCACGTCGCAGAAAATGAATATCGTCGGGTCGGTCGTGAGCACTCGCTTCGTCGACGGCGCCAGCCCCATCGCCTACGGCTACGACGAGAAACTCTCCGCCTACTGCGACAACGGCCCGATCTTTTCTCTCAGCAGCATCGCAGGCGGCCGCGGACTCCGTCGACTCGGCGGCCATAGCACCTCCCGTCCCACCGGCCGTGGCACCGCAGACGATCCCGATTTCACCGTCGGCCGTCCCGGCGTCGAAGTTCCTGAGGAGCCCACCGCCGAGCTTTGGGAATATCCACCGGTGAGCGACGAACAAAAACGAAACGGCATTCGCGTCATCCCGCCCGCTAATAGGGCCCGCGTCATCCTGCGTTACGCCGACAACAAAGACCTCCTCGTCTCCGGCCTCGTCGAAGGCGGCGACGAAATCGCCCAGCATCCCGCCGTCCTCGACGTCCCCGCCGGCCGCGGCCACGTCATCCTCTTCTCCATCAATCCCGTTTACCGCGGCGAAACCCGCGGCACTTACTCGTTAATGCTAAACACGATCCTCAACTTCGACAGCCTCGACGCGGGCCGCAAGCTCGCCGAAAAGTAGCCATCTCGCTGTACCGGCGCAGCACGCTGCGCCTCAGCCCGGCAAAGTGCGGCGGCTCGCCACCGCTTTTCTTTTCGCCCGATTGGAGTACAATCCCCGCCACCATGGCGAAGCGCAAAGCAAAGAAACCCGCAACGAGACGCAAGGCGCGTTCCGGCGCAACAGCCAAGCTCCCCAAAAACGCCGTAACCCTCGTCGTCATCCTCCGCGCCAAGGAAGGCCAGGACCTCATCCTCGAAGCCGAGCTCCGCGGCCTCATCGCCCCCACCCGCCGCGAAGAAGGCTGCCTCGCCTACGACCTGCACCGCGCCCTCGAAATCCCCGGCGCCTTCCTCCTCCACGAAGTCTGGGCCACCCGCGAACACCATCGCCTCCACACCAAGACCCCGCATTTCCTACGCTGGGACGCTCGCAAAGACGCCCTCCTGGCCGCCCGCGAAGCCACCTTCTGGTCACGACTCGCTTAGGATACGGAGCCCTGTAGCGCAGCCCCGTTTTGGGCCTGAGGCCTTTCTCTCATCGTGATTTCCGCTTCAGCGGTTTGCCCATCGCCAGCAGAAAGATCGCACTCTTGTCCTTCGCGTGCGGCGAAAAAAATTCAATCACCTCGTCGTCGAAAAACGTCAGCCCACTCGCGCCCAGCCGCAGCGCATACGCGGCTAAGTACATCTTGCCCCCAATTGCGCCAGCCTCCAGTTGCGCGGCTCGGTAGCCGCGATTTCCGTACCGCCCGAGGATGCGATTCAAGTCGGCCAGAAAGAAAACGTCCACGCAAGCGTCCGCCGGCAACTGCTGCTCCAGTCCAAGACGCCCAGCCACTGCGCGGAAATCCCCGTGCTTCAAGAGCTCCAGCGTCTTCCGTTCACGCCGGACGAAGTAAGCGCCGGGCGCAAGCCCCTGCACTGAATGCGCGATCAGATAAATATCATTGAGCCGAAGCTGAGGGCCTAGCTCGAGGAAATCAGCCGAAAGGCCTCGCGTGGCGCAGTCGAGAATAGTGGAAAGTTGCGCCAGTGAAATCGATGCTGTTGAATCAAACGTTCGCGTAGAGCCGCGCCGCAGGATTACTTCTTCGATCGTGTCCCCGGGTTGTTCTTCTTCCCGCAGTGGCTGCAGGCGAACTTCCTGGCCTGCCGGAGCAGAAGGCGGGACGACCGGCCGCTTCTCGCGCCACTGCGCTACTTCTTCTTCGGTTGCAAGCGAGGACGCCGCGTGCATCTCCAGCGTGACGGGAAATTCCATCTCACGTTTCGATAGAGGGATCGTCTCCAGGCCGAGCGCCGGCGCTTCTCTCGGTGCCGGCAGCGAACTCTCCGATGTGGACCCAATCGGCACCAGGCACAACGAAACCTCACGCCGCGTATCGAGATCCAGCAGGCGGTTCACCTCCGCGTCCACAAACCCCAGCACAACCTCTGCCGGCAGCCCCGCAGCCGCGGCAACCGCCAGCATATTCGCCAGCAAGGTTCCGTTGTCCCATCCGAAATGACGATACGTGCGCGCCGCGTACTTCCACGCGTTGCGCCAGTACGTTCCGGTGCAAACAATGGTCGCAGGCGCGCGGGCCACGGCCGGCTCCATCGCTGTTGCCTGCGCCAGGTTTCCTCGAAAATCGCCTTTGCGCAGGACCCGTACCGACACATCCGCCGGATTGAAGTGATACACGCCAGCATCCAGGCCCTTAACATCGCCGGTCACCACGTACAGTTCGATCTCGTAAAGCGCTCCGGTGCAAGCCGCAGCGCGAAAATAGATTTCCCCGCCCGGATATTTCCGCTGCTTGGTAATTCCCGCCGAGAAAAAGAGGATGCGCGCCAAGTCCCGGAGGTCAGGGAGCGCATCGGCGCCAGGCAAAGGCACGCGCTCTGAGATCGCCGCCAGCGCCGCCACCCCCGTTTGTGGAACGTCCCGCGGCAGCGCAATCGCTTCGATCCTCGGATAAATCTTGAAAGGCAGCGGCCGATTCGCCCAGTCCAGAAAATGAGTACTGCTCCGCACACTCCAGTACGAGTGCTTCGTCCCGTCGTGATACTTCCAAGCCGCCTCAATATCGCGGTTCTTCATCGTCCTCAGGTCAGACTAGCACTCTGCCGGTAGCACATGCGCACCAAATGAGCGAATCTGTGGGATCAACACGATTACACTCGGGTGTTGCATCGCTTCAGGCTTGACGAGTAGAAACGGGCATGGAAAAAGTGACGGGCATTGGCGGATTGTTCCCTCGCTTCTTCATCTCTCGGCCCGTTGTCTCACTGTTGTAATAAGGCGCCGCTCGGTCTTACAATGCCCCACAAATTGGGCCCCTAATCCACTTCTCAATTCAGGAGGGAATATGAAAGCAAGAGCGACCATATTAACTTTGGCATTGTGCTTTGTCGGCGTGGGAGTGTGCTACGCCGCCGACACTTTTATCGGCACCTGGAAGTTGAACGAGGCCAAGTCCAAGATCGGTGCGGGGTCGCCGAAGAACACCACGGTTGTCTACGAGGCCGCAGGAGACAGCGTGAAAGTCACCGTGGATGGCACCGACGGCGACGGTAAGCCGCTGCATAACGAGTGGACGGGCAAGTACGACGGCAAACACTACGCGGTCACAGGGGATCCGAATACAGACACGCGGTCCTACAAAAAAGTCAACGATCATACGCTGACGTTCACCAACAAGAAGGGCGGCAAGGTTACGATTAGCGGTCGTGGCGTCGTGTCGGCCGACGGCAAGACCCGCACGGTCACCATCACCGGAACCGATTCGAAGGGCAAGAAGTTCACCAGCACTGCGGTGTACGACAAGCAGTAGAGGGAGCCACCCGATAGCGCCTGCAACAGCTATGCCCATCCGCTCTTTCCGGGCGGGAGGGCATGAGTTCAGTTGTGCTTTCATCCCTCCGAAGGCTTTCGTTCAGACACCTCGCACAAAACCGCCGGGTAAAGCGCGTCCTGATACTTCCGTTTGCCGACCATCCGCCCGGAACACTTCTGACGCTACTCAAGCCGGTTTCTGGCCCCTCAAGCGGCCGAGTGGCTTGAACGTACCGCAAAAGCCGTTTTCAGGGAAGTACTGGGATGCCATTCACAAAAGGCGTCATGGGTGGCTCGGCCTGGCTGAATGCATTTCCTCCACATGGTCTGTAACGGAACTTCCTCTGCCGCGTCAACGTATGGTAGCCATGATCTCCCCGGAGATGGTATGTGTAGTCTCCCTCAGAAATCCCTTCTGTCTCGCCAAGAGGATCGTCAATGGATGCTTTAAGACAAAACCTTAAATTCGCAGCGCGCCAGCTGCAGCGCAATCCCGGGTTCACCATGACGGTGATCCTTACCCTGGCGCTCGCCATCGGCGCAAACACCGCGATTTTTTCCATAGTGAATGTGCTCATGCTGAAGAATCTGCCCTATTCGCATCCCGAACGGATGGGCACGATTTACACACGGATCACCGCTTCCGTGACCTCCGATAATCGGCACAAACTAAATGGTGAGCAATGGGAGTTGCTGCGCGACAATGTCCCCTCCCTGATATCGGCTGTTTCAAGTCCAAGGACTTCGGGCGTAAATCTCCAGGCGGGTTCGCACGTGGAGTACGTGCATGGCGGGCGAATCTCGGCCCACTATTTCGACGTGCTAGCGGTTCAGCCTGTGCTGGGGCGCAATTTTTCCGAGGACGAGGACCGCCCTCACGGGCCCACGGCCGCCATCCTGAGTTACAGTTTATGGCGAAATACGTTCAGCTCTAATCCCGATATTCTGGGGCAGGCCGTTCTGTTGAAAGGCGAGCCCTACACCGTCATCGGAGTGCTCCCTGAGGGTGCAACTACTCCCTTGAACGCCGACCTATATACGGCGCTCCAGCCCAGCCGCGAGGGCGAAGGAAGGGGAACGAACTTTGAGTCCATCACCCGGCTGCGCGATGGCGCGACCTGGCAGGAGGCGGATGCCGAGATCACCCGCGCTTGGTCCCTCCGTGCCAATCGCTTTGAACTAAGGAACAACCCAGGCGCGCAGGTGACCTACTATTCCGTGCCGCTCCAGAAGGGTCAGACCGCCTTGCTCCGTCCGCAGGTGCTGGCGCTGATGCTGGCCGCCGGCTTCATACTGCTCATCGCCTGCGCTAATCTGGCCGGGTTGACGCTGGTCCGCATGCTGCGTCGCACCTCGGAAGTAGCCACGCGGCTGGCGCTGGGGGCCTCGCGCTGGCAGATCCAGAAGCAGTTCTGGGTCGAAAACCTGTTGTTGGCACTTGCGGGCGGAGCGGTTGGCGTCGGGGTGGGCTTTCTCGCCCTGCGCGGCCTCCTGCTGCTGTTGCCCGAACACTTTCTCCCCGTCGCGCACATGCCCCTCGACGGCCGCGTGATGGCCTTCACGCTAATTGTCTCGGTGTTGACCAGCATCCTGTTCGGCATGCTCCCGGCGCTGGCAACTCGGAGGGTGGACCTACGCTCGTCGATGGCCAGCCGCGGCGTGGCCAGAGGCGGCAGCCTGCGCCTGCGCCAAGGGCTTATCGCCGGCGAGGTCGCCCTCACCGTCGTGCTGCTGGCCGCCTCCGGCCTGCTCATCCGCACACTCGTCCACCTGGAGACGCTGCCGCCAGGGTTCAACCCCAACGGAGTAATGACCGCCAAGGCCTCGCTCGACGACGCCCGCTTCCACGATCCTGCGGCCTTCAGAAAGCTGTTGGACGAAGGCACGGCCGCCATGCGGCAGATTCCCGGCGTGCAGAATGCCGCGGTCGGATTGAGCCTGCCGTATGAGCGGGCTTTGGTTGAGGGAGCACTGGCCATCAGTGATGGTAAAGAAGCAGGACAACACGTCGAAACGAATGAGGTATACATCACCCCCGGTTATTTCGAGACGTTGCAAATCCCGGTCCTCATCGGGCGCTCCTTCACCGAAGAAGACGGCCCGGATGCGCAGCGCGTGGCCATCGTCAACCAGGCATTCATGCGCAAATTGTTCCACGGGGCAAATCCGGTCGGACGTTACGTAGATAAGAACATGACGATTGTCGGGGTAGTGGAAGATGTGGCCATCGCGCCGGGATTGGTTGCTGGTGCGCCGCTTACCGGCGAAGAGGCTATCTATATTCCTGCCGCGCAAGTAGATGCCCAGTCACTCTCGCTGGTTCACGTCTGGTTCCAGCCAGGGTGGATCGTCCGCACAGCTGGCCCGGTGGAAGGGTTGACAGGGCAGATGCAACGCGCGCTGACGAGTGTCGATCCCAACCTACCCTTCTCGGGTTTCTACAGTATGCGCGACCTGTTGACGAAGACCCTGGCGACACAGCGTGTTGAAGTGGCGCTGCTGGGCGCAATGGCGGTACTGGCGCTAATGCTGAGCGCGGTCGGCATTTTCGCGCTGGTCGCCAATATGGTGGCGCAGAGGACGCGCGAAATTGGCATCCGCATGGCCCTGGGCTCGACCGTGAGTCAGGCAATGGTGCAGATCGGCCGCTCCGGCGTGGGCGCTTCGGTACTGGGCCTTTTCCTGGGACTGGTCCTATGCGCGGGAGCGCTGCGAGTGATGCACAGCGTGCTCTATGGCGTAGGCGTCTATGACGTGCCCACAATCCTCACGGTCGTCTTGATGCTCGTATCTGTAACGCTCATTGCCACCACTGCGCCAACTCTGCGGATTGCAGCAATCGATCCTGCAAAGACGTTGCGAGATGAATAGGGCAACGACGCAGCTTGCAAAAAATGTCCTCCCTTTATCCTTTGGCGCGCTAGTGTCCGGTGCCGGGACCAGCCGACCTGAATTTGCGTGTCAAGAAAACCAGTGGCGCCCCAATCATGCAGGCGCAGCCTAGCAGCCAGAAGCAATCGAGGAAGCCAAGGAATGCCGCTTGTTGGTGGATCATTTGCGCCAATTGTGCTTTCGCGTGCAGAGCCGCGTCCGGGGCAGTCAAGCCATGGGTCACAAAATATCGCGACAAGGTGCCCAGCGTCTCTTGGTAGCGCTGCTGGAACGGCGTGGCGTGAGCAACCAAAATCGACTGGTGATATTGCGTTCTTCGCGCAAGAACGGTTGTAACGAACGCGATACCAACGCTTCCTCCCTGGTTCCGGAACAGATTGGTAAGACTCGAAGCTTTGTTGTTCTTATTCTTTGGCAAGAAGGAATACGCCAGTTGGCTCACCGGCACAAAAAGTGGGGCAATCCCGAGCCCCTGGATCGCACGGGCGACCGCGACATGCTTGTAGTCTGTGCCAAGATCAATGCTGGCGTAGCGCCACATGGCAATGGCAAAAATGATGTATCCAGTGAAAATGAGGGGCTTGATCCCAACTTTGGGCAGGATTTTCACGATCAGCGGAGCCAATGCCACGATGACGAATGCTCCGGGTCCAAGAACGAGCCCTGCATTGGTAGCGGTGTAGCCGTACAGGCTCTGGAGCATCTGGGGGATCAACACCGTAGACCCGAATAGCGCAAAGCCAAAAAGGAAATAGTAGACGTTCGCGATGGCAAAGTTCCGGTCTGCGAGCAGACGAATTTCGACCACGGGGTCAGGATGCCGCCATTCCCAAAACACGGCCGCAATCAGTGCCACAAGCGCGATTGAAAAGAACAAAACAATGAAGCGGCTCTCGAACCAATCCTCCGTCTGGCCCCGATCGAGGACAACTTCCAAGCACGCAAAGCCGAGGGCCACGAGAAAAATCCCGAGGCCATCAATCCGAAGCCTGCCGCCTCTACGGGCAGCTACGACTTCACGCGTGAACTCGGGAGGGTCGGAAACGAGCCGGTTCGTCAGGATTAGAGACACGATCCCAATGGGAATGTTGATAAAGAAGATCCACCGCCAACTCCAGTTGTCTGTGATCCAACCACCGAGCGGCGGGCCGATCACTGGGGCAGTCACAATGGCCATGCTGTAGAGCGCGAAAGCGGCGGGCCGCTTCTGCGGAGGAAACGTGTCCACAAGAATGGCTTGCTCCACCGGAGCGAGGCCACCCCCTCCGACGCCCTGCAAAACGCGAAAGAAGATGAGCAAGCCCAGTGAAGGGGCGAGGCCACACAGCAGAGAGCTCAGCGTGAAGAGCACGACACAAAGCATGTAGTAGCGTTTTCGCCCGAAGACGCGGCTCAGCCAAGCAGAGAGCGGGAGTACGACAGCATTCGATACCAGATAGCTTGTCAGGACCCAGGTGCTCTCGTCATAGCTAACGGCGAGCCCGCCGGCTATATGAGGCAACGCGACATTGGCGATGGCCGTGTCGAGGAGTTCCATGAAGGTCGCCAGCGTGACGGTGACCGCGATGATCCACGGATTGATAGCGGGCCGCGTTATAGCCACATTCGGAAAGGCAATGGAAGCGGTAGTAGCGCTCATAACGGTGCCCGGTTTCTTGGATGCAATCAGAGACCGTTCGGTCTCATCTAATATCTGCTACAATGCGATTAGCGACCAGTTGGTCGCAGAGTTGGTTTGGGGGGGACCTAAATGCGCAAAGGCGAGCGGACCCGACAGGAAATCATTCGCAAGGCGGCACCCATCTTCAATCAGCGGGGTTATGACGGAGCTGCCCTGTCCGATCTGATGAGGGCGACCGGCCTCGAAAAAGGGGGAATCTATCGACACTTTGATAGCAAACAGCAACTGGCAGCCGAGGCATTCGACTATGCCTGGCGAGAAACTTTAGACGCACGGATCCACGATCTACATACCATCTCGAATAGCGTCGACAGGTTAAAGCAGTTGGTTGCGAATTTTGTGGAGCGGCGTGGAATCATTCCCGGCGGCTGTCCATTGCTCAACACGGCGATCGATACCGATGACGGAAATTCTGTTCTGCGCGAGCGTGCACGCAAGGCCTTGCGCGGCTGGCGCAGCTACCTTATTTCAATGATCAACGCCGGAATCAAAGTGCGAGATATCCGCTCGGGGGTCGACGCCAAGAAGCTGGCGACTCTCATCATTTCGTCCCTCGAGGGTGCAGTCATGCTCTACCGCCTTGAACGAAATGAGGAAGCGTTGCGCGCCGTCCAAGCCCATC
>WNFR01013394.1_pt1 | contig 13011 bp, 15 predicted proteins | sample 5400221 | NCBI WGS metagenome assembly WNFR01 (sample SAMN13153357, study PRJNA577476) | soil metagenome | isolation source: 40 cm soil under Madrone tree | place: USA:California | collected 2016-06-14
GTGAACGCGAGGTCGTCGTCGCGCCAGCCGGCAACGCCGGGCGAGAGGGCCCACGTCATCGAGGCGTGCGCGTGCTCCGCGAGCTCGCCCGTGAGCACCTCGCGGTCGACCGGAGGCAGGAGCGTCGAGAGCACGTCGCGGAGCGCCTCCGGGGTGGACGCCATCATTTCCGTCGCCATCGGTCCGATGAACCCTTCGAGCGCCTCCGGCCCTTGGAGCGCGGCCGCCCATTCCTGCTGGTTCTGCTCGCCCTGCCCCGCGAGCCAGTCGATGCCCTCGGCCTCCCACGGCGTCGGACACGCGATCGCGCATGTGCCCACACACCGCTCGGCGAGCAGCGCACCGAGCGCGAGCGTGTGCGGCCCGCCGCCCGAGCCGCCCATCGACGCAAACCGCTCGACGCCGAACGTGTCGAGCACCTCCGAGATGTCGGTCGCGACGGCAGCGACGTCCCGACCGGGATTCGGCGACGAGCCGCCGTAGCCGGCGCGGTCGTAGGAGATCAGGCGCAGCCCGCGTTCGCGCGCGCGCTCGACGAGCCGCCGATAGAGGCGTCCGCTGCCGGGCGTCCCGTGGTGCACGACGACGACCGGACCGTCGGGGTCCGCCTCGTCGTAGACGTGCAGCGTTCTGCCGTCGCGAAGGCCGACGCCGCGTTCGCTCATTCGGCCGGGTTCTCCGGCGTGCCGGGACGCCCGTCGGGAAAGAGCTCCTTGAAGCGGCGCGCGACCGGTTCGGGCACGAGCGCGGAGACGTCGCCGCCGAACGCGGCGACCTCTTTCACGCCGCTCGACGAGACGAAGCTCATCTGCGGGCTCGCCATCACGTACATCGTCTCGATGTCGGGTGCGAGATGGCGGTTGAGCTGGTTCATCTGGAACTCCCACTCGAAGTCCGAGGTCACGCGCAGCCCCTTGACGATCGCCTTCGCTTCCCACTTGTGCGCGAAGTCGACAACGAGCTCGCGGAAGACGTCGATCTCGACGTTGGGCAGCTGCGCGAGCGCGCCTTGCAGGAACTCGACGCGTTCCTCGATCGTGAACATCGGCTGCTTGTGGTGCGGGCTGCCGACGACGCCGACGACGACGCGGTCGAAGATGCCGGCGGCGCGGCGGATCACGTCGACGTGCCCGTTCGTCACCGGGTCGTACGACCCGGGGCAGATCGCGGTGATCATCGCGCGGCCCCGTAGACGGTGACGCGCGCCTGGCCGTACTTCCGGCTCGTGCGCTGCGTCAGCGGCAGCTCGGGCGCGACGCGAGCGTCGGTCTCGAGCACGAGCACGCCGTCGTCGGCGAGCACCGCCGGGAGATAGCGCGCGAGCTGGGGTTGGAGGTCTCGGTACATGTCGTACGGGGGGTCGACGAGCACGAGATCGTACTTTCTGCCGGCCGAGGCCTCCTGCGCAAGCGCCGCGACCGCGTCCCGGCGGAGCACGGTGCCCGCGAGGCGCAGCTTGTCGAGATTCTGCTCGATCGTGCGCGCCGCCGCGCTGTCGAGCTCGACGAACACCGCGCGGTCGGCGCCGCGCGAGAGCGCCTCGAGCCCGAGCGCTCCCGAGCCGGCGTACAGGTCGAGCACCTTCGCGCCGTCGAGCGGGCCGACGATGTTGAAGACGTTCTCGCGCACGCGGTCCGACGTCGGCCGCGTCTCGAGCCCTCGCGGCGCGTGGATCGTGTGCCCTTTCCGGGACCCGGCGATGATCCGCATCGGCGGCGAGTCTACGCGCGCGCGAGGCAGGCGTCGTGCGACGCGGCGCCGATGTGCACGCGCTCACGCAGGCCGCCGGCAGCGTCGAGGACGCAGAGCGTGCCCGCGTTGATCGACGGCGTGAGGACGCGGCCGGCCGCGAACTGCACGTTGTACGAGCCGACGGGAATCTGCGTCGTGCGCAGCAGGCGAGCGCTCGCCTCGTCGTAGACGCGGAGCGTGCCGGCGACGCCGCTCGTCACGTACGCGCGGCCGCGAAGGAACGTCACGTGCTGCGGCGCCCCGTCCGCGCGCAGCCGGTGCAGGAGCGTTCCGCGCACGCTGTAGATCGCGACGGCGCCCGCGTCGCCCGAGGTGACCCAGACGCGGCGGCCCCCAGGAACGAAGCCGACGTCGTGCATGAGGAACGGCGGCCGCACGTGGCCGTGCAGCCGGGGACGCAGAGGATCGGTCACGTCGACGACGGCGAGCTCGCGCGACGCCGTACCGAGCCCGACCCAGAGGGTGCGCCCGTCCGGGGAGATCGAGATGTGCCGCGGCCACTGCGAAAGCTTCAGCCGCGCGACGACGACGCCGCGCACGACGTCGACGGTTGCGACGTCGACGCGGCCGGAATCCGTGACGAACGCGTGGCGCCCGCTCGGCGACGCCGCCGTGTAGCGCGGCTGCTCGAAGCCGCCGAGCACGTGGCGCACGGTGAGCGAACGCGCGTCGAGCACCGTGAGCTCGCCGGCGTCCCAGTGCGCGACGACCGCGGCGTCTCCCGTGCTCTCGACGCTGCGCGGGCCCGGCCGGGTGGCGATCCGCGAACGAACCGCTCCGGTCGCCAGGTCGACGACGGCGATCTGCGACGCGTCGTCCACAGTCGCGAAGGCGAGCGGCGCAGGAAGTGCTCGCAGCGCGAAGGGCGCCGCCGCCGCGGCGAGCAGGAACTCGGCTCGGTTCATGCTCGTATTACGCGCCGGCGGCGGGATCAGGTCCGCTCAGACCCGCGGCATCGGCCCCGCGGAGAGTGGCGTCGAGTGGCGTCGCCAGACCCGCCAGGCGCCTGCCTCTCGCACCCAGACGTCCACGATGATGAAGATTCCGCTGCGCTCGACGCCCTTGACGACGGCGGTCTGATCGGCGCGCTGGAACATGGTCGCGAGCTCGGGCGAGGTCTCGATGATCCGTTCCTCGACGGTGTAGCCCCGCACGTCGTAGTCGGGCAGCATTCGCAGCCACTCGTCGCGGGTCACGACGGCCGGCTGAGGTTGCAGCACGACGAGCGCGTAATCGGCGGCGAGGAACTCCGCGGCGGACACGGGATCCCGCGCCTCGATTGCGCGCTGCCATCCGTCGGCGCGGTCGCCGATCTCCTGCTCGAGCGTCACGGTGTGACTCTCTCAGAAAAGAGCGCGGCGCTCGGCGGGCGACCTGCACCCGCCGAGCGCCAGTACGAACTAGGAGCCGAACTCCGACCTGATCGTCTTCATCGCACTCTCGAAGAGGGCGATGTTGTCGGGCGAGTCGTCCGCGTCGGCAGCCTTCGCGGACGGCATCTTCGTCAGCAACGCCAGCTTCATCTTGGCCTGGAAGTCGCCGAGGGTTCCCGCCTCGTTGAAGTACGTGACGAGCTTCGCTCCCATGACGGTCAGGCCGCCTTCGAAGCGCCGGCGAACATCTCCTGGAACGCCGCCACGACGCCCTGCATGCTCTCACCGAGCTTGCCGAGCTCATCGTCGCCGGTCACGTCGACCTCGAGATCGGTGACGTCGCCCACCGCGAGCTTGTCGGAGACGACCGTCAGCTTCGCGAGCCGGCTGCTCACCGAGTGCGCGAGGCGCAGGGCGAACGCGATGCCGACCAGCAGGGCGAACGCGAAGAATCCGACGAGCACGAAGATCGCCGTGTGGCTCGTCGACGTGAAGCTCGCGCTCGAATGAGCGACGTCCGCGTCGGCGATCGCGACAGCAGCGTCGATCGAGCCCTCGTATGCCTTGCGGAGGTCGCGGTTCGCGCCGAGTGCGACGTCGATCGCGGCCTTGTGGTCGGTCGAGTACAGCTTCAGCTCAGTGTCGCGAGCCGCGGCCCACGTCTTGTAGCCGGTGACGATCTCGTTGACCGCCTTCGTCTCGGCCGACTTCGGCCCGTAGATCGTCGCGGCATGAGCGAGCGCCGGATAGACGACCGCGTCGCGCTTCGTCTTGATCTCGGACAGGAACTTCGGCGTGCCGGTCATGAGGTACCCACGCTCGTCGTTCGCGGCGCCCTTGGCCGCAACGCCGGCCGTGGACAGGTCGGCGAGGTACGGCTGCGCCTTCTTGGCCAGCGTCGACTCGTTCGAGCTGAGGTTTTCGAGCAGGAAGATTCCGAGCGTCGACGAGACCGCGAGGAGGACCAGAAGGCCTCCGATGCCGCGATACAGGCGAGCGCGGATCGATGAAGAAGCGAGCAAACCCATGAAGATGAACCTCCGAAGCGTTGTGTGTGCCAGGAGTGATCGCCGGGGCGACGGCGATCTTGAGCCCATTTGGAGGTCCCGAGGTGTCTAGCGGAACGAGAGCCAGTGCTGCGAGGCGACCAGAAGCCACAGCAGGAGGGCGATCGCGACCGCAAGGATGAGCTTCCGCATGCAGGTAGCTCAGTAGCGGTCGAGCTCGATCAGCCGCTCGTCGCTGATGCCGAAATGGTGGGCGAGCTCGTGCAGGACGACATGCCTTGTCTGCCGGCGCAGGAGCTCGGGATCGTGGCCGTAGAGGCGCACGAGCGGGCCCCGATAGATGGTGATCTTGTCCGGGAGCGCGCCGCTGTAGCCCGTGGTCGTCCGCCGCGTCAGCGGGATGCCCTGGTAGAGCCCGAGCAGCGGTTGCCCCGGCGGCGGCTCGTCCTCGACAAGGATCTCGACGTTCGCGAGCTGCGCGCGGAGCTCGGACGGGAGCGACTCGACGGCCTCGTCGATCAGCGTCCCGAAGTCTGGCTCGTCGGACACGATCCCATGATGCTAGGGGGGTCATCCGACCCGACGCGGAGAATGCCGCCGTGCTCGCCTGGCTCGACCCACTCTCCGGGACGGGGTACCAGTTCTGGAGCGGCATCGGCTCGGGAAGCCCGATCCTCGCCGCCGCGATCCTCTGGTGGCGGCACCACAACTGCCACGTCCGCCGCTGCTGGCGGCTCTCCTGGCACCCGCACCCGGATCACGGGCACCCGGTGTGCAGGCACCACCACCCGGACGGTAAGACCGTCTGGGCGGCAAGATCAGGCGCCGACGTCGGCGCCGCTGAAGAGCGCGTCCACCGCGTCCTGAAGCGGACCAGTCACCGCGCCGAGCTCGCCGGCCACGGTGCGCGCGCGCTCGACGAGCTTCCGGTCGCGGCGGATGTGCGCGAAGCGGAGATCCGAGATCCCCGACTGTCGCGTACCGAGGAACGCGCCGCCGCCGCGCAGGTCGAGGTCGACCTCCGCGAGCTCGAAGCCATCGGTCGTCGCGACGAGCGCCTCGAGGCGCTTCTGCGCCGTCTCCGTGAGCTCCTCTTTGGCGCGGGAGACGAGCAGGCAGTACGACTGCTCCGCGCCGCGGCCGACACGGCCGCGTAGCTGGTGGAGCTGGGCGAGGCCGAAGCGGTCGGCTTCCTGGACGATCATCACCGTCGCGTTCGGGACGTCGACGCCGACCTCGATCACGGTCGTCGCGACGAGCACGTCGAGGTCGCCGGCCTTGAAGCGCGCCATCAGCTCGCGCCGCTCCGCGGGCTTCACGCGCCCGTGCAGGCAACCGACGCGGAACTCGCGCAGCTCAGCGCGCCGGAGCCGCTCCGCCTCCTCCTCGGCCGCGCGTGCGAGCGACGTCTCCGACAGCTCGATCAGCGGGCAGACGACATAGGCCTGGCGTCCTTCGCGCAGTAGGCGCGTGAGCCGCGTGTACGCGGTCGACGCCCGCTCCTCGGTGATCCACTTCGTCACGATCGGCTTGCGCGACGCGGGAGGCTTCGCGATCTCCGATACCGCCAGGTCGCCGTAGACCGTCAGTGCGAGCGTGCGCGGAATCGGCGTTGCCGTCATGTGCAGCACATGCGGCGCACGGCCCTGCGTGAGCGCCTTGCGCTGCTCGACGCCGAAGCGGTGCTGCTCGTCGACGACCGCGACGGCGAGGTCGCGCAGCTCGACGCCCTCCTGGATCAGCGCGTGCGTGCCGACGACGATGTCGACGTGCTGCGCGAGGTCGCGCTCGCGCTTGCGCGACGCACTCGTGAGCAGCGCGCAGGTCACACCGAGCTCCTGGCAGAGGTCGGCGATCGTGATGAAATGCTGTTCCGCGAGCGTCTCGGTCGGCGCCATCAGCGCGCCCTGGCGGCCGTGCTCGACGGCGCGCAGCAACGCGTAGAGCGCGACCACCGTCTTGCCGGAGCCGACGTCTCCCTGGAGGAGGCGCTGCATCGGAGACGTGCGCGCGAGGTCGCCGTCGAGCTCGCGAATCGCCTGCTCCTGGTACGGCGTCAGCGCGAACGGCAGCGCCTTGCGGTAGCGCGCGATCAGCTCGCCCGGCTCACCGAGGGAGGGCGCCAGCGTGCGCTCGCGCTCGGCGGCACGGCGCGCGAGCCCGATCTGCAGCAGCAGCAACTCCTCGAATGCGAGCCGCGTGCGACCGGTTTCCGCCTCCGCGACCGATGCGGGATGGTGCACGACCGCGAGCGCGTCGGCTTTCAGCGGCAGTTGTTCGCTCACGCGCACATCCGCGGGCAGCGGATCGAAGTAGTGGTGCGCGTGCGGCAATGCGGTCGCGACGAGCGCGCGGATTCTCTTCGGCGTCAGCTCCTCGCCGGCAGGATAGACCGGTGCGAGCTCTTCGAACTCGGCGTCGCCGCGAACGTGCTCCTTCACCGTGAAGCCGCGCGGCCCCGGCCGTCCGCGCAACCGGATGCGCATGCCTTGCGTGAGCTGCTGCTCTAGCCACGGCTGGTTGAAGAACGTCGCGTTGACCGCTGCCGTGCCGTCGTCGACGCGCACGGTGACGATCGTCAGCCGGCCGCGGCGGCGGGAGCTGACGTTCAGCACATCCCCCGCGATCGTGACCTCGTCGTCGCCGCGCAGCGCTGCGATCGTGACCTTGGGCACTGCGGCCTCGTAGCGGAACGGCCGGTGCTCGAGCAGGTCGCGCACCGTCTCGAGGCCGAGCTTCGCGAGCTTGCGCTTCACCGTCGGCCCCACGCCCGGCAGCGTGTCCAGCGACGCGTCGAGCCGGTGCGGACGCGGCGTGCGCGGGGTCGCGGGCCAGACCCGGGGCTGGTCCAGGCTGGCAAAGCCCGTCTGTCGACGGCTGGATGTCATCGTGCTCGGCGCCAGAGCGTGATCGACGTTAGATCGTGGACCGGACGTTACGCGCCGTCGGTGAACCAGAAGAAGCCGACGGTGCCGGGACCGGCGTGCGCGCCGATCACTGCACCGAGCGACGTCTCCACCTCGATCGTCGCCTGCGGTCGCAGGTCGCGCACCATCTTGTCGAGCTCGACCGCACGCTCGGGCGCCGCGGCGTGTGCGATCGCGATGCGCAGCTCGGGCTCGTCCGTCGTCTCCGACTGCAGCGTGTCGACGAACTCCTGGAACGCCTTGCGTGCACCGCGGACGCGCTTGATCGGGATCACCTCGCCGTCGCGGATCGAGAGGATCGGCTTGACGTGCAGCAGCTCGCCTGCGAACGCACGCGCACGGCCGATGCGTCCTCCGCGCGCGAGAAACTCGAGCGTGTCGACGGTGAAGAGCAGCCCGTGCTCGCGCTTGAAGCGCTCGACGAGCTGGTCGACCTCTTCGTCGGTGGTGCCGCGATCGAGCCGGCGTTGGATCGCGCGCGCGAGCAGGGTGATCGCCGCTGACGTCGTCTCCGTGTCGATCGTGCGCACGCGCCCGTCGCCGAGCTCGGCCGCCGCGATGCCGGCGCTCTGGAACGTCCCGGACAGGCTCGCGGCGATGTGGAGCGAGAGGATTCGCTCGTACCGCTCCAGCTCGACGTAGGTCGCGAGGAAGTCGCGCGGCGCCGGCTGCGACGTCGTCGGGAATACCGGCGACTCGCGCAGCTTCGCGTAGAACTGCTCCGCGGTCAGGTCGACACCGTCGCGGAAGCTCTCGGTGCCGAAGTTCACGTAGAGAGGCACGACACGCCAGTTCGGGAAGTGCTCCGCGGCGTCGGGAAAGTCTGCGGTCGAGTCGAGCACGATCGCGGTGTTTTCGGTGGTGAGATTCATGCGGCGGCCGCGGACCTGATCGCCTCGACGATCTCGTCCAGCTCCTGGTCCTTCGTGAGGCACGCGACCGCGCCCGCGTCGTAGAGCGCCTCGATCTCCCGTTCGTTCGCAGAAGCCGTGAGGCAGACGATCGCAACGCCGGGAGCCGCTGCGCGTATGGCGGCGGTCGCCTGCACACCGTCGAGTCCCGGCAAGCGGTAGTCCATCAACACGACGTCGGGCTCGTACTCCAGCGTCGCCGCGACCGCGCCCCCTCCGTCCGCGACCGAGGCGACGACCTCGATGTCCGACCGCAACCCGAGCAAGAGCTCGAGGGCCTCGCGGAACACCCGGTTGTCCTCGACGAGGAGGATGCGGATCGGCCGACCCATGGCCCGACGACTCTACTCGGCCGAAAGCAGGAGGTGATAGTGAGGCTGGCCGCCCTGCTGGACGTCCACGTCGACGTCTGGATGCGCGGACGAGACGCGTTCGAGCAGCGTGTCGAGCTGGGGTTGCGCCGCACCGACAAGCACCGTGAGCAGGTCGCGCGGCTCGGCGAGCAGGCCTTCGACGACCGCGGCGGCGACATCGTCGAAGCTTCCGCCGCCCGCAACGGGTGTCCCGTCGAGGAGCCCGAGCCACTCGCCCTTGCGAATGGAGAGACCGTTCATCGTGACGTCACGCGAAGCGATCGTGACCTCGCCGGTCTTGACGGCGCTCACCGCCTCGCGCATCTCGGCCGCGTTCTCGCTCGCGCTCAGCGATCCGTCGAAGGCGACCATCGCCGCGAGACCGGCGGGAATCGAATCTGCGGCGACGACCTCGACCGTACGGTCGGCGTTCGCGGCCGCATGCTCGGCGGCGAGCAGGATGTTCGAGTTGTTCGGAAGGATGATCGCCTCGTCCGCGTCGAGTGCGCGCACCGCGGAGAGGAGGTCCGCGGTCGAGGGATTCATCGTCTGGCCGCCCTCGACGATCTCGATCGGACCGATGTCGCGCGCGAGGCTCTCGAAGAGGCGGCGGTTCCCGTCGCCCGCAACGACCGCGACGACGCCGGTCGTCGCGCGCTGGGCCGGCAGCGCGTCCGGCACAGCGGCGAGCAGACGATCCTCGCGTTGCAACGTCTGCTCGTGCATGTTCGCGATCTCAACGCGGTCGATGCTTCCCGCCGCGATTCCGATCGAGAGCGCCGCGCCCGGATCGTCGGTGTGCACATGCACCTTGATCGCGTTCTCGTCGCCGACGACGAGCAGCGAGTCGCCGATCTTCTCGAGCTGCTCCTCGAGCGCGTCCTTGTCGAGCTGCTCGCCCTCGATGACGAACACGGTGCAATAGCGGTAGCGCGAGAGCTCTTGATGGATCGCCTCGATCGCGACGTGCTCCGCTTCTGGCGCGCGCTCCGGCAGCTCCTCGCCGCTGACCGCTGCCGCGACGCCACGGACGAGCTCGAGCAGGCCGGCGCCGCCCGCGTCGACGACGCCCGCGTCGCGAAGCACCTGGAGCTGCTCGGGCGTGCGCGCGACGGCTTCCTCGCCGCGGCGCACGAGGTCGACGAGCAGCGCGCCGATTTCCGGATCGTCCGCGGCGCGGGTCTCGGCCTCCTCCGCGAGCTCGCGGATGACGGAGAGCATCGTTCCCTCGACGGGCCGGCGCACGGCTCGGTAGGCGGCGTCGCTCGCGCCGCGCAGCGCCCGGGCGGCCGCCTGCGCGTCGATCGTCTCCCCCGTCGACTCGCCCAGAACGTCGGCGGCGCCGCGGACGATCTGCGAGAAGATGACGCCTGAGTTGCCGCGCGCTCCCATGAGCGCGCCGCGGGCGACGTCGCGGGCGAGCGACTGGCGGCTCGCTGCGGAGGTCTCGTCGACCGCGTCCGCGACCGCGCGCACCGTCATCGTGAGGTTCGTGCCCGTGTCGCCGTCGGGGACGGGATAGACGTTGAGGTCGTCGATGCGCTGCCGGTGCGCCTCGAGAGAGGCGAGCGCGGCGTCGACGACCTTCTGCACCACTTCGAGGTCTCCGTTCAGCATCACTCGCTCCTCCGCACGTCGTCGATGTGGACTTCGACGGCGCGGACGGGAAGCCCTGTCAGGCGCCCGACCTCGTAGCCGACCCGGTTTCGGACGGTCGACGCGACCTCCGCGAGATTCAGACCGTACTCGACCACGACGTGCAAGTCGATCGTCACGCCGCCGACGACGTCGCGCGTGATCTGGATCCCTTGGGTCAGCCGTTCGCGCTTGCCGAGCAGCTTGCCGACCGGCCCGCGGGCCGCCATGCCGACGACGCCGTAGCATTCACGCGCCGTCTCGCCGACGATGTGCGCGATCGCGCCGCTCGAGATCGTGATGCGGCCGAGCGGGGACGAGAGCGCCTGTTCTGCCTCCACGATCCAGTTGGACCGGCGCACCCATCCCTCGGTTGCAAACCGTCGCGCCGGGCTGGATGATCGCCGCCGGTGAAGCGATCGCTCCTCCTCATGGCCGCCGCTGCCTCGCTCGTGCTCGCCGGGTGCGGCGGAACGCGGACCGTCACCGTCACCGTCGCGGCGAAGACGGTGCCGGGCGCGCCGCGCGACATCGCGCAGTTCGGCTATATCAAGTCGCTGACGCGGAAGGGCGCCCTCTTCGAGCTGCGCTTCGACCCGGCGTGGCTGCTCTCCGGCAAGACCGCGAGCCAGGCGGCGTTCGAGGACACCGGGTCGAAGGACGTGCCGAACGACTTCTACCGCGTCGACGAGGGCCACCGGCTGCTCACGTATCTCGTGCCCGCCGGCGCGCGCGTCACCGTGCTCACGCGGGGCGTGAACGGGACGCCGATCACGGTCGCGCAGCTCGCGCTACTCGTCGCCGACAAGAACCCGCTCGGCCACCCGCTCTACGAGCCGCTCGCGACGGGCTTCTGGATCGTCACGCGGATCGACCGGGTGCGGTCGCTCGATCAGCAGTACTTCCCGTAAGCGCCCGCAAGGCGGGCGTCCGGGCTCAGATGGCCTTCTGGACCTTGCCGGCCTTGAGGCAGCGCGTGCAGACATAGGCCCGAGTGGCCTTGCCCTTGAGCAGGATGCGAACGCGCTGGAGGTTCGGGTCGAAGCGCCGCTTCGTGGCGACCATCGAATGGCTCCGGTGATTACCGAAGCCGGGCTTCTTGCCGCAAATGGAGCAGACCCTGGACATCTCGGAGCGGGATGGTAGCGGAAGGCGCCCGTGCGTCGGATCCCTCGATCGAGCCACAACCAAGGGCGCTCGGGTCCGGCCGTACGGCTCGGGCGACGACTCCGGCTGGAGACGAGGGTGAAGGAAAGGCACGCGCGTGGCGGGCCGTGGTGACTGAGAGGACGACAACGATGAAGTACGGACTTGGAAAATTGTTTGTGTTGTGCGTGGCGGCGCTCGCGACGAGCGCAGGTGTGGCCGCCGCAACCGGAGTACATCTGGGCGGCTCGGCCGGCAAATCGGCAACGCAGCGGCTCTGCCTCAATCTGAAGAAGGGCACGCTCCGCACGCTGCCGGCGAAATCCAAGAGCTGCCGCAGGGGCGAGCGGATCATTCTCGTCAGCCAGCAGGACACGACGAAGAACGCGGCCGGCCTCCAGGGCCCGCAGGGGCCTGGCGGCGCGAACGGCGCGCAGGGTGCGAACGGCTCAAACGGCTCGAACGGCTCTGACGGTTCGAACGGCACAAACGGCGCGAACGGTGGGAACGGCGCGCAGGGCGACCAGGGGACGCAGGGCGAGCAGGGCATTCCCGGCATCCTCGGCGTCACGGCGATTCCGCCGCGCTCCGACGACTCCTCGTCGCCGTGCGTGCAGGGCGGCTGGACGATCTCGACGACGAGCGGTGACGTGATCGTCTGCAACGGCCCGCAGGGCGCGAAGGGCGACCAGGGCTCGAACGGCAACGACGGCGCTCCCGGCCAGAACGGCCACGACGGCGCGCAGGGCCCCAAGGGCGACCAGGGCGCGAACGGCACCGACGGCGCTCCCGGCTTGAACGGGCACGACGGCGCACAGGGCTCCAAGGGCGACCAGGGCTTCCCCGGCCTGAACGGCGGCCAGGGCATCCCCGGCCTCGTCGGCCCTCCCGGCCTGGACGGCAAGGACGGCGCGCAGGGTCTCAAGGGTGACGCGGGCGCGAACGGTACCGACGGCGCTCCTGGCCTGAACGGGCACGACGGCGCCCAGGGTCCGCAGGGCCCGAAGGGTGACCAGGGCACACAGGGCAACGCCGGAGCACAGGGTCCGCAGGGTCCCAAGGGCGACCAAGGCAACCAGGGTGCACAGGGCAACCAGGGTGCACAGGGCAACCAGGGCGCACAGGGTCCGCAGGGTGCGGCCGGCGCGCAGGGCCCGAAGGGCGACACCGGTTCTCAGGGACCGCAGGGCCCGCCCGTCTCGGCGACGACCGGTCAGATGTGCGTCAACAACGCGAACCATCAGATCGGCTGGGGCGCGTGCTCCAACGGCAGCGGCACCACGGTGACGATCTACACCGCCCCGTAACAAGACCCACCACGCGGGTGCACGGACAGGAAGGGGTGGCTACGGCCACCCCTTCCGCTTGCCGGATATCCCCCGCCGGGGTGACCGCCCACCCCGGAGGCCCGTCGATGGTCAGGAGGGATGCAGCGCTTCCTCCGGATCATGCTGGGCGCGAGCGTGCTCGCCGCCGCCCTGGTCCCGGCGTCCGCCGCCTCGGCTCAGCACCTCGACAGCACGGTGTCGCCGGTGATCGTTGCCGTCGTCGACACGGGGGTCGACGCGTCGCAGCCGATGCTCGCGGGACGCATCGTCGGTGGATACGACGCGATCGGCGGCGGCACCGCGACGGAGGACGGCGGCTGGCACGGCACCGCGATCGCCTCGATCGTGGCGGGCACCTCGGGTGCCGGCGTCACCTCTTACTGCGATCCGTGCCGCGTTATGCCGGTCAAGGCGCTCTCCGGCGGCGGCCTCGGTCACGACGCCGACATCGCGCGCGGCATCAGGTGGGCCGTCGATCACGGCGCGCGGGTCCTGAATCTCAGCCTCGAAGGCACCGCGGAAGCGCCCGTCCTACACGAGGCGCTCCAGTACGCGAATGCGAACGGCGTCGTCGTCGTC
>WNFR01017368.1_pt1 | contig 13010 bp, 14 predicted proteins | sample 5400221 | NCBI WGS metagenome assembly WNFR01 (sample SAMN13153357, study PRJNA577476) | soil metagenome | isolation source: 40 cm soil under Madrone tree | place: USA:California | collected 2016-06-14
CCGTGGCGACGCCGTAACGTCCGAACGTCACGGCCTCGCATAAGGATCGCACGGCATCGTGTTCACGTAGCCGCCCGTATCGCGTGCATCCGGCGGCCCCTACGCCGCGGACCGTTCGCCGCCTGCCTCGCGACGGCGCATCCGCGTGCGCCGTCGCACCGACGATTCTTCCGCGCGTGCGGAACCGCCGCGACAGGACGCACGATTACAGGCCTTGTACGATGGTTACGTTATCATTCAAGTCGAGGCTCGCGCGAAAAATCCGCGCGGCGCATGATCGACGTGGGGGATATCGCCATCGAGACCAATACGACGATTTCGGAGGCCGGCGTCGCCGACGACCATTGCACTCCTGATACCGTCTCGCCCGCCCAGTTTCACGACATGTGGGGCGGCACGCCGGAGCGTTCCGCCGAGTTCAAGCTCGCGCTCGCCGTCCTCGAGCAGGCCGTGGAGGACTTGCAACGCCATCGCGGCACGAGTGCGCCCGAGCCGCAGCGGCTCTACGTCCAAGCGCGGCGCTGGGTGGCGTCGAACAACCGGCGCTGGCCGTACTCGTTCGCGAACGTCTGCGACATGCTGAACCTGTCGTGCGGACGGATGCGGACGAAGCTCCTCGCGGAGCATCCGACCGCGACGCTCGACCTCGTCGGCGCCGGCGTTCCGCTCGAGGTCGTCGGGTCGGCGGACGTCGATTTGCGCGACGAGGCGCCGCTCGAAGAGGAGCTGCGGAGTCTGGCGCGCGCGTGACGTCGACCGGCGCCGGGCGCGCGCCTCGACGCTCCCGAATCAGGCGGACGCGCTCGGTCGCTTCTTGAAGTCGCCGTACCAGCGCGCGAGGTTGGTGCACGCGGGGTCGATCGGCACCTGTGCGAAGTCGGCGAACTCGAACGCCGCGTAGAGCGTGCAGTCGGCGATCGACGGCCGCTCACCGGCGGCGAACGGCTTCTCGCCGATGCGCGCATCGACCGTTTTGAGAATCGTCCCCAGCTGATTGCGCGCGTTCTCCGCCGCGTCGGGCGACTGCTTCAGCCGGTTCGCCATGAACGGGTGCGTGTTCTGGAAGACGGTCGCGACGCGCGACATCACGCCGAGCTCAACGATCCGCTCCATTTCGCGGACGCGGGCGCGCTCGAGCGGCGTCGTGCCGATCATCGGCGGCGTCGGGTGCAGCTCCTCGAGGTACTGCATGATCGCCAACGATTCCGTGAGGCAGGTGCCGTCGTCGAGCTCGAGGATGGGAAGTCCGCCGAGCGGGTTCTTCTTCAAGAATGGCGGCTGACGGTTCTCGCCGCTCACGATGTTCACCTGCTCACAGGGAATCGTGATGCCTTTCTCCGCGAGATAGACGCGGAGCTTCTTCGGGTTCGGGGCGCCAACGAAGTCGTAGATCTTCATTGCTCGAGTCCTCCGTGGGGTTCGCGCACGCGCGCGGGTAGTCGCGTGCCGCTTCTGCCAGCCCCGACGAGCTGACACAATTCCCCCTCGAATCGCATGCCCGGTTCCGTCGCAAGCTCGGCGGCGCGAGGCTGCACTCGCGGCGCGACGCGGCCGGCGGCTACCCGAAGATGCGCTCGAGCCGCCGCAGCTGGAGCCGGCGCGTGCGGCGCTCGGCGTACGCCTCGCGAAGCGTGGGCCACCAACGCGCGATCACCCGTCGCAAGTGCGCCCGCACGTGCGCGGTGATCACCGCATCGCCTCGGGAGCCGACATCACGGCATCCAGAGGCGCGCGCAGCGTGTACCGTGGCAACGGCTCGTCGTCCTCCGCCGTCGCATCGTGCGCGTGCGGCGCCGGATCGCGGCCGTCGACGTCCGCGCGCAGCAACGGACCCGCGCCGAGCGGCCGCAGGCAGGCGCCGCACCCCGTTCGCGCCGCCGCACCCACTTCGACGATGCACTCCTCGTCGCAATGCGGGCACGTCACGACACCGTACCCGGGACCGGCGACCGCTCCCTTGTTCGACCATTCCGCCGCCGCGCGCGCCGCCGTCGCGGGGCGATCATGCCGTCGCGGTGGATCCGCGAGGCGCTGCACGCAGCCGATGCAGACGGTCTCGTCGACGCGCACCCACGCCGGCAGTACGCATTCCGTACCGCAGCGATGACACACGATTTCGCGATTCTCGTTCGTCCGACGCTGTCTTGCCGCGATCTTCTCCAGCGCTCTCATCATTATTTTCATCTGTTCCTCCGCCATCCATATCGCAAACGTGCTTGTCACGAAGGTGAATCAATGATGACGACACGATGAAGCAGACCGACCTACTACATGACATGAGGTGTGATATCGCTCATTCCGCTGCTGATAATTAACGTCTCTCACACATTGTCCTCATCCAATCGTCATTTGGAGCTCGTATCATTCGCCACGTTTGCCATACGTCGACGAATACGAGCGACACGGCAACGACGAGGCGCGCCTCGAGCAGTCTCGCTTTCGCATCGGGTTCGCGCGCGACGACTCGGAGGTGCTCGAGGCGCAACGGCTGCGCTGGCGGGTCTACCGCGAGAGTCTGCATGCCGACTTGCCCGCGGGCGGAGTCGACGCCGACGAGTTCGATCGCTTCTGCGATCATCTGCTCGTGCGTGATTCCGACACCGACGCCGTCGTCGGCACCTACCGCATTCTGACACCCGAAGGCGCGCGCCGAGCGGGCGGCTACTATTCCGCGACCGAGTTCGACATCGGCCGCATCGTCAGCCAGGGCGCCCGCATCGCGGAAGTCGGCCGTGCGTGCGTCCATCCCGCGTATCGCACCGGCGGCGTGATCACGCTGCTCCTCGCCGGGTTGACGGCCCATCTCGTCGAACGCGGGTGCGAGTACGTGATCGGCTGTGCGAGCGTCAGCGTCGCCGACGGCGCGGCACGCGCAGCGAGCATCTGTCGACGGCTGACACGCGACCATCGCAGTCCGGTCGAGTGGCATGCCTTTCCACGCGCGCGTTTCCCGTTCGAATCGATCGCCGCCGAGGCGGAAGACGACGTCCCGTTGCCGCCGCTCATCAAGGCCTACGTGCGACTCGGCGCGACCGTCTGCAGCGAGCCGGCGTGGGACCAGCAGTTCAAGACCGCGGACCTGCTCCTGATCCTGTCGATCGCGCACATGGCGCCTCGCTATCGCAGCCGCCTGCTGCGTCAGGCCCTCCCGGCATGAACGCGCTCGCCCCGTACCCCCGGCCGGCGGTGACGACGCGCGTCGCGCGCGCGACCCGCCTCGGTCGATTCGTGTCGCAGACTCTCGTCACCTGGGCGCGTGCCTCACGGCGCAGGGTCGCCTCCGGGACGCGGGCGGAGCTCGCCGTCGAGTGCGCACGACGGACGCTCGCCGTGCTGCACGTCGACGTGACGATACGCGGCGAGGCGTTCCTCGAGCGCGGCCCCGTGCTGGTGGTCGCCAATCACGTGTCGTGGTTGGACGTCCACGTCCTGAACGCGCTCGGCTGCGCCCGCTTCGTCGCGAAAGCGGAGGTCGGGCGCTGGCCGATCGTCGGCGCCATCGCCGCCGCGTTCGGAACGTTGTTCATCGTGCGCGGCAGCTGCCGCGACGCCGCACGCGTGAAGGATGCGATCGCGGCCGCGCTGCGACGCGGCGAGCGCGTCGTCGTCTTTCCCGAGGGCACGACGACCGACGGCACACGCGTCGGCGGATTCTATCCGGCGCTACTGCAAGCGGCGATCGATGCTGGCGCGCCGGTGCAGCCGGTCGCGCTCCGCTACGTCGGACCCGACGGCGAGCCCGATCCGGCGGCGGCGTTCGTCGACGACATGTCCTTCGCCGACTCGCTCACGCGCATCCTGGCACGTCCGCAGATCGCGGCGACGGTGCACGTCGCGCCGCCGTTCGCCGTGTCGTACTCCACTCGCCGCGACCTCGCGTTCGCGACGCGGCGCTGGATCACGGCGGCGCTCCTCCTCGAGGACGCACCGCAACCGGAGCCGCGGCGGCGCGAGCACCCGCGCCGCGCCGCCTGAGCGCGGCAGGTCAGCAACCGCCGTCCTCGCAGCGTGCACGAGGACGGTCGCCGTCGCGGCGCGGAATCGGACTTCAGCGTGCCGCGTTCACCGGCAGCCGCGCCGGAGACGTCCGCTTGCGCGGCCCGCGGCGCCGCCCGAGGTCGCGTCCGGCTTCGCGCTCCCCAGCGGACACCGTGTCGCCCGCAGCGCTCGTCGCCCCGACGTCGGCGAGCGCCGGCGAGCGCATCGCGTCGTTGCGGCTCGTCGCGTGCAGCGGCGCCGGCGCGACGCGGACGACTTCGACGCGACGATCGACCGGCGCCGCACCCGGCGGCGACGCGCGCTTCACCAACGCGCGTCGCATCCGTTTCCACCGCCCGCCGACGACGGCGCGATAACGCTTGCGAAATCGCCGGCGCAGTCGCGCCGTCTCACGCTCGTAGCGAGCGGCGATCTTGCCGATCACGAAGCTGGCACGCGCGCTGAGACGCGGCCGGCGGCGCTCGCAGAGCCCGCGCAGATCCACGATCGCGACCTGGGCGTCCTGATGACGGCCGAGCAGATCCTGCAGGTCGGTGACGGCGGCGGCCAGCCGCCGCGCGGGCTTGCCGTACAGCTCGGCGTGCGCCTCCAGGGCGTACCGCAGCCGCTTAGAACGGATGCGCAGCTGGTGGTACGTCAGCGCCGGCGAGGTGGGCGTCACGTCGTCACCGATCTTGCGCACCTTGCGCATGCATTTGCGAATGAGCGCCGGCGCCACGTCGACGATCGGGAGCCGGCCGCGGCCGCGGCGCGGCGCCGGACCCTGCAGCATCGCCGCAAAGCGCGTGATGAACCGCTCGTAACGCGGACAGTCGAGGACGCGCATCATGCGGCTGCGGGCAGCGAGCCGGCGACGGCGAAGCGCGTCCGAGATCGCCGTCAGCCCCTCGGCGTCGTCGGGGTCCATCTCCGCACGCCAGTCGTCGATGTGGGCGAGCTGTACGTCGACATCGCGCACGGCACCGAGCGCGTTCGCGATCCACTCCAGCGTCGCCGCGGCCGCGACGCTCCGACGGGGCAGGACGTCCTCGAACAGCGCCAGCATCGCGCGCAGACGACGGATCGCCACGCGCATGTCGTGGAGCGGCTCCGGATCCTCGCCGAGCCGGGTACCGGGCTCCGCCGCGAGCATGTCGGCGAAATAGCGGCGCAACGACGCGCGCGCGACCGCGCCCGTCGTCATCGAGGCGTCGATCGCGCACGACGCGTCGACGAGCGGCGCCGGGATGATGCCGCGGATACGCAGCGCCGCCGCGTACTTCGACTCGTTGGTCGGCTTGAGCCTCACGCTCTGCCGGCACACCTCCACGAACGGCTCGAGCTCCGCGGCATCGATGCCCGGCGCGACCTCCACCTCGATGCGCTGAAAGCGCACCGGCGCCGGCGTGCCGTTCACCGGCACCGTCGTCACATCGAGCGTCAACTCGCCCACCGTCCGTCCGCCGTGCTCGATCGGCAAGCCGCGCCGGCGCGTCCGGAGCTCGAGAACCGGCCGCACCGGATGCGTGCCGGCGACAGCGTTCAGACGGTCGGCAAGCACACCTTCGAGACCCTCGACAATGCCGTGCGGCTGCGCGCCGTCACTCGCCGAGCGCGAGGTGGCGAGCGTCACTGCGGAGCTGAGCTCGCGCCGCTCGTAGCGACCCTCGCGCGCGGCGCCGAGCTCCTTCAGCGTCGCCTCGCGCGCGTGCCCCGTCTGTCGGACGCGCAGCGCGTAGCCCGCGCGGTACAGGCGCCAATCCTCCGTATCGTAGTAGGTGTCGGCGATGTCGCGGGCGGCCGGCACACCCAAGACGAACCCGTCGGGGAGCACCACGCCGCGCAGCCAGCGCTGCGGCGACACCGCGCTCTCGAATTGCCACTCCGTCTCGATGTGCTCGTACACCGCGGTCGTCCCTGACTCCTCGGCGGCGGAAGGGTGGGATCCTAGCCCGCATTTCTCACCAGGTCCACGTCGCGAGAGCGCCAAGCGCGCGCCAGATCGGGGCGAACGGAGCGCCGAGCGACGTAGGCGGACTGCACAGTCCGTTGAGGAGCGAGGCGCGAGTACGGCCCGAGATGGCGTCGCTGTGCATGAGGTCGAAGGCGGTATTGATCTCAGCGAGCGGGAGGCGGCGCGTCACGAGCTCGTCGAGCTTGATCCGGCCTGCCAGGTAGCGATCGACGAGTCGCGGCAGCTCCGTCCGCCCCTTCGTGCCGCCGAACGCCGTCCCGCGCCAGGAGCGGCCGGTCACGAGAAGAAACGGACGCGCATGGATCTCCTCGCCCGCGCCGGCGACCCCGATGATGATCGCCTGCCCCCACCCTTTGTGCGTGCAGGCGAGCGCCTGCCCCATGACCTCGACGTTGCCGATGCACTCGAAGGAGTAGTCGACGCCGCCGCCCGTCATCTCGACGATCGCGCCGACGACGTCGTCGACGGTGCGCGGATCGAGCGTGTCGGTCGCGCCGAGCGCCGTCGCGAGGGCGAACTTCTGCGGATTGGTGTCGATGGCGATGATACGCTCGGCGCCGGCGAGTACCGCGCCTTGCACGACCGAGAGGCCGATGCCGCCGAGACCGAACACGGCGACGCTCGCCCCGGGCTCGACTTTCGCGGTGTTCAAGACGGCGCCGATCCCGGTCGTGACGCCGCAGCCGAGCAGGCAGACCGTCTCGAGCGGCGCGTCGGCGCGGATCTTCGCGAGCGCGATCTCGGGAACGACGGTGCGCTCCGCGAAGGTCGAGGTCCCCATGTAGTGGCACAGCATGCGTCCACGATGCGAGAGCCGACTCGTCCGGTCGGGCATGAGGCCGAGCGACTGCGTCTCGCGCAGCCGCCCGCACAGATTGCTCTTCCCCGAGAGGCAGAACTCGCACTCGCGACACTCCGGAATGTAGAGCGGAATCACGTGGTCGCCCGGGCGGAGCGATGCGACGCCAGGCCCCACCTCCTCGACGATCCCCGCGCCTTCGTGCCCGAGCACGACCGGGAAGCGACCCTCGGGATCGCGCCCGCTCATCGTGTACGCATCCGTGTGGCACACACCGGTCGCGACCAGCCGGACGAGACACTCCCCAGCGCGCGGCCCGTCGAGGTCGACGTCTTCGACGTCCAGCGGCCGCCCAGGTTCCCAGCAAATCGCGGCGCGGATTTTCACGGTCGTCTTCCTCGCGAGGCAGGATGCCACACGGCGCCCGCCGTGTCGCCGCCGCCCGCACCCGTCGACGGCCGTCTTGATCGTCGATCGAGGCGGTACAGCTTGTCGCCCGCGGCGACCCCGGTGTAGACCCGACGCGAGGAGAACGACCGTGCCCTACGCCGAAGGCCGCGTGATTCACGACGCCGACTCGCACCTCGTCGAGACGCCCGATTTCCTCGTCCCGTTCGCCGACGCTGCGATCCGCGCGCAGATGAAACCGCTCTACGTCAGCACCGTGAAGCCCGGCGAGGAGAACTCGATCGACGCGATTCGCGCCCGCCGCGACGACCCGGACGAGCGCGCGGCGGCCGAGGACGAGATCATGCTGCGCAAGAACTGGCGCGCGCTCGGCTCGTTCATGAAGGAGGACCGTCCGCGCGCCCTCGACCTCCTCGGCTTCGCGAGCCAGCTCGTCTTCAATACCTTCGCGACCGACTACCTCTTGCGCGCCGAGCTCGGCGACGACCTCGACTTCGCCTACGGTCTCGCGCGCGCCCACAACCGCGCCATGATCGACTTCTGCGCGGCCGATCGTCGCCTGCTCGCCGTCGGCTACGTGCCACTCGCCGACTTCCAGCGCTCGCGCGCGCTCGCCGGCGAGGCGATCGCGATGGGGGCGCCCGCGCTCCTCGTGCCGTCGGCGTGTCCGCGCCGCCACTCGCCGAGCCACGTCGGGCTCTTTCCCGTCTGGGCGCAAGCGGAGGAGGCCGGCATCCCGATCGTCTTTCACGTCGGCGGCGGCGGTCGCCTCCTCGACCCGATGTACTTCGAGAACGGGCTGCCGCCGGTTGCGGATTTTCACGGCGGCGCGGAGAACTTCCGCTCCGTCGACTACATGGCGATTCCGTTTCCGCCGATGCAGACGCTGGCGACGCTCATCATCGACGGCGTTCTCGATCGCTTTCCGCGTCTCATGATCGGCGTCATCGAGCAGGGCGCGATCTGGGTGCCCGGCTGGATGCGGCAGCTCGACGCCGCGCACGCGGCGTTCGCGAAGCACGAGGAGCGCCTGCGACGCCTGCGGCTGCTCCCGAGCGAGTACGTGCGCCGGCAGATCCGCGTCACCCCATACCCGACGGAGCCCGTGGGTTGGATCATCGAGCAGGCGGGACCCGAAGTGTGTCTCTTCTCCTCGGACTATCCGCACGTCGAAGGCGGACGGAATCCGATCCGCCGCTTCGAGGAGACGCTCGACGGTATCGACGAGCCGGCAAAGCAGCGCTTCTATTGCGACAACTTCGTCGAGCTGATGGGCAGCGCGCTGGCGTAGCGCGCGGTCGTCGCCGTCGCCCGCGCGTCCGCCTCCGTCCAGCCCGCGACGCCGACCGTCAGTCGGCGGCGGACGCGAGCGGCAGCGTGATGTCGACGGTCGCGCCGGCGCCGACCGTCGACTCGAGGCGAATCGTTCCCTGGTGGGCCGTGATCACCGAGCGCGCGACGTACAGGCCGATGCCGGTGCCGCCGCTCTTCGTCGTGAAGTGCGCCGCGTAGATGCGTCGCGAAATCTCGGGTGGAATTCCCGGACCGCTATCGCGGACGGCGATGCGCGCCGTCTCGCCGTCGCGTCTCAGGGCGATGCCCATGAGGCCGCCCTCCGGCATCGCCTCGAGGCCGTTGATCGCGACGTTGAGGAGCGCTTGTTTCAGACGGTCGCGCCGACCGACGACCGGCAGGCGCTCGTCGGGAATCGTCGTCTCGAGGGTCACGTGCTGCGCCTTCGCTGACGGACTGAGGAGCGCCGCGAGCTCTTGGACGAGCTCGCGGAGATCGAACCGCTGCGAGGCCTCCGCGAGACGCGGCGTCTGCGTGAGCAGCGACGTCAGCGAGTGGTTCAAGCGCTGCACCTCTTCACCGAGCACGTCGACGTAGCGCCGCTGGCGCTCGTAGCGCGCGCTGTCTTCCCCCGGTGTCAACGTGTCTTTGAGCAGCTCGAGGTTGATCACCATCGCGTTGAGCGGCGCTTTCAAGTCGTGCACGACTTCCATGTAGAAGTGCGTGAGGCCGCGCATCTGGATCGCGAGCGCCAGCTCGTCATCGAGCGCGTCGAGCATGTCGCGATCCTTGATGAGCGCGAGCAGGCCGTCGCAGGTCGGCTCGTCGAGGCGGCAGAGCTCGAACCGTAGCTTGCGTGTTCGGCCGCCGTTCGTCAGCTCGACGTCGAGCGGGAAGCTGCGCTCGTCGGCGGCGCGCTCGAAACCGGGCTCGAACAGGTGGCGGAACTCGGGCCAGTGCCGCTTGAGCTCGTCGGGCGTTTCGTAGCCGAGGAGCGAGCATGCCGGCGCGTTCGCGAAGTCGAGCTCCCGGTTGGGGGCGAGGAGCACGACACCCATGTCCATCACGCGCGTGAGCGCGCCGAACCAGCGCGCGCCTCGCGACCTGGCGGTCGCGTCGTCCACGGTGGGGGGTTGTATCTTTTGCAGCGATCGTGGGCAAAGCCGAATCGAGTTCGTGGCGATCCAGCGCATGTCGCGTCGCGAGAACTTGAAGGACGTGAGCGTCGACGTGAAGGGTGGAGGAGCGCGAAGCGGCAGGCGTGGGTGCCGTCCACGACGAGCCGCGGGTCCGCGCCGCAGATAGCGGCCGGGACGTCGGGCTGCGCGCGGCCGCGGCCGCCACAAACACGAGGACCCCGCGTCGTGAGTGCGACGCGGGGTCCTCGGCGCGCCGGCAGCGTGTCGCGGGCGACGCGCGCGCTGCAGGGGGCGGCGCCTATCCTCCACGTCTCGCAAGAACCGCGCCGCGATGGTTCCGCGCTCGCACGTCGACGCCGACGGCTCCGTTACGCCGCGGTGTGTAATCCCTGCATCTCGGCGTCGCCAAAAGGTACATGGCGCCGCGTCGTCGAGAGCGCCGCGACGGCGCCGAGCGACGACGAATCGCGCACTTGTCGGCCCTCCAATCGTCGACCGCGCGGTCCCGTAATGGCGTGCCCTTTGCTGCTCTGAAGACGTCCGGCGCCATCCCCGAGGATCGTGATGCGAACGAGCGAGCACGGCACCGACGCTTCAGTCTATCGCGGCAGCGAACGGGCCCCTGTCGGCGCGCACGCCGAGCCGTCGGCGACCGACGCCGTCGAGCGCGTGATCGATGCCGGTCAGCGTCTCGTCACCGAGCGGATCGAGCTCGCGAAGCTCGACGTCCAAGACGCGGTCAGCGAGAAGGTGTCGCAGACGACGAAGGTCTTCGTGCCGGCGCTCTTCGCGTTCGGCGGCTGGTGGATCTTGATGGCCGCCGTCGTGATGGTTCTGAGCACGTACGTCGTGTTGCCGGCGAGCCTCGCGATCGTCGGCGGGGCGCACGTACTTCTCGGCGGCGCGATGGCGGCCGCCGCCCTGCAGCGCGGCGGCCGAGCCGCGCCGCGGAACGGCGCCCCACGCGCGGCGACGGCGCATACGACCGGAACGACCGCCACCGGAGCACGGCCGTGAACGGCGGCGATCTCACGCCGAGCGCCGAGCTCGACGAGCGCGAGGCGCTCCGCATTTCCATCGAGGAGGACAAGGCCGAGCTGCTGGACGCCGTCGTCGAGCTGAAGGAGGCGGTGCAGAGTCGGTTTCAGCTGCGGGAACGGATCGCGGAAAACCCGATACCGTGGCTCGTCGGGGGATTTCTTCTCGGTCTGTGGCTCGCGAGGCGCGGACGCAACACGCGATGAAAGGAGCTTCCATGGAACAGTCGGCGAGCAACTGGGCAGACGAGGCCAGCGCCCGCGTCAGCGGGTTGGCCGATGACGTGAACGAGCGGTTCAAGGACGCGGGCGCCGGGCTACGCGACCTCGACGAGCAGACACGCGCGTTCGTGAAGCAAAGCCCATTCGTCGCTCTTGCCGTGGCGGTCGCCGGCGGATTTCTCCTCGGCCGGCTGCTCTCGAGACTGTGAGGACGGCGATGGCGAACGAACACCCGAACGAGTCCGTACGCACGGAAGGCGCCGGCCGCGAGCAGCCCTTCGGGCGCGAGCAGCCGGGGCGCGCGCACCAGCGCGACGGCGGCAGGCGCACGTCGCGGCCGCTGCGCATCCAGGAGCGCGGTCGCGAAGCGTATCGCGACGCCCAGCACCTCGCGTCGACGTTGGAGCAGGCCGTCGACGAGATCGGGCAATTCCTCCGTGAGCAAGCGGAGCAACGTCCGTATACGTCGCTGGCGACGGCCGCCGGCGTCGGCTACGTCCTCGGCGGCGGCGTCCCATCGCGGCTCACCCGCTTTCTCTTCGGTCTCGGCAGCCGCTTGGCGATCGAGATGTTCTTGCACGAGCTCATCGGCGACGCGGCACGCCAACCCTCGGCGGCGCCGGCGCCCGCAGCGAGTAGGAGTGCGTCATGACGAGCATGAACAAAATCACCGATAGTCTCATCGAGAACCTGCCGACGCGGGAAGACCTCGTGAACGCGCTCGGCCTGGCGTCGCGGCGCTCGACGACGGCCGATTTCGCGACCGTGATCGGCGTCTTCGGCGCCGGACTCCTGATCGGCGCCGGGCTCGCGTTGTTCTTCGCTCCGAAGAGCGGCGAAGACCTGCGTCACGATCTCGGCGAGCGGTTCTCGTCGATCAACCAGGACGACGTGACGTCGGGCTTCAACCGCGGGGCGACGGATTTCCGCACGGCCCAATCGTCGGTCGGCACCTGAGGGCTCCCCGCTCGGCCCGTGGGTGCCGAGACGGCGCGAGCCGAACGCACGGTTGAGCATGGCCCCGGCGGCGATCTAAGCTCGCCGCGAGTCATGCAGGCGCCGCGTCCCGTCCTGTCCACGCCGCGGCGCAATCACGTCGGCTCGATCTCGTTGGCGGTCGCCGTCGTCGGCGCCGCCGGCTGCCGTATCGCGATCTTCCTCGGCGCGCCGCAGCCGTGGTGGCTGGGGCTCGCCGCCGCGGGCTTCGAGGCCGCGGTCGTCGGCGGCCTCGCCGATTGGTTCGCGGTGACGGCGCTCTTTCGCCACCCCCTCGGCATTCCGATTCCACACACCGCGATCATCCCGGCGCGGCGGCAGAAGATCGTCGAGGGCATCGTCTCGATGATCGAGGACGAGTGGCTGTCGCCCGACGTCATCGGCGCCCGTCTGCAGCGCATCGCGCCGAGCCGCTTGATCGTCGAGTGGCTGCGCGACCCCGGTCACGTGCAGCGCGTCGGGCAGCCCGTACGCGACCTACTACGCGCGGTCGCCGGCATTCTCACCGAGGACGAGGTTGCCGAGTTCGTCGATCGCACGATCCAGCAGCAGCTGCGCGAGCTGCCGATCGACCCGGCGGCGGGACGCTGGCTGGTGCGCGCGGTCGAGAGCGACAGCGCCGGCGCCGCGTTTCGCACGATCGCACTATCCCTCGCGAACTTGACGGAGCGACCACGGACGAGCGCGCAGCTGCAGTGGTGGCTCGAGCGCACGGCGCGCACGCTCCGCGCCGAAGGGAAGCGTCTCGTGCCGCTCTTCCTGCGGCGCAAGATCGTGCAGCGGAAGATCATCGAGGCGACGTGCGACTACGCGGCCGCGGAGCTGCGGAACGCGGCGGACGACCCGCAGCATCCGCTGCGGACGCTGGTCGCGAACGCGGTGCGCGGCTTCGCGAGCCGGGTCGCCGACGGCGATCCGCAGGCGCTCGGGCAAGCGGAGCAGCTGCGCCACGCGTTGCTCGAGAGCCTCGAGGCGATGCCGCTCGTCCGCAACATGCTCGCGCAGCTGCGCTCGCGTCTCGAGCAGGATCTCGACGAGCCCGAGGGCTATCTCGCCGCGCTCGTCGACCGCGAGCTCCGTGCCGGTATCGTCGAGCTGCTCGACGACCCCGACCGCGCGGCCGCGTTCGACCACTGGGTGCGGCAGACAGCCGACGATCTGCT
>WNFR01005457.1_pt1 | contig 13009 bp, 8 predicted proteins | sample 5400221 | NCBI WGS metagenome assembly WNFR01 (sample SAMN13153357, study PRJNA577476) | soil metagenome | isolation source: 40 cm soil under Madrone tree | place: USA:California | collected 2016-06-14
GCTGATCAGGTTGCTATATTGCTCCTTAACTGTCTCCGGGATGAACAGCCAAGGGTTGAAATACAAAATCACTTTGCGGCCCGGCAGCTCTGACTGTGCACGCACCAACGCCATCAATGCATCTATCGTCGCGCGGGCGTTGTACTCGCGGTCAGCGGAATCCGCAGCCTGAAGCATGTCGAATTGGATTTTCGCCATTCTGTAATTGACAGAGCTTTGAACCTGGGACTGACTCGGCCCGCCTCCTGATCCGGCTCCCGAGGTGCCCTGCAACTGCGGCTCGCCCTGGGAAAGGATTTCCCTCAACTCGGCTTTCACTTCAGTTGAATTATTCGAGTACTGCATAAAGGACCACATTGATGACTTATCGACACTCTTCAGCAATGCGGAGTGATCGGCGGTGAAGGGCTGGATGATGTGCAGCTTCTGATCGACGGTCAGAATCGAGTAATACAGGTTCGGCTCCGGCGCCATGTCAAGAATGTCCTTCAGCGCTTGGCGGAAGAACCGTTTCCCCTCTTGGTCTAGTCCTTCAAAAACGAGTGTGACCAGGCGGACCTCCCGCATCGGGTCCACTGAGAGTGACTCGTTTCCCGCGGATTTGGGCGCGCTTACTGACTCGGCAGTCTTTCCCTCTACTACCCGGAACGATGTCAGCTTTTGCTCGATGCCATCCTCAGAAACATGAATTTCCTCTGGTCGAATACCCCGGATTGTTCTGCCCTTCTTGTCGCGGAATACCATGTCGAGTACAACTTCTTCCGCGGACGAACGAACAGCCGCCGGGGTAGCTTGCCCCGAAGTGTCTCGCTGTGATTGCCCCTGGGCCACCAAGCTCGAACCACCCAGCAGAAATGCGGTGAGAAAAACGAAGTGCCGTTTCATGATTCAGACCTCCCGCCGGAACGTTGCTAACAGTTACAGAAACAATGTAATACAGTGCGAACGATCTTTTCTAGCTTTCCCTGGGAATTTTCACGCTCCACCAAGTGATCTCCGGGCACGTTCAGCCCATGGCGATCTTCTTCGCCCGATGGCAGCCACATGACACGGCCTTGAAGTAGCCCATCGATTGTTAGATGTTAGAGGGATTAGAAAGGCCAGTTCCACGCAACTCCACAACGGAGGCCGCACACTCTTCGAAATGAACATTGAGAATCAAAAAATAGTTCTTGCTGTTATTTTTTCGTTTTGTCGGATCGCACCGTACAAGACTGTGATTATCGCGCGTTCGCATTGGGAGCCCTTCGGTTGCCTTAGCGAAATCAGCAAGTCTCCGGTAATCCGCACCCCGACGACTGACGACAGGCAGGGGCAGGATGCAAATCCCGAATCATTCGAGAAGCTGGCGGAGCGCGCACAGGCAGCAATGGACTCGGAGCGCGTCCCGGAAGCCATTCGGCTGTATGGCCGCGCCACTAAACTTCGGCCTGACTGGCCGGAGGGCTGGTGGCATCTCGGAACTCTCCTATTCGATGCAGGGCGCTTCCGGGAAGCGCGCGATGCTTTCGCGCACTTCACTTTCGTCGAAAGGAAACAGCCGGGACCTGGGTTCGCCATGCTCGGCCTGACCGAATTTCAACTTAAGCATTACACCAGAGCACTTCCGGCGTTGGAACGCGGCAGCAAGCTCGGCTTAGGAACCGACCCAGACTTCATCCGAAGTGTGCTGTTTCACGAAGGCATCCTGAACACTCGGTTGGGTCAACCAGAAATTGCACTCGAGCGCTTGACTTTGGTCGCCGATCAGATTGCTGCCGCGCACCTAGAGGCTCCCAAAGATGCCGTGTTGGGAGATCTGAAGCTGCTGGACGCTTTTGGAATCGCGGCGCTGCGCATTCCGAAGCTCCCTTCCGATCTCGCAGCATTGCAAATCCCTGCGGTCCATCTGGCGGGCCGCGCGCAGGCGCTGATCGCCTTACAGGACCGCGTCGCTGCCGAAACGGAGTTCAAACAGCTGTTGACCCTATACCCCTCAGAACCCGGTGTGCACTACGCGTATGGCGTGTTTCTGCTTAAGGAGCATCCCCCTCTAGCCATTGAAGAATTTCGCCGCGAAATCGAACTCTCCCCCTCTCACGACGCCGCCCGGATTCAACTTGCCCTGGAATTCCTGCGTACCGCCGATTACGAGCAGGGCTTGAGGTATGCCAAAGAGGCGGTCGCCTTGGTGCCGGAGAACTTTGTCGCGCACGTAGCTTGCGGCAGGCTATGGCTGGCGCTTGGAAAAACGGATCGCGCTCTGCAAGAGTTGAAAACGGCAGTTAAGTTGGCTCCTGGCAGCCCCGACGCGCACTTTGCGCTTTCTCAAGCTTTGTCTGAGGCAGGGCGCAACGGAGAAGCCGCGCGCGAGCGAGCAGAGTTTGAGCGTCTGAAAGCATTGACCGACGCCGCCGACCGATAGCGGGCAAATTCGAGACACGCCATGCTAAACTCAGCTTCGGCGATGATTCGGTTATTCCTTTCTCTAGTCCTCTCTGTTGCGGCGATCGTTGCTCTCACGGTAACTATCGTGATTGGGGCACAAACAGACAAGAACAGCATACGTTTTGAAGACATTACCAGCCGGTCGGGGCTGGACTTCGTGACGGACAGTTCTCCAACTCCGAACAAAAACCAGCCGGAGACAATGATCTCCGGCATTGGTCTAATCGATTACGACAACGACGGATACCTGGATATCTTCCTCATAAACGGAGCGGCGATTCCGTCCCTCAAGAAAGAGTCCCCGAAATTCTACAACCGCCTTTTCCACAACAACCATGACGGCACATTCACGGACGTCACAGAGAAAGCCGGACTGGTCGGCGATGGCTACGACATGGGCGTCGCCATCGGCGACTTTGATAACGACGGTTGGCAGGATATTTACGTCGCCAGCGTTACCAAGAATCATCTTTACCGAAATAGCGGGGACGGAACCTTCGCCGACGTCACGGACAAGGCAGGCGTCGGCACACCAGTCTATAAGGGCCAGAAGATGTGGAGCGCTGCTGCCGGCTGGCTGGACTACAACAACGATGGCAAGCTGGATTTGTTTGTGTCGAATTACTGCCGTTGGGAAGTCAACAAAGATCCCGTATGTCTAAGCGGAGGGCGCTTGCGGGCTTACTGCCACCCTAAGTTTTACGAGCCGCTCCCATCCACACTTTACCGCAATAACGGCGACGGCACATTCACGGACGTTTCTGACGAGACTGGCATCTCCAAGAGGTTAGGCAAGGGCATGGGCGTGGGTTTCAATGATTATGATGGGGACGGCTTCATTGACATTTTTGTCGCTAACGACAACATGGCGAATTCGCTCTTCCACAACCTTAAGGGCAAAGCCTTTGAAGAGGTCGCGATGGATGTCGGGGTGGCTTATTCGGAAAACGGCAAGGCTGTCTCAGGGATGGGGGCCGAGTTTCGCGATCTGGACAACGACGGCCTACCGGACATCTGGCACACCGCGACCGAACTGGAGACCTTTCCCCTGTTCCGTAATCGCGGCAACGGCATCTTTATCGATGTCACAGGCCGGAGTGGGCTCGCCCGGCCTACTTTGGAAATGTCGGGCTGGTCCAACGGCGTCGCCGACTTTGACAACGATGGCTTGAAGGACCTGTTTGTTGCACGCGGCAACGTTCTTGACAACATCGCTGAGTTCTCCAATCGCACGTACGCCGAGCCTAACTCGATCTTCCGAAACCTGGGCAAAATGACGTTCCAAGATGTAACGTCGCAAGCAGGTCCCGGCATGCAACTTGCTGAACCATATCGCGGCGCAGTCATCGGCGATCTGTTCAACGACGGACACATGGACATCGTCGTTACCGTCTTGAATGGAAAAACAAGGATTCTCCGGAATGTGACTTCGAATGCCAATAACTGGGTAACCTTTCAATTGGTGGGCACCAAGAACAACCGAATGGCAATCGGAGCGCAGATCAAGCTGACCACCGAGGACGGTGCCAGCCAGTACGATGTTGTTTCTACAAGCGCAGGCTTCGGAGCTTCGCGGGACCCGCGCCCCCACTTTGGTCTGGGCCCATTCAAGACCCTAAAGCAACTCGAAGTTCGCTGGCCTAGCGGCACTCGCCAAGTTCTGAGAGACCTTCCCGCCAATCAAGTCCATCGCATCGTGGAGCCATCAGGCCCGGTGGCGCGTCCAAGGGCGCAGGCAAACACGATGTCCGGATTTGTGGGGTGTACGGCGATACGGCTGATTCGCCCGGTCTCCTGGAGCCCCATGTTGGTCCAGGTTTTCCCGGCGTCGGTGGACTTATAAATTCCGTTGCCCATCACGTCGCTATCGCGAATCACCCAGGCTTCACCGGTTCCCGCCCAAACGACGCTTGGATCGGACGGCGCGACGGCCAGAGCACCGATGGCTGCGGCAGGCTGCTTGTCAAAAACAGGTGTCCAACGATTGCCGCCGTCGATTGACTTCCAAACGCCACCGGAAGCCGCGCCGGCGTAATACGTGCTCGGATCTCCCGGCACGCCGGCAATCGCGGCAATGCGATTTCCGACCTTTGGGCCGACAAAGCGGAATCTCATCTGGTCCTCGTCCTCGGCATCCGGTTGCTGCGCGTTCAATGAGACGGCACCCACCATGACTACGATCCAGACAAAAAAGAACTTTCGGCTGCGGCTGAGCACGACGGGGAACCTCCTGGTAGTTGCGATTTTTTACTTGGGCCCTGAAGTCAAAAGAGCAAATGCTCAGGACGGTCGGGACTAGGGTTCTCAGCCAACCAGCCAAGCGTTGCCTATGTTACATCACAAATTTTTCTTTCCATCTCGGAGTACGTGCAAGTCTCAGGGTGCTCGATTGATCTTGCCTTGCAAGTGAAACGCAAAGAAGTCGTCCACGCGGTGCCATGCATCCTGAAGTATGTGCGCACGAGTAAAATAGTGGAATTCGCCGGGATACATCATGTAGGAAAGCAATTCACCTTTTCCCTTTTTGAGCGCTTCGTCGATGAGCCAGACGGACTCCAGGTAGGGGACGTTCACATCGGAGGTCCCGTGCAGCACCAGCAAAGGCCGCTCCAGGCGATCGATATGCGAGATCGGTGAAGCGTTACCGTAAACCTGTGGGTTTTGTTCCGGCGTTCCGATGCGGCTTGCTGTCCAATCGCCATGGTAAGGATCGGAGTAGTACATCACGTAGTCGACGACACCGGCCACGTCCACGCCGGCCCGAAATAATTTTGGTTGATCGGTCATCGCGATTAGCGTGAAAAATCCGCCGTAGCTCAGTCCCCACACACCGATCCGGTCGGGATCCACGTAGGGCAGTGTCTTCAAGTAATACGCCGACATCCAGGCGTCCTTGGCATCTTTCCCGCCGACGTCCATGTGCACTCCATTGCGCCAATCTCGCCCGTAGCCGATGCTCCCGCGATAGTCAGGAGCGAAAACGACATACCCCTGCTGGAGCAAATACTGGTGAAAGCTATAATAGACGGCATAGTTCCGCTGGACGTGCCAGCCATCGTAGTTTTGATTCACGCCATCGCCGTGAATCCAGATGATCGCCGGGTTTTTCTTGCTGCGATCCAGATTCTTCGGCACAAAGAGCCATCCCGGCACCGGCTTGCCATCCGCTCCCGGGAAATGCACGAACTGCGGCTCGACGAATTGCGATTTGTCGATGTCGGCAGGCATGGAGTCGGAAAGACGAACCGGCTTGGAGTTTGCTTTGGCCTCGATCGCGAAGAAGTCCGCGCTGTTGTGTGTGTCGGTGTGTTGGTAGACGAGATATTTGTCGTCCGCTGACCAGTGCGGTTCGATATTGGTTCCGTTTCCGGCAGTGACGTATGTTACCGTCGCGTGCGACGGATCGCCGGCGATATTGGCGATGCCGACGTGGCGGTCGCCCGGCCTGTCTGCCTCATTGGCGTCGAATGCAATCCGCGAGCTGTCGTGGGACCACGAGGGGCGCCACGCTTCGAAGTGCCCCTTCGTAATTTGTACTGCCTTACCACCAGCTGACGGCATGACGTACAAGTGATCCCAGCCGTTCTCATCGCTTAGGAACGCAATCCATTTGCCGTCGGCCGATGGCCAAGGCTGGGCCCCGGCTTCGCCCCAGTCTGGAATACTCCAGAATTGTTCCTCAGCGATGTCGTGGATGGAGTGGGGTTTCCCGTCGGCGGTGTCCACAACATAGATCGAATACTTCTTGAAGTCCTTTGTCTGTCCGTCGAAAACGAGATGTCTTGCGTCTATCCAGGCAAGGCCGCCGTACTCTCCAGGAGTGCCGATCGCCACCGGCTGGCCTCCCGCGATTTTTACAGAGTAAATCTGCCCGGGAACATATTCCCAAATCCGGTAAATGATTTTCCGGCCAGAATAGCCAGGAGTCTCATCGTGATTGATGGTCTTGAAACCAGCCGTGTAGGCAAGGCTGGCGCCGTCCGGCGACCAAATCAGGCGCGTAATGCTTACGTTGTCTTGCGCCACCACGGACTCGCTTCCGCTGGCCAGCGAGCGCACCACGAGATCGCTAATTTGAACTTCGCCTTCCGCAACCTCGGTACTGCGGCGCACGAAAGCGACACGGGCGCCGTCGGGAGAAGGAACGATTTCGGATTCGTGCGCCGGCGTCGTCCATACCGGCTTCGGAGCGCCCCCACCGATGGCAACCTGCCAAAGATCGCCGTTGTGCGGAAAGTAGACGGTCTGGGAATCACGGCTCCAGAACGCTTCGCCGGCTTGCCCTTCGGGAAAGGAAGTCAGGGCAACCGGTTGTCCGTGGCCATCGGCATTGGACACATAGAGATTGGAAACGCCCGCGCGATCCCAGGTAAATACGACATGCTTGCCATCGGGCGACCACAACGGGTCGGTCGGATGCCTGATATCGATTAGTTGCTCGATCGTCAGTTTCGGGGATTTCGCGCTGTTCTGAGCCGCAGCAGAAGCCACAAAAACAGACACCGCCGCGAAGATGACTCCGACCGCCTTTTTGCATGTCCTCATAGCGCCCCCAGCGTACACAAATCCAAACTTGAATTCCAAACATGCAACCGGCGGGTGAGCTCGATGATAGCCTCAGCCCGCCGAACGGGAAGGCGCTGGCCTCATGCGAGGCCCACGCAGTTAGAACGTGAATCGCAAACCAAATCGCGTCACGAACGGGTCGATGGTGAGAAAAGGTTTCAGATAAGTATTGTTTGCGGGAGTGGGGTCAAAGAAGTTGTTCTCTCCCACAGTAGTCTGAGCGTTGGTGAGGTTGAAGAAATCAACCGCGGGTATCACGTGCCACCGGTCATTCAGGACAAATTCGCGTGATATTCGGAAATTCAGCATGTTTACGCTAGGAAGCCGCTGGATTCCTGCCGGCTGAAGAATGACAGTCTCGGTGCCCTGGGTCAGGCCCCCATTGGTGCCAAAGATCTCGACGGGTTGTATTGGTAAACCCGTGTAGTGCTGGAAGTTTACGCTGGTGCCGATCTTCCAGGGAAATTCATAGCTGCTGTCCACTTTGAAAATATACGTGGCGTCGGAATTCAGATAGTTGTTGTTGCGATTGATGTCGTTATTCGGATCGGTGAAGTTGTCACTGGTTGCTTGATCGGAGAAGCCTCTTCCGTAGACGCCTTTTTGGCGCTGGACGGTGAACCCGGCGAGTAATTGCCATTTGTTGGACAAACGCTTTACCGCGGTGAATTCAACGCCATGGTAGGCGTTGTCGTCCAGCTTGGGGATATTGGTGACGACAAAATTGAAATTGGTTTGTTTAGCCGGATTAAGGTTGTAAAGGGTAAGAGGCTGGCCCGTGAGTCCATTTTTGATCGGTTGCGGGACATTGTTCTGGTCGGGCAGCAACGTGATCGGAGTGTAGTCCGAAGCAGACACAGCAGAATTCTCAATTCCGATCAGGTGTTTCTTGGTTCGATAGTAGTATGTAACACCGACACGCAGATCGCGCCACAGCCGTTTCTCGTAGGCGGCGCTGATTTGTTCTGAGTAGGGCCGGCTCATGTTCGAGTCAATGTGCGTACTTGAGCCGCCAAACGCGAATACCTGCTGGCTTGGGACCATCCATTCGCTCTGCTGCGGGATCCCATCCTTATTGCTATCGATCCAAGTATAGCCCAGGCCGGCAAATCCAACTGGATTGGACGTTTCGGCCAAACCAGTCCCCTGCATAATATAGAAGCGGCCGTAGCTGAGCCTCACCACAGAGTCGCCCTTTCCAGTCAGATCGTATGCCGCACCAAGCCGAGCTGATGCGGTGTTCCAATTTACGAGGTTGCCGGATGCTGGATACGTGGTTGCCGGGAACAATTGGGGAAACGTTGCATTAGGATCCGTGGTCTGCTGAGGATAGTAGGTATTGAAGTGGTCGTAGCGCACTCCCAGATTCAAGGTAAGGCGGTGCGTCAAAGTCCAAGTGTCTTGCAGATAGAAGCTTGCATCCTTGAAGTAATTCTTCTGTGTCGCTGGGGTATTGTAGGCAATTACTTGAAACGGTGCTCCATTGTCCAGGAGGATGTTGATCCCGCCGTTGACATGGTAGACGTACGAGTTGTAGGCCTTGCCCATCTCGAATCCGAATTTGAAGTTGTGGGTCCCGTGGAAGTTGCCCTTGTACCACGAGCCGCCGGCCGACCACTTCAAAACCCAAGCTGGATTGGCAAATTCATACGGGGCTGCAACCGTTTCCGTTCGAGTCCCAACGTCTTGCACGTTGATATCGGTTGACGTTACACCCGGCTGATAGGCCAGTGGAAATACGATCTTGTTATAGCCGACGCGAAAATCCAGCAGGAAGTTGTTGGTAATCTGGGTGGTCCACAACCCCTCCAGGATGTAGGCCGGTTCAATCTGTTTCCAGCTCGCTGCTGCGGTAACATAGTTATAAGCGGTATCGCGGCGGAAGAATCGATTCTGTTCGTTGTAGAGCCAGATGAAGCTGAATTTGTTTTTTGAATTGACTTGAAGGTCGCTTCGCAGGTCGGTGTTTGTCTGGTGATTGATGTCATTCACCGGCGTGCCCGATTGGTTCGTTACCGCGAGAATTCTCTGGTTCAGGTCGTAACGGCGATAGGAGCCGAAAAGCCACCACTTCTCCCTTATGAGCGGGCCACCGAGACTGGCGGTGGTGTCTCGAGTCATGTCAAACGGCGAGCCGGAGACCACTGGGCTTCCATTGTAGGTCGGGGCTTTGACTCCCGCCTGGAACTTGGAAGTCAAATAGTACGCTCCTACTTGACCATGCAATTCGTTCGACCCGGACTTGGTCACCATATTCATATACACGCCCCCGATGGGTACAGAGGCGGGTGCGTTGTCCGCGACGACCTGAAACTCATCGAAGGAGTCATGATTAGTATAGAACTGGGTGTAACCCCCATTTGCGCCAGGCCAGTTCAGGTCCAAACCGTTAAAGCTGTAGATCTGCTCTGCCGGTGTGCTGCCATGCACCTGCATGGTGGATTGCTGGTAACTATTGTCACCCGCAACATCGAAGGTCCCCACGGTTGCGCCCGGCATCTGCGCCAAAGTAGACCAAGGATCGCGTCCACTCGGGATGTCTTGCAACAGATTCTGGTCAAATGTCGTGGCTGTCTGATTACTCTGCAGGTCGACAACCGGTTCGCCTTCCACTCTCACGACCTGCGTGACCTCGCCAACCTGTAGCTTTGAATTAATCGTTGCAGTGAACCCTGCCGTGAGCACGATCCCGATTTGACTGTACGTACTGAATCCAGGCGCCGTTACTGTCAGTTCATACGTGCCCGGAGGAAGGAGGTCAAACAAATAGCCACCGTCCGCTTCCGTGCGGGTGTTGCGCGGAGCCAAAAGCGCCGAGCTCTTCACAGAAACGCTCGCGCTTGGCACCGCCCCGCCCGAACTGTCCGTTACGGTGCCTGTAATCTTTCCGGTAGTTGAAACCTGTCCGAGCAGCGGGGAAGGTCCGACGAGCGCACAAATCAACGCGAAAACACAGCCCAATACTATCGAACGTAGTCCCGAACCAAAACGGGAAGCAGCGAGATCAGACATGAGGCACCCCACATTTTAGAATGGCCACCCGAGAAGTCCCATTCCCCCACCACGAGGGATAATGCAATGAGGAAGCAGTCAGACGCGAAAACGTGCATATTGTATACAGAGACCTGGGTCTGTCAACGGCAGAATCTAGATGGATTGAATTTGGGTTTTAAGGGTTGGATTCCTAGAAACCGCAGAACCCGGGCCATGCTCTAGCCCCTAGCTAGCCCGCTGTCAGCGACCAATCAGGGCCATTTGCCTGCAGAAGCGCCTTACTATCAATGAGATCGAGGTTATGCGGACCGGTGCTGCCGGCGGCTCTGAATCAGTTTTCGCAGGTATTCGCCAGCATCCATGATGTGCTTCCAAACCGCGTCCGCAGCCGCCTCCGGATCCCGCGTCCGGCAGACATCGAGAAGTTCCCGGTGAGCCTTGCCCGCCAGGTGGAGGTCCCGAGTAACGAACAGATGGAGCCGGGTATACCGGTCGCACTGCATGTTCAAGGTTTTCAAAAAGGACATCATCACGACCCGATTTGCAGGCGCATACAATGCCGAATGAAAACTCCAGTTCCAGCGCCCCCAGGACTTAACCTCCGAATCGTGTTCCAGAGATTGCTCGTACTGCACCAGAGTCTCCTCAGCCCGGCGCAGATCGTCATCGGTAATATTCGGGATCGCTTCCCGCAGCATGTACTTTTCCAAAACCGCGCGAGTCTCGAACAATTGCATGATCTCGTCTGGTGAAAGCGCCGCAACAACTGCGCCTCGATTCCCAACGATTTTGACCAAGCCCTCTCCGGCCAAGTGGCTGAGGGCTTCGCGTACTGGAATCCGGCTGATCTCAAATTCCTCAGCGATAGCCTCTTGTCGAAGCTGCTCGCCTTCCGGCAGTTCACCGCTGAGGATTTTTTCGCGAAGGCGTTCAACAACAGCAGCTGCGAGAGATTGACGCGGGATAGCACTCGATTTTGGTTGGGCAACCGCTTCCATAGTCTAAGTGTCTGTAAAATTGATACGACCACCGGTTCGCTGCCAAGACAGACGCTTCACGCTCGCGAACGAACCAGCTGGGCCGCCGGTTCACTCTTTGCGCCACATGGGGACGATGGTATCTTCCATTACCACAGTAGCAATGTCAAATCTCGCTCTTTGCTGCCAAAGCCGACAATTAGCGAGCAACGTTGAACCGGTGAGGAATTGTGCCAACAACCAAGCGCAAAGGCATCATTCGGACCTGCGTGCGCCACGCCAGAAGATTTCGATCTTTGCATTTTTGTTCTCCTCTAATCCGCGCACACGGTCCCCCGCCAGTATGGTTCCCTGATTGCACGACAGGCTCGCCAGAAAAAAACGTACTGGTACCAAGATTTTTTCTGATTTTTTCCCTTCTGGATGTTCCCTAGTAAGTAGAGGGAGCCGCCAGTCCCAAGATCGCCCTGAAGGGAAAGAGAGACGATGAAGGCCTGGAACAAATCCGTGCTTGTAAAAGTTTGTTTTTGTCTTTTCCCGTTTTCGAGGCCTCTTAATGTTGTGGGGCAGTGCCTAAATTGGCGTCCGGCTCGCAAGAGCCTAGGAAGGTCAATTAGTTCTGATTCAAGAAGTTAGAAAGAAACAGTGGTGAACCGGGGAGGACTCGAACCTCCAACCCGCTGGTTGCGATCGCGGCCTTCGCGGGGCCACGCCAAGGTGAGCTGCGCGGACTCGACTGGACCGATTACATAGGTAGCGAATTGGCGATCAATCGTTCCATTTGGATGTCGGTGGTCAACCTTCCCAAGACGCGGGCCAGCCGGGATACCGTGCCGGTAATTCCTGGCTTTGGCCGAAATCTTAGACGAGTACCGCAGGTCCATGGGTAATCCGAAAGCAGGTATGATTTTTCACTCCGGCAGTGAGCGTCCTATCAGCGTAGATAAGGTCGGGCGGCGAGTGATTCGGCCAGCTCTTGTGGGCACGCACTTGCCGTGGTACGGGTGGCACGCGTTCCGGCGAAGGCTCGCCTCGAACCTGTATGCATTGGGAGCCCAGGACAAAGTCGTGCAGCGCATCTTGCGTCACTCGAAGCCGCACGTTACCAGGGAACGCTATATTAAGGTCTTTGATCGTACCGTGCTCGAAGCGGTGAAGAAGGTACAGGCTCGGATCGAAGAACTAAGACAAGCGAAAGTAGGTCCCCAACAGTTGCAGCTGAAATTCGGTGACCACTCTAGCCTGTGAGCGACCGAGGTTGCGGAGAGCCCAGCCGACTGCGGTCTCTCGCACTTTTCAACCGACTGGTCAACAGTTGGTCACCACCGCATTTCTGGTTCTGTGGTAAGCTGTTGAAAGCAAACGTCGGAGAGGTGGCAGAGCGGCTGAATGCGGCGGTTTGCTAAACCGTTGTAGGGGCTAAAACCTCTACCGGGGGTTCGAATCCCCCCCTCTCCGCCATGTCAACTAGAATTTCCAAGTGTTATTGGAAAATCTTGAATCATCAGGGGCTTAGCTGTTTTCGTTTCTTCCGCTAGAGTCTCTCCAGTCTCCCTATTTCCCTCTGATCGCAGCTTTTTTCGAGCTAAATTCGACCTAAACGGGCGAGATTCCCATTTGCTCGGCATCACAACTCAGGGCGCTCCGTGATCGTCGCAATTTCACTTCACGTTTTTGCGAAGTACGCTCAGGCTTTTCTGCTGGTCGTCTGGTGGTCAGTTTCCCCTCGCGAAACGCATGGAGTGCGCGTTGAAAACCGGGTGCTTAGGTTCAGCAGGCGTGACGAACTACAAGTATTAGTTTTTCGCTCTCGTAGGATTTAACAAACCATTCGATCTCATCGAGGTCGCGCATTTTGCCTTAGGGAAGATCGTCGAAAAAGAGATAGAGCGAAGCAATGCGACCATTCCGGGCGACGATAAAATCGGTTCCCGCGTAAGCTGGTGGTTTGCCGGGAGTGCCAGATACCCATCGAACCCGTCCGGCATCACCTAATTCCTCGGGAGGGAAGAGGGGCTGATATTCGAAATCTGGATGTGTTGCTT
>WNFR01022713.1_pt1 | contig 13009 bp, 13 predicted proteins | sample 5400221 | NCBI WGS metagenome assembly WNFR01 (sample SAMN13153357, study PRJNA577476) | soil metagenome | isolation source: 40 cm soil under Madrone tree | place: USA:California | collected 2016-06-14
GATCGCGGTCAACACGCCGTCGCAATTAAAGGCTTCGATTCCCGGCGGATTCCTGGTCCGCCTTCGCTTCGGGAACCAGACTCCCGAACTGGTGGAACGCCTCCAATCGCTGGCCGGAGTCAGGGAGGTCCGCGCAACCGATAACAATGGCGTAGATGTGTACGCCGACCGCGGTGGCTCGCTGATTCCCGAGATCGCGAATGTCGCAGCGGATACCGGCGCGGAATTGTCCGACGTGCACATATTGGAGCCGAGCCTGGAGAATCTGTTTCTGCACCACACCGGAAGGAGCTTGCGCGATTGAACTGGAAAACCTTTCTGGCTTTGCTGGCACGGGACGCCCATGTTGCCCGGCGCAATGCCATACAACTGCTGCTGCAAACCTTCCTGCAGGCGCTTATGTTTGTTTTTATCTTCGGGCGCGTGATGGTGGGCAGCGGCTACATGCCGCAGTCGTACAAGAGCCTGCTGCTCCCCGGCATCACGGCCATCAGCATGGTTTTCACCGGAATCTGGGCGGTGGCCATGCCGCTCATTGCAGAGTTTCAATCGACAAGGGAAATCGAAGACCGCCTGCTCGCCCCCATCAATATTTACTGGCTGGCGATTGAAAAAGTGATTGCCGGAATGCTGCAAGCTCTGGTCGCGGGCTTAATGGTGATTCCGCTGGCTTGGCTGTTGCTAAGGCCGGGAGTTGAAATCAGCATCACTGCGCCGCTTACCTTTGCAGTAATCACTTTATTAGTGGCTGCATTTTCCGCCTGCGGAGGTCTCGCCCTGGGATGCAGCGTGAATCAGCAGCACATCGGCCTCATGTTCAGCATGGTAATGACGCCGATGATCTTTTTCGGCTGCACTTACTATCCGTGGAGCGCGCTCGCCAACTTTCCCATCCTGAAAAAAGTGTGCTGGTGAACCCGCTGGTGTATGCCAGCGAAGGACTCCGAGCCACGCTGGTTCCGAAATTCCCGCACCTTTCCACCACCGCAGATATTCTTGCGCTCCTGTTCTTCGACATTCTGTTTTTAGGGCTGGGACTGCGGCAGTTTGAAAAGAAGGCCATCAGCTGAAAAGCGCTAAGAAACGTCCGCAGGTTCCGGCGACTGCCGGATACTCCGGCACTCCATTGCCCAAGAAGCTCGGCATTCGCGAAAACTACGCCGTCGTCCTGGTGAACGCTCCCGACAGATTTGAGAGGAAGCTCCAGCCGATGCCGCAGGGCGTGAATATCTCATCGAGCCCGGCTGGCGCAAATGTCGCGATACTCTTCGCGGAGTCGCAAGCGGAACTGGTGCACGACTTCCGTCCGCTTGCGAAAGCCCTGCCCGAAAAAACCGCCCTCTGGATCGCGTGGCCCAAGCAGGCGTCGGGGGTTGCTACTGATTTGAAAGAGAATTTCGTACGGGAATTCGGACTCGGTCAGGGCTGGGTGGATTACAAAGTCTGTGCGATTGACGAAACCTGGTCCGGCCTGTGCTTCGCGAGAGAGAAGTAGCAAGACTCATGTGGGGCGGGCGCCCTCGCCCGCTTAATCGATCTGCACCAGTTCGCTAGGCTGCGAAGCTTCTGCCGGTGCCGGATGCTGCGGCGCACGCCACGCATCGAAGACCGAAACCTGGTGCACACACGAAACGGTGCAATGCGGCGCACACGACTTCTCCGTCACATACTCACGCCGAATGTCTTCCACGGTGTACTTCTCCAGCGGAATCGCCGGATATCCACGCTGCTGCGAGCAATAGTGCACCAGCCCGTCTTCGCAGATGTAGAGATAGCGCGCACCCGCACGGCAACGCCATTGATTCGGCTTGCCCAGTGCAATGTTGTCTTGAAAGGAATTGATTCGCGTGAAGCTGCGCTTTTCGAGCGCCTTCATCTCGTGATAGATGCGACGCTCTTCGTCTCCCAGCGGCTGAAGCTGTCCATCGCCATCGTGAATAATCCCAATGGTCGAACTGAATCCAAGCTCAAGAGCACGCTTTCCAATGGTCAGGGCATCTTGCGGGGTGTGCACGCCACCACCCACGACCGAATTAATATTCACATGAAAGTCGGCATACTCGGCGAGTAACTGCAGTTTCTTGTCGAGCACCTTCAGGCTCTTCTTCGAAACGTCATCCGGATTCACGTTATCAATTGAAATCTGCAGCCATTCCAGTCCGGCCCGATTCAGACGTTCGATCCGCTCAGGAACCAGCAGGTACCCATTCGTGATCATTCCCGCGACGATTCCGTGCTGGCGAATGCGCCCGACGATCTCATCCAGCTCGGGGTGCAGCAGCGGTTCGCCGCCACTGATCGTAACCACCGACGTTCCAAGCTCGCCCAGCTTGTCCACCCGGCGGAACATTGTTTCAGTCGGCACCGGCTTGGAAAAGTCGTCGTACTCATTGCAGTACTTACAAGCGAGATTGCAGCGCCGGATCGGAATAATGTGCGCCAGCAGCGGATGGTCGGTAGAGAGAAATGCCCCGAGAATCTTGCCGGCGCCGCGGAAGCCTCGGGAAGCAGACTTCAGGCGTCGGCGCATTTTGGCTCTGATGGAGGGCATCTTTAGGTACTTGCTATTAGAACATAGACAAGTGCTAAGTGCATCATTCTGAACAGCGTATGGGGAATTTCGTCAATCGAACGGCAATCCCAAGGTGCCGTATCCGGGTCCGATGCTTATTGGCTGGAGTGTGGCAATCCCGTTTGAGCGGTATCAATCGTGTGATTTGCCCATTTTTCGCCATATACAGTGCAGGATTGAAGGTTGCCGTCTGCAACGCTTGAAGCGGGGTGAAACCGCCTTTCACCAGCAGTTCCAATTCCTGGTGGAGTGAGAATCCAGGAAAAGAATTGGTCGAAGGGCCGTTCGTTCCTGCCAGAAACTGAACTCCGGCGCGCCGCATATCGCTGACCAGAACGAGGTCGCGTTCCGCCTCTTCTTTCATCTCTTCCCGCAATCCAAAGAGATTGTCCAGCTTTCGTTCGCCGCGCAGGGTTGATGGCAGATATTTGAGACGGGGATCGCTTCCACTGTCGGCGGCGGCGTTCGCCGAGCCATCGATCGAAACCAGGCCCGGAACCATCCAGGTAGCGTGGTTGGACATCTTCACGAACAAGTTCCACGCTTTCTTGGGATCGTAACTGTCGCGAACCTCGCGAGAAAGCAACACTCGTCCCGTGGTGTCTGGAGCGGCGTCGGGATCGAAGCTCTCACTCAGCTCCTTTTCGCGGGACGAGCAAGCTACCAGGACCTCGCTCAAGTCTTCAACGGTCCCGCGTTCACTCAGTGCTGATTGCCGGTTGGCCGAAGCCTTTTCGTCCGCCGCAATCTCCGGCCGCAGCCGGTCCAACGGCGCAGCGTTTTCAACAAACTGCAGGTCTCTGAGACCGGTAACTCCATTCGCTACGTAGAGCCCATACAGCGACTTCCGGTCCCATGACGTTGCCGAAGCCCCGGAAATGTGCGCATTCATGTCCCACAATCCCGGAATCAAGAATTTCCCCGCGCCATTGATTACGCGCACGTGGGGGCCGGAATCGATAATCGCCACTTTCGCAATTGCGATGATCACCCCGTCCTGCACCACCACCGTGAGATTCGGCTCGACTTCGCCGTAGCGAGTGTCCACCACGCTGACACTGGTGATAGCGAGCAGTTCCGGAGGCTTCCGACCCGAACCGGCCCACAGGAGAGTACTGCAGAGCAAAACCCCGACCAGCACCGACTTCATTGATCCCAGCTCCTACTTGCCAGAACAATTCAGAGAAGGCTAGGCCCGCGCGGCGGCAGAGTCAAGCAAATTTAGAAAATGGAGTTTCTTTTCGGGAAGAAGGAACGAAGCTTCAAAGGAATTCCGCGCCAGCTCCCGGAGATGTTCGTCGGTGAAGCCGAACTCCGTCTGCGCCAGCTCGTATTCGCGCGTGAGAGAAGTGCCGAACATCGCCGGGTCGTCAGTGTTGAGGGTCAGCATTAGGCCCTGGTCGAAGTATCGTCGCACCGGATGCTCGGAAATTTTGCCGCAGCATCCGGTTCGCAGATTGCTGGTCAGACAAATTTCCACAGGGATCTGCCGGGTCGCCAGCTCCTCAATCAACTCCGGATCCTGGTAAGCGGTCAGTCCGTGCCCAATTCTTTCTGCGCCGAGGTTCAGCGCGCCCCAGATAGATTCAGGCCCCGCGCTTTCGCCGGCGTGGGCAGTCAACCTGAGGCCCTGTGCGGCAGCATAGGCGTACGCATCGCGAAAAAGTTCTGGCGGAGCCTTCTGCTCGTCGCCGCCGATACCAACAGCGATGACATTTCGATCTCGGAACTTTGCCACAAGCTCGAATACGTGCTGCGCAGCGCCGGGCCCGAATTGGCGGACAGCATCGAATATCCAAAGCAGCGAAATCCCGAAGTCGCGCTCGCCCCGTTCCCGCCCACGCTCCAGACCTTCAAAGATCGCGTCGAAATCCTGCTTCCGCCACAGGCACACTCCGACGGAAACATAGACTTCGGCGTGCAGCACATTTTCGGCTTTGAGCTGCTCCATCAAACGGTAGGTTATTAGCTCGTAGTCTTCGGGAGTTTGTAAATCTTCCGTAAGGGTTTTGAAGGCCGTCAAAAAGCTGAGGAAATCCTTGTATTCATAGACGGCCTGAGCCTCGGCGAGAGTGCTGGGTTTCGCGTGTGAACTCCGCAGCTCAACCAGCGTGGCTGGGCTTACCGAGCCCTCAAGATGGAGGTGAAGCTCGGCTTTAGGAAGAGAACGGATGAAGCCAGACGGCATGATTTCAGATTGTAGATTTCAGATCGCAGATTAGCGAGTACAGAAGGATTTCAGATTGTAGATTTCAGATTTCAGATGGAAGGCAGCGAGGTAGAAGGTTTCAAATCTGTAATTTTAATTCGGGCCTAAAATCTGAGATCTACAATCTAAAATCTGAAATCCTAATTCGTTCTCGCGAACTCACTATGCTTCCGGCTGTAAAAGCGATAAATCCCCAGCCCAATCAGCAGCCATCCGAAGAAGCGTAGCCAGGTGAGGATAGGAAGCCCTCCCATCAGCAGCACGCAAAAAAACACGCTCAACACCGGCGCAACAATCCCCCCGGGCGCCCGGAAGCCGCGATGCCGGCCTGGGTCCTTGTAACGCAGAATGATGACGCCGAGAGACACCAGCACAAACGCAAACAGGGTGCCGATGTTGGACAAATCCGAGAGGGTGCCGATGTCCAAGATGCCCGCAGGAACCCCAACCACGAACCCCGCAATCCAGGTGGCGGTTGAAGGCGTGCGGAAGCGAGGGTGCACGTGGCTGAACAGCTTCGGCAACAATCCATCTCGCGACATGGAAAACCACACTCGCGCCTGTCCCAGCTGAAACACGAGCAACGAGGAAATCATTCCCATCATGGCGCCAAACAGCACCCCCAGACGTATCCAGTGGAGCATCGGTGATCCGGTGAGTTCAGTCAGCCGCTTCAGGCTGTTGACTACAGGAGCGGCGTCGTCCATGAGCGTGTGCCAGGGCACAATGCCCGTAAGCACGACCGCCACTCCGATATACAAAACCGTGCAGACAACCAGGGTAGCGATAATCCCGATGGGAAGGTCGCGTTGCGGATTGCGGGCTTCTTCAGCCGCCGTCGATACCGAGTCAAAGCCAATGTAGGTGAAGAAAATAATTGAGCCGCCGGTGAGCACTCCCGACCACCCCATGGGCGCAAACGGATGCCAATTTCCCGGATGAATGTAATGCGCTCCGGCAATGATGAACGCCAGAATCGCGGCGATCTTCAAAATCACCATTGTGTTGTTCGCCCCCGCCGATTCCCTAATGCCGCGCACCAGCACCACGGTGAGAATCATGACAACGAGGAATGCGGGAACGTTGAAGCCGAAGTGAAATCCAGGAGGGTACAACACGTTGCCTTGCAGATCGGACAGCCCGGCGGGCAAATAGGCGGGAGAAATCCAGCGTAGCCCTGGATTCCATCCAAACCAGTCAAACATGTTTACCAGGTGCTGCGCGAAGCCCACGCTCACAGCCATGTTGCTAACCGCGTATTCGAGAATGAGGTCCCATCCGATGATCCACGCAATCAGCTCGCCCATGGTTGCGTAGGTGTATGTGTAGGCGCTGCCCGCGATCGGGATCATCGAGGCCAGCTCCGCATAACACAGGCCAGTAAAGGCGCAGACGATTGCAACTAAGACGAGGGACAGCGCCAGCGCCGGCCCCGCTCCCGGGCGGCCCTGCGAAGCAGTGTGCTTGATCAGGAACTCGAGAAGGGGCGCGTTCAGGATGGAGGACGTATCGAACTTCTGCCCGGCAATGGCAGTGCCGATCACAGTGAAGATACCGGAGCCAATCACCGCTCCGATGCCGAGCGCGGTTAGTGAAATTGGGCCGAGCGTCTTCTTCAGCCTTCGTTCCGGCTCTTCCGAGTCAGAAATCAGTTTGTCGATGGATTTGCAACAGAAGAGCTGGTTTTCCGAAGTGCGGACGGTAGTTTCGGACGGGCCCGAAGTTGGTTGTGGCAAGCGGTCGATATCTCCTGAAATTGGGACCCCACGCATCAGCAGCGGCACTTAACCGGAATCGTCGAAAAATGAACGCTTATCGGCCAAGTGCCAAGTGCTAAATGCCAAGTGCTGCTCTTACCTCTTCGACGTGCCTCGCACCAGCTTCTTAACCTTGCGCTTCTTCGATCCGCGAGCGTACTCACGGGGCTTCAATGGATTCTCGGCTTTGCTCTTCTTGCGCGCCGTGCGTTTTGCTTTCTTGCGTTCGTCTTTACTTAGCGTTGCTGTATTTGCCATGAGTGCTTTCCGGAACTCTGAATTTGGTAATTGAAAATTTGTAATTGAACACAGGCCGGAGCGGCAGCCTACGCCTTCTCCAGCTGCGCGTACTTCTCCACCAGCTTCTTCAACCCGAAGCGAGGGAATTGTACCGTAATCTTAGCCTCTTCGCCTTCTCCCTCGCGCTGATACACCGTGCAAAAAATTCAGCGATATTGCCGATCGAGTTGTATTTTGTCCCCGAATACCCAGGCTGAGGCTTACCCGTCGAAACCGGTTCTGCTGATTGATCCTCATCTTCGTAAGCATAATGATGCTCACGCGAGGCGGGGGCCTGTGGCCGCCGATTTTGTCCGTGTGGGTCGGACACTCTTGTCCGACTGCTCTGCTCCGAGTACCCCCGCGATGCACGCCTGACCCCACCCAACCCCTCCATCAACTCTGCCGGAATCTCTTCCAGAAACCTCGAAGGCACACTTGCCTCCGGCATGTCCGTCCCATATCGCCTACGGTAAACCGCGCGCGTCAGCACAAGCTGGTCCATCGCCCGCGTCATGCCGACGTAGCACAGTCGCCGCTCTTCCTCCACGTCATCCGGATTCAGAAAAGTCCGCGAATGTGGAAACAGGCCTTCCTCAAGCCCGCACAGAAATACCAGCGGAAACTCCAGGCCTTTCGCCGCGTGCAAAGTCATCAGCGTGATCTGCGCGCCCTGATCGTAAGCATCGGCATCGCTCACCAGTGCCGCGTGATCGAGGAACTGGTCCAGCGTTTCGCCACGGTCTTTTGAATCCATGGCCGCGTTGACCAGTTCGCGCAGGTTCTCAATTCGCGAGTAAGACTCCGGCGTGTCTTCCTCTTCGAGTTGCTTGATGTACCCGGTGCGATCGATCAGGAATTTCAAGATTTCGGCTGTGTTTGCCGCAGCCCCGGGAGTGCGAAAGCCTTCAACCGGTTCTTCCCCTGTTTCTTCCACCGTTTCTTCCGCCAGTTCAGCATCAAGGTCTGAACTCGACGCCTCAATGTGCTCTCCGCCGCCGAAATCAAATGCGCTGGGATCGAATTCAGCCGCGTCACCGTTCGAATCGTAATCCGAACCATGTAGGGACGGGCGCCCTCGCCCGCCTGCCCTGAGCGAAGTCGAAGGGGCCGGCGGGGCAAAGCCCCGCAGTTCGTCTACCGAGCTCGCCGTTTCCGCCAGCCGCTCCACATACGTTCCCGCCAGCATCGCTCGTGCATCTTCGATCAAATCGCGAAAAGACTTCAACGCCTGCAGTGCCCTGGGCGGAAGCAGCGCCCGCTTCAGAGACTCGCCAATAGCTCCCCAAAGAGAAACTCCGGTTTCAAGCGCGACTCGCTCAATGACTTCCAGTGTCGTCTTCCCGATCCCACGCGTGGGTGTGTTGATCACTCGCAACAGCGAAACCGAATCGTCGGGATTATGAATGACTTTCAAATACGAGATCAGGTCTTTGATTTCCGCGCGCTCATAGAAAGAAAATCCGCCCACGACGTGATACTTGAGCTGGTAGCGGCGCATCGCCTCTTCAAATAACCGTGATTGCGAATTGGTGCGATACAGCACCGCCGCCCGCGCGTCTTCGCCGCGGTCAGTCGCTTCACGAACATACCGAGCGATCGAATCGGCAGCGAACAGCGCTTCGTTCTCACCGTCCGGGGCTTCGTAATACCCGACCTTCGTTCCGCCCTGGCGCGAGGTCCACAGGTTTTTGCCTTTACGCCGGACATTGTTCGCCACCACCGCCGACGCCGCCTGCAAAATGTTCTGCGTCGAGCGGTAGTTCTGTTCCAGGCGAATGATCTTCGCCTCGGGGAAATCTTTTTCGAACTCCAGAATGTTGCGAATCTCCGCGCCTCGCCAGGAATAAATCGACTGGTCCTCATCGCCAACTGCGCACACGTTGTGCCCTGCGCCCGCCAGCATCCGCATCAACTCATATTGCGGACGGTTCGTGTCCTGATACTCATCCACCAGCAGGTACCTGAATCGCTGGTTGTAGTACTCGCGCACCTGCGGCGCCGACTTCAGCAGCCGCACCGCCTCCAGCAGCAGGTCGTCAAAGTCGAGCGCGTTCGCCCGCCGCAGCTCTTTGCGGTACTCCTCGTAGATGTGCGCGATACGCTCGGTCTTGGGATCGGCGGAATTGAGGTAGACCTCCTGCGGATCGAGCATGTGGTTCTTGGCCCACGAAATATGTGACAGCACCGAACGCGGCGTGAGCTGCTTGTCATCAATCCCCAGCCGCTTCATCACAGATTTCGTCACCTGCTGCTGGTCGGATTCATCGTAAATCACAAAACTTTTTGTGTTCCCAATGGGTGGCTGCCCAGGAATCGCAGATGGAATGCGCAGCGCTTCAATGTCGCGGCGCAACATGCGCACGCAAAAGGAATGAAACGTCGAGATAACGGGCTTGGCAACGGACAGTCCGCCCACGATCTTCTCGACGCGCTCCGCCATCTCCGACGCGGCTTTGTTGGTGAAGGTGACGGCCAGAATAGATTCCGGCATCGCCCCAAGATTCTCGATCAGGTGCGCAATCCGATAAGTGATGACGCGCGTTTTGCCGCTTCCCGCGCCTGCGAGAATGAGCACCGGGCCATCGGTAGTTTCGACAGCCTCACGCTGCTGAGGATTGAGATTGTTGAGGAAAGACAAAGGTAAAAACCGCTCCGGAGTCCGCTAATTGGATTTTACAGGAACTATTTTCGGGGCACCCTGAAGCTAGCCGTGAGGCGGCGCCCACTGGCGGTCCTAGGGCAGTACGAAAACAATCCGTACGTTGTACCCGACGCCTTCGGTTTGTGTGAATCTACGCTCGCGACGTTTGCCGAATTTCGCTGCGGCGGTCCCAAATCCCCTTGTTTGGATGTCACAGAGGCCGTGTGACGATCATCACACCAATGGCTCGGCCCAAAGCATGACAATTGAACAGCCGCGAAGCGGCGCCAGAATGCAGCCCAGGGCGCAAGCCCTGGGTACGCATCAGCAAACGTTTAGCCCTGAAAGGGCGAAAGAAATCTTGCCTCAGACCTGCGGAAACATCGTCGTTCACCTGATCTTCAGTACAAAAGATCGTCGCCCGCTGATCAAACCGGAAATCCGCGCCGACCTCTTCGCCTATCTCGGCGGCATCATTCGCGAAATGCGCGGCACGGCGGTAATCGTCAATGGCACCGTCGACCACGTTCACGTGTTAGCCCAGATTCGGCCAGCCCAGTCCGCCGCCGAGATCGCGCGTGTGATCAAGACCAATTCATCGCGCTGGGTACACGAAAAATTGCATACGGAATTTGCTTTGCAAGCAGGATATGGAGTATTCAGCGTGAGCGAATCGAATGTTGCATGCGTGACGCATTATATCGCCACCCAGGAAGAACACCACCAGAAACATTCGTTCAAGGAAGAATCCCTGGCGTTTCTCCGGAAAAACAACGTTGCCTATGACGAAACTTATCTCTGGGACTAGCTCTTTCGCCCCTTCGGGGCTGCCCTCAACCCGACGCCACCCAGGGCTTACGCCCTGGGCTGCATTCTTATGCCGCTTCGCGGCTCGCCTGTTAGCAAACTCACCTGTGCCCATTCGCGAAGAGGATCGTCCAGCAAGGGGACGATGTTCACAGTCGAGCGACCCGAGAAAAGCGGGTTCCTCACGGCTGGAAGCCGTTCGGAATGACAAATGATGAAGGGGCAACCTATCCGGCCTTGGCGTGCTTTGCCTGCTTGCACTCCTCGCATGGGCAAATCTCTCTCAGCCACTTCCACGAATAAATCCCCAGCTCATGCCCATCGTTCCATTTGAATTTCAGCGCGTACTTGCCGACCGGTTCCGCTGAAACCGGTTTCGCCGTTTCCTTGAACATGGGCAATTCACCGGGCTTAGTGTGCGGAGGCTCTCCCGCTTCGCGGCCGCTCTTGGCGCGTTCCTCGTCGCATAAGGCGCATGGGCAAGCGTCACGGAGGTAAGGAAATGTGTAATGCGAAAGATGCCTGTCTTTCCAGTCAATCTCCAGCCCAGTCCCGGCCGTCAGGTGTACTTTCACGGTTCTGGGGTCAGCGGATGGCATCTGGGTAAAGTATCGCAGAAAACTGGTCGTCGGTTGATGGCCAAAGGCGCGCCGAACGAGTGGCGGATCTCGCCAAAATCCGCTAAAATTCAGGTTTACCGATCAAGTTCTTACCTACTCTGGAGCAGTCATGGCACAAGTTTGCGCAATCTGCGGCAAGGGGCCGCAATTTGGAAACAACATCAGCCACGCCCACAACGTGACCAAGCGGCGTTGGAACGTTAATCTGCGCCCGGTCCACGCTAAGGTGAAGGGCGGCGCTAAGCGCATCCGCGTCTGCACCTCCTGCCTGCGCAGCGGCAAAGTCGTAAAAGCGTAGTCAACAACAAGGAACAGAGCACCGCAAATGATGTTGTGGTTTACTCTGTGATGTTTGCTCTGTGTTCCTTTGCGCCCTCTGTGGTTTAAGCTCTCCCCAGCGCGATCACATCAATTTCCACCAGTACATCTTTCGGCAGCCGAGAAACCTCGACCGTGGATCTCGCGGGCGGAGCTGAACTGAAATACTTCCCATAAACGGCGTTCATCGCCGCAAAATCTCCCATGTTCTTCAGGAACACGGTCGAGCGCACCACGTTCTCCAGCCCGCTTCCGGCAGCCTTCAAAATACCCGCCAGATTCTTCATCACCCGCTCAGTCTGCGCCGCGACATCGCCCTCGATCACCTGCTGCGTTGCCGGATCAATGGCCACTTGTCCCGAAACAAAGACTAATCCGTTAGCCCGAATTGCCTGTGAGTACGGTCCAATGGCCTGAGGTGCGTCTGGAGTTGAAACAACTTCGCGCATGGGTCCCCCGATTTCAGATTGCGGATTTCAGATTCTATATTGAAAAGATTTCGCGAACGACCAACAGCCAACGACCAACGACGGTTCCTACACCCTCTGCAACCTCTGCACATCGTGGACCCCGGGAATCTTCCTTACGCCCTGAATAATATTTTCTAAGTGCTTCAGGTCTTCAATCTCGATCACGATGTCCACATTCGCCTGGCCGTTCTCGGTCCGTGCTCCGATGTTGCGGATGTTTGTCTTCTTGTCGCTGATCACTGCGGTGATTTGTTTGAGCATTCCAAAACGATCGTCGCAAAAAACCGTGAGCTTCACTGGGAAGGCGACCGGCGCTCCCTCTTCTTTGCCCCATTCGACGTCAATTCGCCGCTCCGGTTCATACATGAGGTTAATAACATTCGGGCAGTTCACCGAGTGCACGGCAACTCCTTTGCCGCGGGTCACGTATCCGACGACGGTTTCGCCGCGTATTGGATTACAACAGCGCGCGCGGTAAACCAGCAGGTCGCCGTGGCCCTTAACGCGAATGGCGTTGCTCTGGTCTCCCCCAAATACGCGGCGGACGACACTGCCGATCGCCGATTCTTCCTCGGCAGGAGCAGCCGGCGCTTCGGTAGCAGGGGCAAGTTTCCCCAGGACTTGCCGCGCGGAATACTTGCCGTAGCCGATTCCTGCCATCAAATCGTCGGGCTGGCCCAGGCCGTAGTCCGAGGCGATGCGCTGGAAGTCTGCATCCTTGATGTCTTTCAGGGAGATCCGGTATTTGCGGGCTTCTTTATCGATCAGCTTGCGCCCAATTTCGATCGCTCGCTCGCGCTGGTGAATATTGAGCCAGTGTTTGATCTTGTTTCGCGCGCGTGAAGACCGCACTACGCTCAGCCAGTCACGGCTCGGCTTGTGTCCGGGTTGCGTGATGATTTCGACGATGTCGCCGCTGTGCACCTTGTGACGCAGCGGGACCATGCGCCCGTTGACCTTCGCCCCCACGCAACTATGCCCGACCTCGGTATGAATGGTGTAAGCAAAGTCGATGGGGGTGGAATCGCGCGGGAGAACAACAACTTTGCCCTTAGGCGTGAAGGTGTAAACCTCTTCCGGATAAAGATCGATTTTTAGCGTAGAAAGAAATTCATTAGGATCAGAAACGTCGCGCTGCCACTCGACTACCTGCCGCAGCCATGCCAGCCGCTGTTCATCCTGCGCCGAGACCGGACCGTCTTTATATTTCCAATGTGCCGCGATTCCGTCTTCTGCCATGCGGTGCATCTCTTCGGTACGAATCTGAATTTCGAAGCTCGTGCCTTCCTCAGTGATGACCGAAGTGTGCAGCGATTGATAAAGATTTGGCCGC
>WNFR01007252.1_pt1 | contig 13007 bp, 14 predicted proteins | sample 5400221 | NCBI WGS metagenome assembly WNFR01 (sample SAMN13153357, study PRJNA577476) | soil metagenome | isolation source: 40 cm soil under Madrone tree | place: USA:California | collected 2016-06-14
TCAGCACGAGTTGCTTGACGCCGAGGAATTCCGCCACTGCCCTCTGGAGGGCCGACACCTGCACGCCCTCGTTGACGAAGCCCGACTCGAGCACTGTCCGCAGTTCGGCCAGGGCGGCCTCGACGTCCATGTGGACCTTAAACATGGGGTACTCAGTCATGTGCTCGGTCTCCCGGATGCGGGTGTTGCGATCTCCTCGATCTGGCGGCCGACGAAGTCGTCGAGGCTGCGGGCGAATATCCCGAGGCCTTCGAGGTAGATCGCCAGATCGTCCTTGGTGAGCAGACCGTCGATCGACTCATAGCCGAAGATTGTCGCATTGGACGCGATCGTCACGTGGGCGGGCGCCATCCGGAAAATGTCGCCGTCGGCCGACACCCGGACTGATTCCGGCTCGCTGATCAACGCCTCGTGCAGTTTCTCGCCCGGGCGCATGCCGATGAAGTCGATCGGCCCAGCGAAGCGCGCCGCGAAGATCTGCGCGAGATCGAGGATCCTCATCGAGCGCAGGCGCGGCACCCAAATCTCGCCGGACGCCGCCCCCTTGGCGGTGGCCGTGATGAGGTCGATGCTCTCGTCGAGCGTCATGAGGAAGCGCGTCATGTCCGGATGGGTGACCGTGAAACTTCGTTTGTGCTCGGCCTGCCAGCGGAACAGGGGAATGATCGACCCGCGCGAATCGAGCACGTTGCCGTATCGCACTCCGACGAACCGTGGCCGCTCGAAGGCCAGACACTGGCTCGTCACCAGCCGCTCGGCCACCGCCTTGCACATTCCATAGACGTTGGTGGGCGCGCACGCCTTGTCGGTCGAGACCATGAGGACCGTCTCCAATGCGGGGAGCCGGTCGACCTGGCGGCTGACCGCATCGACGACGTTCTTGATGCCGAGGATGTTGGTCTGCACGCTCTCGAACGGCGTCATCTCGCAGACGTCGACCTGCTTGAGAGCGGCCGCGATGACCACGATCGTGGGCTGGAAGCGAAGCAGCGCCTCCTCGACGCGGGCACCGTCGCGGATGTCGCCAACCGCGTAGGTCATGTTGGTCGAGCCGACCTGGTTCCGGATGGTCCAGTGCTTGGCCTCATCGCGCGAGTACAGCATCAGCGAATTGTGCGCGGACAGACGGCGAACCAGGGCCCGGCCCAGTGAGCCAGTACCCCCGAAGATCAGGATGCGTTCATCGGTCAGTGGCAACAACACTTGGTGGGCCTGCACGGTGCTCATGCCAGGCTCGGAGCCCGCGTCATGCGAGGACGACGGCGCGCGCGTGCGCGCGATCGGTCGGTGCGCCCCACGACGTGTAGGCTACCAAGTCATCCGGCACAAGCACAAGGGAAACGGAGGCATCTGAGTCCCGACCCATCACGATACTATAATCCGGCTGTGGCAAGGGCCGAGCGCGATTACTCCATCGAGGACCACGGCGCGGAGCGCGTGCTGAGGGTCGACGACCGCGAGTACCGGACGTACTACAGTGCGCGACTCCTGGAGATGCTGATCGAGCGAAAGGGTCTCGATCGCGCGCCGCTCTACCTGCCCTTCAAGACAACGCGCGGCCATCATTTCCTCGGCCCGCTCTTCCGGTACCTATCGGGCCGAGGCGCGCGCAGCCTTCGCGTTCTCGAGGTCGGCTGCTCCTTCGGTCACAACACCGAGTACTTGGAAGAGCAACCGCTCGTGGCCGAGATCCACGCCTTCGACGTCGACCCCGACTTCGTCGCGATGACCCGCGCCAAGGTGGACGAGCTCGGTCTCCGCAAGGTGCGCCAAGCGCTGGCGCTCACGGACGAGGCGACGACGCGTCTGCCGTTCGGCGGCGGTGCGTTCGACGTCGTCCTCGCCGTGGGCGTGATCGAGCATCTGCCGCCGCGCGGACGCCACCGCCACGTCGACGAGTACTACCGCGTGCTCGCGCCCGGTGGTCACATCGCCATCCTCGCTGCCGGCCGGGCTGGCGTTCGGATACGCGCGCCTGTTCCGCCCGCGATTCCGCGGCGCGACCTTCGTCGACTTCGATCGGCACGGGGCGTGGCGTAATGCCTCCCTCGCTGAGTGCCTGCCGTCGCGCGGCGCGGACGAACTCATCGACGTGACGGAGGAGGCCGGCTACGGGTGGACCTTCTTCAGCACCACGGCGCGCTCACGACTGCGCCGGGCGGCCCTTCCGATGTTCGCCGTGATCTGCGGCGCCCTCCGGGCGGCCGGACGCTCGCCGTCACTGGCGCTGCCCTACTTCAATCTCGTGCTGCAGAAGCGCCCTGCCGTGGCAGGCCGCACGTGCCAGGCAACGCTCGAGGATGATCGCGCTACGCCCCGATCACCTGGACGCTGATCTCGCGCTTCCGCGGACCGTCGAACTCCGCGAAGATGATCGACTGGAAGCGGCCCAGCGTCAGCTCGCCGTTGTTGAGGCCGATGGCGACGGAGCGGCCGAGCAGCGCGGAGCGCAGGTGCGAGTGGGCATTGCCCCGCTCGCAGTCCGAGAATCGGGCGTCGTCGTGGCGATAGCCGTGGCGCTCCGGGACCAGCCTCTCGACCAGCCCCTTCAGGTCGTCGATGAGCGCGCTCTGGAACTCGTTGATGAAGACCGCGCAGGTCGTGTGGAGCGTGTTGATGAGGGCGATCCCGGCGGACACGGGGAACTGCTGGATGGCCTCCCGGACGAGCTTCGTGATGTCGGTGACCTCGGTGCCTTCCTCGCTGCTCAACGTAAACGAGGTGTTGAAGACCTTCATCCGCTCTCTCTCCCCGGGGGATCAGCTTGTTTTCGCTAGCGGAAGCGCCAGCGGGGCCGCGCGAAGACCACCCGCTACGATACGGGCACCGTCACGGGAATGTCAACCTACGCCGCTTTGGGATCCAGGAGGTCCCGGAGGCCGTCGCCTAACAGGTTGAGCCCGAGGACAGCCACCGCGATGGCGCCCCCCGGGAACACCGCGAACCATGGGTTCATGCCGAGAAAGTTCTGCGCCTCCTTGAGCATGAGACCCCACGACGGGTGCGGCGGCTGGGTGCCGAGCCCCAGGTAGGCCAGCGCCGCCTCGGCGAGGATGGCGACGGGGAAGCTCGTGGTCGCCTGGACGATCAGGGGCGCCATCGTGTTCGGCAGGATGTGGCGCAGCACCAGCCGGAGGTCGCGCGCGCCCAGCGCGCGGGCGGCGACGACGAACTCGCGGTCGCGCAGCTCCAGCACGGCGCCGCGCGTGAGCCGCGCGAAGACGGGCACGAAGGCGATGCCGATGGCGACCATGCTGATGCCGATGCCGGGCGCGAACACCGCGGTGAAGAGCAGCGCGGAAAGAATGGCCGGGAAGCCCTGCACCGCGTCCACGAGCCGCATCGCCCCCTCGTCGAGCCAGCCGCCGACCCAGCCGCTGGCCAGCCCGAGCACGATGCCCACGACGGCGCCGATGCCGACGGCGATGACGCCGACGGCGATCGAGGTCGGCGCGCCCGCCATCACCCGCGAGAGCACGTCGCGGCCGTACTGATCGGTGCCGAACGGGTACGCGCGCGACGGCCCCTGCAGGCGCGCGGCGCCCGCCATGGCCAGCGGATCGCGCGGCGTGTAGACGAGGCTGAGGGCGGCGGTGGCGGCGAGCGCGAGGCTGATGACGGCGCCGAGCACGAACGTCAGGTGGCGACGCCTACTCATACCGGATGCGCGGGTCGAGCGCGGCGTAGGCCAGGTCCACCGCGAAGTTGATGAAGACGATCGAGGCCGCCACGAAGAGCGTCACCCCCTGCACCACCGGCAGGTCGCGCGCGCCGATGGCGACGAGGGCGAGCCGCCCCAGCCCGGGCAGCGCGAACACCGACTCCAGCACGATGGCGCCGGCGATGAGCTGGCCGAGCTGGATGCCCATCACGGTGACGATCGGAATCATCGCGTTGCGGAGCGCGTGGCGCGCGACGACGCGGCCCTCGGCCACCCCCTTGGCGCGCGCGGTGCGCACGTAGTCCTCGCGCAGCACGTCGAGGACGGCCGAGCGCGTGGCGCGCACGAGCACGGCCGCCTGGAAGGCGCCCAGCGCGATCGCGGGGAGCAGCAGCGCCTTGACGCCCGCCACCACGCCCGCGCTCCAGCCGTCGAAGCCGCCGGAGCGGAACCAGCCCAGCCGCACGGAGAACAGGAGGATGAGGAGCAGCCCCGACCAGAAGGCGGGCACCGCGATGCCGAGCTGCGAGACGAGCATCGCCGCGTAGTCGCCCGCCCGCCGGTGCCGCGTGGCCGCGTAGACGCCGAGCGGCAGCGCGACGGCGATCATGATGGCGGCCGCCATGAGGGCCAGCGGCAGCGTCACCGGCAGCCGCGAGAGGATGAGGCGGCCGACGGGGACATCGTACTGGATGGAGGTGCCGAGGTCGCCGCGCGCCGCGCGCGCGAGCCAGTCGACGTACTGCACGGCCAGCGGCCGGTCGAGCCCCAGCGCCTGGCGCAGGCGCGCGACCGTCTCGGGATTGCTCTCGACGCCGAGGATGAGCGCGGCGGGATCGCCGGGCAGGACGCGGACGACGACGAAGACCAGCGCGGAGAGGAACACGAGGGTCGCCACGAAGGCGGCGACCCGCCGGGCCACGTAGCGCCTCACGCGGTTACTTGGACCAGCCGACCTCCGAGAGGTCCGCCGACGGGATCGGCAGGTCCTTCCAGATCCCGGTCACGCCCTTCTTGGCCACCACCAGGCGCGGGTGGATGAAGAGGAAGACCGCCGGCGCGTCCTCGACGAGCATCTTCTGCATCTGGACGTAGAGGTCGCGGCGCGCCTTGTCGTCGAGGGTGACCTCGGACTTCTTGAAGAGATCCTGGAAGCTCGCGCTGTCGTAGCGGAAGTAGTATTTCGGGTTGGCGTAGTTGGCGATGTCCCACGCCTCGGCGTGCCCGATGATGGTCAGGTCGTAGTCGGCTTCCTTCCACACGCGCGACAGCCACTGGCCCCACTCGATCTGCTCGATCTTCACGCGGACGCCGATCTTCCCCAGCTGCTCGACGATCACCTCGCCCGAGCGCACCGTGTAGTAGTACTGCGGCGCGACCTTGAGCACGGCCTCGAAGCCGTTCGGGTAGCCGGCCTCGGCGAGGAGCTTCTTGGCCCGCGCGGGGTCATACGGCATCGCGCCGGCGAGGTCCACGAAGTACGGGTTGAGCGGATCCACGTTGGAGCCGATCACGCGGCCCAGCCCGAACATGGCGAGCTTCACGACCTCGGGCCGGTTGATACCGTACGTGATGGCGCGGCGCACGCGGACGTCGCTGAACGGCTTCTTGCCGTTGTTCATGGCCATGATGACGTCGTTGGTCGTCTCGCCGACGGTGACCTCGAAGCGCGGATCCTTGCGCAGCTCGGCCACGTGCTCGGGGCCGAGGCCGAACAGGGAGGCGTCGATGTCGCCGGCCTTCAGCGCGGCCAGCGCCGCGTTGGGATCGGCGATGAAGCGGAAGGTCACCTGGTCGAGTCTCGGCAGGCCCTTCACGTGGTACTCGGGGTTGCGCTTGAGCACGATCTTGTCGCCGCGAACCCAGTCGGCCAGCGTGAACGGCCCGGTGCCGACCGGGGCCGACTTCAGCGTGTCCACCGCCTCGCGCGGGTAGATGACGGAGCCCTGCCGCGCCAGGTTCAGCAGGAAGTTCGCGGACGGCGTCTTGAGCGAGAACGTGATCGTGTAGTCGTCCTTCACGATGATGTCGCCGATGGCCGCGTAGTACTGCGGATACGGGTGCTTCGTCTCGGGGTTCATCGCGCGCTCGATGACGAACTTCACGTCGGCGGCCTTCAGCTCGCGGCCGTTGTGGAAGCGCACGCCCTTCTTCAGAAAGAAGGTGTAATTGCGGTTGTCGGCGGTGTGCCAGCGCTCGGCCAGCCACGGCACGAGCTTGCCGTGCGCGTCCACCTTCACCAGGCACTCCTGGACGTTGTAGAGGACGACGCCCGCCGTCGCGGAGGCCGGGGTGGCCGTGAGGTCGAGGCCGGGCGGCTCGGTGGCGGCCTGCACGACGAGCGCGCGCGGTGCCTGCGCGGCCACGGGGCCCCAGGAGACGGCGAGCGCGAGCAGCGCGACGAGGACGACGGGGGCGACGGTTCGGCGCATGAGGCGAACCCTCCGGCTATTGCTTGAAGAAGTCCACGGTGCGGCGCAGCCCTTCGTCGAAGTCCACGAGCGGCGTGTAGTCCATCAAGCGCTTGGCCTTGCCGATGTCGGCCAGCGTGTGCGGCACGTCGCCCGCGCGGCTCGGCGTGTGGCGGCGCGGCAGCGGGCGCCCCAGCAGCTTCTCCAGCCGCCCGATGATGTCGAGGAGGCTCACGCGCTCGCCGCAGCCGACGTTGAAGGCTTCGCCCGACGCCGCCGGCGCGCGCGCGGCCAGGACGTTGGCGTCCACCACGTTGTCGATGTAGGTGAAGTCGCGCGACTGCTGGCCGTCGCCGTGCACCTCCAGCGGCTCGCCCCGCAGGCCCCACAGGATGAAGCGCGGGATGACCGCCGCGTACTCGGAGGCGGGGTCCTGCCGCGGCCCGAAGACGTTGAAGTAGCGCAACCCGACCGTCTCGACGCCGTAGAGCCGCGTCCACACCGTCGCGTACATCTCGTTGGCGGCCTTCGACACCGCGTACGGCGAGATCGGCGCCATCGTCTGGTCTTCGCGCTTGGGCAGCGCCGGGTTGTCGCCGTAGACCGAGGACGACGACGCGTAGACCACGCGCCTGACGGCGGCCCGCCGCGCGGCCTCGAGCACGTGCAGGGTGCCGTTGACGTTGTGGTCGTTGGCGCCGAGCGGATCGTTCACGGAGCGCGGCACCGAGCGCATGGCCGCCTGGTGGAAGATCACCGACGCGTTGCGCGCCACGCGCTCCATCGCCGCGAGGTCGCGCACGTCGCCGCGCACCACCTCGAGCCGCTCGCCGGCGGCGGCCGCGAAGGGCAGGTTGGTCATCGAGCCCGACGAGAAGTCGTCGAAGACGCGCACGCGCGCCGTCGGATGATCGGCGAGCAGCCGCTCCACGACATGGCTCCCGATGAACCCCGCGCCCCCCGTCACCACATAGATGTCCGCCACGCGCGGATTGTATCACCTGCCCTCGAAGGGACAGGCCAGGCGCGGAGCGAGTCGTCGACCACGGATGCTGAGGGGCGGACGGCACGCAGGCGACGGTGGCGCCGGGGCGGGCGGCCGGTGGAACCGGACAGGCCCCGCCCCGGCGCCACCGGTCGCCGCGCGGGCGACCGCGTCAGTGTGCGAGGGTCGCCGCGCCCAGCCCCGCGCCCGCCCGCCGGTACTCCTCGCGCGGCGGCGCGAAGATGTCGAGCACGACGCAGCGCACGCCGAGCGCGCGGCCGCCGTGCGGCACGCTCGGCGGCGTCTGCCAGAAGTCGCCGGCCTTCACGTGATGCTCGACGCCGTCCTGGACGCGGATCCATTCGCCCTCGAGGCACACGCCCCACTGCTCGTTGGGGTGCGCGTGCACCGGCGAGACCGCGCCGGGCTCCAGCGTGACCACGGAGAGCATCGCGTGCACACCGGGGAACACGCGTGCGCTCACGCCGGGCGCGAGCTGCCGTTCGATGCCACCCGTCTTCAGATGATGGAAGCACGAGACGTCCGTCATTTCCTCGCTCCTTTCTCGGCGAGGCGATTCGCGTTGCCTCGCGCCATCCGAGCCATTACACTATGCCCCGCTGTTCCATCGCTCGTCACGGCCGCGTCGCCGCTTTCGAGGAGAGTCGCCATGCCGTCTCCTGCCTTCTACGCCACCGACTTCAAGGTCTTCGACGAGCAGGGCTTCCGCGCCCGTATGGGTGCCATCCGCGCGCGCATCCGTCCCAAGCTCGAGGCGGTCGGCCACAGCCTGACGCCGGCGGTGAGCCGCGCCACCGGCGGCGACGCGTACGCGCACGTCGCCAAGCACGCGCGCCGCACCGTCAACCCGCCCGAGGACACCTGGGTGGCCTTCGGCCCCGATGCGCGCGGCTACAAGAAGCACTGCCACTTTAAGGTGGCCGTCTCGCGCCGCGCCGTCCGCTTCCTCTTCGAAGTGGGGCCGGAGCACGCCGACAAGAAGCGCTGGGCGGCCGCCTGGAAGCGGAACGCGCCGAGACTCGCCCCCGTCCTGCGCCGCGTGAAGGGGCTGGCCTGGTTCAAGAACGAGCACGACGAGGAGGCGGCCGCGCCGCTCGCCGATCTCAGTCCCGAGCGCCTCGCCGAGCTGGCCGACGAGCTGACGCGCACACGCGATGGCCAGCTCGTGCTCGGGCGCGTCGTGCCGGCGGAGCAGGCGGCCCGCTGGACGGAGGCGCAGTACCGTGACACGGCTCTCGAGACCTTTCGCGCGCTCGCTCCCCTCTATCGCTTGAAGTGAGCGCGGCGGCGCCACGCGCCGTCGTGTTCGACATGGACGGCGTGCTCGTCGACTCCGGCGCGCACCACCGCGAGGCGTGGGTGGCCATGTGCCGTGACTGCGGCCTGACGCCGCCGCCGGAGTTCTGGCGCCTCACCATCGGCCGGCCCGCCGAGGAGGCGGTGGCCCTGCTCGTCGACGGCATCGATCGCGGAGAGGCGCGCCGCCTCGCCGATCTCAAGCGCGAGCACTACACGCGGCTCGCGCGCCGCGGCGCCGTCGCCGTGGCCGGCGCGGGCGCGTTCGTCGAGGCGCTCGCGCGCGCGGGGGTGCCGCGCGCCGTCGCCACCTCCGCAACGCGCCGCGACCTCGAGCGCGTGCTCGACGCGCTCGGCCTGCGCCGCCTCATCGAGCTCGCCATCACCGCCGACGACGTGCGCCGGGGCAAGCCGCATCCCGAGGTCTACCTGAAGGCGGCCGAGGGCCTCGGTGTCGAGCCGCGCGCGTGTCTCGTCTTCGAGGATGCAATCGTCGGCGTGCAGGCGGCGCGCGCGGCCGGCATGCGCGTCATCGGCGTCACCACCGCCCACACCGCCGACGAGCTGGTGGGGGCAGGCGCGGAGCGCGCGGTGCCACACTTCGAGGCGGTGCGATGGCCCGTGTGAGCACGGACTGATGCTCTTAATCAGCGGGCCCAAGGTTCCCTGCGACGCACCATCTCGTCGCACGGCCCCCGAGAACACCACGTCTTGGCAAGGGTCGCGTCCTGCTCCTCGGCCCACCTGGCGGACTCTGCGGCGTCAGCTCGGTCCGCTTCTCGGAGACGGAATTCAGCACCGCGTCTCACCGGAAGGGTTTGAGCGCCATCGACGCTGACTTTCTGCAAAATCGAACGACGTCTTGCAGGCGCGCATGAATCCGATCGCTTGATGTCGCTTGCACCGACCACCCCGGGTTCCCGAGAAATGAATCGCACGCATCGTAGAAATCGACTGAAAGAGGATCGATGCGAAAACGGTGCGTCATGGATCCACGCTGATGCGCAAGATAGGGCGCCCCGTTCCATTGAAACTCATCGTGATAGGGATTGGTGCCTTTGAGCGCTTTGGCTTCCGTCGATGTTGGCTTGACGATATCGAGTGCAAAATACGGAATCTTGCGATCATCGAGATACGAGGGAATCTGCCAGCCGGTATCCTTTACCACGAAGAATCCGGTCGGAAGGTTATAGAGTTTCGCCAAGTCTTCGTCCGTGACTTCGATGAAGTTCTTTTTGTCTGGGCTGACTTGAAGAGCGCTAAAATCATGGAACGGCGATAACGCCATCCAGGTCGTGGTCGGCTTTTTCTTGTACTGCTGATATTTGACATCGCCCGAGCTGAACCCGCCGATATCTTCAAGGCGTGTGCCCACGATCCCATACGATTTTTTCTCGATCATTGCTTCGACAAGAGGCTTGTCCCAATTCTTCATCAGCAGCACGACGTCAGAATCCGCAATAATATTGATTTCAGCCGGCACGATGCTCTGTATCGCCCGCTCGATCGCTTGCGCATGCCCCCAGGACCCGCGGCCATAGGGCAATTCAGTTATTGCAGAAGCGGAATTGTCCCGTCTGAGAATGAGCGCGCTTTGCCGATCCAGGCAATAGACATGAAAGCGAACCGAATTCTCAGCGCTTGTAAGCGCATCATAGTTCGCCCGCATATAGTCGAAATATCGCAGCGAATTGCGCGAGACAGTGACGTGGACGTTGAGGTTCACTTTGACGTGTGCACCACGCTTGAATTCTCTTGCCACGCCAATTGAGCTGTCCGCTTGCGACACAAAGTCAGCCCGGGATGCCAGGGCAGTGTCATCATCTCGAATTGCTCGGATTTCCTCGAAAGGCTTTCGATCGCCTGATACCCATCACCACAGCGCTCTTGCGATGTCGCGGCGTTATCCATCGGATGCGTATCATGCAGCAGGATCAGTCCATGCGGCTTCACGAAGGGAAAGAAGTTTGCAAAATCTTCCTCAACCGCCTCGCGCGAATGATCGGCATCGATGAACATCATATCGATGCTGATTGGCTCGTTGCGCAAGCGTTGCGCGAAGTTCGATGTCGTCGTGGCGACGAAACGTACTTTGGACGATCTGGCCATATGGTTCCCCGCTTCTGGATTTGCGTCCACGCCGATCAGCTGCTCGGCGAACGGGATCATGCGATTGAACAACCCACATTTGAAAATTCCCAGTTCCAGATAGACGCGCGGCCGGAGGATGCTGGCGAGGTGGATGATGAGGCCCTGGTGCCACTTGGAATTATTTGCATATCCGCTCGAAAGATCGACGAAAGGCAGATTCAGTTTCGATACTGCACGCGCGAAAATCTTATTGGCTAACTTTCCCATGTCACCTCTTAACTAGGAGAGCAGCGGGTTTTGATTTCTGGTCGTCTCGACTTCGTTGATATTCGGCGAGCTCCATAACCATCTCTGATATCGTCGGCGCGCGCGGATAACCTGCCGCCGCCCAAAGGGCGCGATTGGACGCCGGATTCTCCGTCGCCAATGTTCGATTAATAGCTTCCTGAGCTGATATTCGGTTAATCGTAATGTCGGAACGACCATAGGCTTGCGCGAACAGCCGGAGCAATCCTTCCTTGGTGATTTCCCCATCCGGAACTACGTGCTGCAGATGCGGCGTATCCAGGTCATGCGTGATGACCGCTTCGCAGATTCTCGCAAAGTGCAATGCCGTGAGCCCGTTCCAAACGTGATTGACGTAGCCGTTGACGGTGCTGTTCTGCTCATGATTCAGGAACCAATTTAGCAGGGACAAATTCGACTTCGGCTCCGGTCCTACGATCGAGCATCGCAGGATGCGCATTCGCTCCGTGCGCAATTCGCCGAGGCTCTTCGACTTGCCATAGACATCATGGCAATCATGCACAGCCGTCTCCGAGTATCGGCCGCTGGCACCCGAATAGACGCAGTCCGTAGCGATCTGAATGATCTTAAATTCAGACGATTCGGCTGCGTGCGCGAGGACGTGAGAGAATAACCCGTTGATGCGGATTGCCTTCTCAACCCCGGCATCGTCGGTATCCACGATTCGCTGTTTGATCAAACCGATCGCATTGATGACCCATGCGGCGCCCACTGCAACGTCTCGCACGTCGGCGGCGGTCGATATCTCCGCATCGAGGAATTTCCAGAGGATATTGGGATAGATACGCTCTAGCGATTTCAATTCTGCAGCGTTTCGGCCGGTCGCGACCAACTCGCATGTTTTAGTGCGCGAAAAATACTCGACGAGCGTCGACCCGAGCATTCCGGTGGCGCCGAGGATCACAACCCGTCTCATAAAGTGTCACCTGGCGCAGGGATCACGCGGGAACTTCCTCTACTCGATGGCTCGCAGCATCGACAATGAAAGTCTGGGCCGCAATCGCATACAACGCCTCGCTATGCATGAGTGCGACGATGGTCATTTCGCCGGTTCTGCGAGTGTTGCAACAAACACCCGCTCCGCATCCGCATCGAGATTGTCAAGACGCTCCAGACGTTCGATTGGAACGAGCCCGTGTTGCCGGTGCAGCCGGGCCAAGTCGAGCGGCGCTCGCACGACGACCCACGGGACGGCACGACCACGCTCGTTGCCGGCCTCAATTCGAAGAGCGGCAAGGTGACCAGCGAGTTTCACCGGCGGAGCGGGCGCGACAGTTCGGTAAGTTGCTCGACACGATCCACGCCCGCGTGCCGTGATTCCCGTACGCACGAGACACCTGCGATCCATCGCTGGCTGGCACGCCATTCACGGGTCCACTTGCACTTCGCGCCGACCGGCTCGTCGTGGACGGATCTCGTCGAACGCCGGTTCGCCGCCGTGACCAAAAAGGGAGTTGAGCCGTGTCATCGACTCTCTAGCTCAGGACACACTGGCCGCCCAGAAATACAGCGCGGACCGGGGGTCTGTCAAGGGGATTCCCAGCGTCAGTGTTGGAGATACGTGATTTGACCGCCGACGAGGGAACTGTGAAATGACCGCTCTTACCGCGTCGCGTGGAGGCATGGGCACCGAGGAGGTGCCCATGGCCTATCCGCTCGGCGCAGTGGAGCGTGCCATGAAGGTGCAGGAAGTCGTCCTGCGTACCCTCGACGGTAAGCTTCAGCTGGCTCCAGGCGGCTGACATTCCCGGTCGGAGCCCGCGCAGCATCCGGCGACTGGCCTGGAACGTCAGCGGACCTCGATCATGCGGGCAGGTCCATGGGATGGCGTCTATCATGGCTGAGCAGATGGAGGATCTCGCTGGAACGGCTGTCCGCGTGACGCCCGAGCGCGACCAGGCGGACGAATGGGCCGTGGTGCTCGCCGCCGGCAACATTCCGCACCGGCTCCGCCCGCGCCTCGATGGCTGGGCGCTCATCGTCTCCACCCGTGACGCGGAGGCCGCCCGTGAGGCCCTCGACGCCTATGAGCGGGAGAACATTGCCGACACGGTGGACGTTGACGCCGACGCCGTGGCACCCGTTCCTGGCGCGGCCGTGGTCGGAGTCGCCATCGGCCTCCTGCTGATCGGGTTCTTTGCCGTCACCGGGACGCGTGCCAGCCGCAGCATCTGGTTCGAACGCGGTGGCGCCGACGCCGATCGCATCGTCGCCGGAGAGTGGTGGCGAACCGTTT
>WNFR01015413.1_pt1 | contig 13003 bp, 15 predicted proteins | sample 5400221 | NCBI WGS metagenome assembly WNFR01 (sample SAMN13153357, study PRJNA577476) | soil metagenome | isolation source: 40 cm soil under Madrone tree | place: USA:California | collected 2016-06-14
TCGCACGCCTGACGCCCCACAAAACGGCTACTTTCACAAGACATCCACCAACACAGATATGGACTTAGATTTGGATGTCCTCGTGCTCGATAACTTGAACGACGTGGGCCTGCTAGCTGCTTCAGATAGTGACCTTTCCGTCGAGGCGCTGAAATTCATTGACGACAATTGGTACAAGAAGATTGCGGGGAGAAAGGCCCGCTGGATGGACCTGATTGGTGACTATGCTGGCAACGAAAGGTTCATTCTTGATGGTGATGTGATCTCTTCTCGCTGTGGGCAGCCGTTTGCTGACGTGCCTGCACGTAGGCGAATCGTTGCTCCAGCAGGTTCTTGGTGACCCTCTGCTGGCGCTCGCCCGTCCTGGCGGTGCGACCCTCCTAAAATGCACTTTCCAGCCCCGGTGTTGATGTTCCATAGATCCAAGCTTTCAGATTTTACATGCGATCAACTCACTGGAACGACTTTTGGGTGAGATGCTCAAGAGATCGGCCGTCTTCGATGTAGTCTTCTGGGAAGGCGAGCTGACAGTTGTCTCTGACGGAGGCTTTTCACTGATCCTGTCTCGTTTCAGATACCCGCCACCTCACTGTAAAAGGAGACACTGACCATTCGGTGTCGTCTCGTTCACTTGCCCGAGCACTTCTATTCACCCATCTCGCCAAGCACGCATCTGAGATGGGTATAAATATATATACCTTTTCGAGTTTGGCGGACCCGGTTTGGATCGCCTACCGACAACGGACAAAAGTATGTTATTAGACTCGTATGCGGGTCCAGGAAAGCTCATGATGAGGATACAAGCCAATGTTTGTGATGCTGAACGATGGCGGAACTCCTGCTGAAGGTGACCATGACATGGCCACCCGCGTTCTCATCCAACGCCATTTCATTTTTTGTCTCCTCACTTCGGGTATAGCCGTCACTCTGCTGCACGGAGCAGAGTTCCGTGACTCCAAGGTGTGTTTTTTTTTTACATCTCGAGGACGTCTGATCTGTAAGGATGAGGACAGATATTTTCTTTTGTGTTTGAGGGGAGATTTGGCCTGGAGAGTCTCAAATCATTTCCGCCGACTCTTTGGAACACAGTGCAACTTTGCACTAGCAAACTCGAAAAGAAATGGAAAAATCAATTTCCGCGGGTTGATGAGCCCCACGCGGAAAAAGAAGATGTAGGCTTGAACGAACTAGACCTTTTCCTCAAAAACGTCCTCGATCATTTCGTCCTTCACTGTAATGAACCCACGCACTTGTTTTGGGAGCTTACGTCGCTTTTTTTCTTGCACGTCATGGTTCTTGAGACCCTTCCGATGTCTGAGAGGGCGCGACAGCTAGAAACCATAAACGACGACTTCACGGCTGCGCTTGTTCAGACCTTCCTGCCAGAACTTTACTCCGTCTTCACGAGCTTTGTTCTAAAGTTCAACCGTTTCGTGGATATCGATGGGAGGATATTCATCGCGATTCTTCGTTTTGTCGCAAGTAATAACGACCTCCCAACACATGCTCTTGAGGCACTGGTAGGGCCAGAGATTTCCTCCCGGCTGGAGACAGTATGGAAGTCTACAAATGCGCCGTCACCGGATCTTTCGAAGCTCTCGGCATCTAGTCCAATCTACGAGGATTCCGAGTCATCGTCCTCAACCTCAGGCGACGAAACCGCGTTGTTTACGCTCCTCCCATTTCACAACGAGGTCTTTGATGACGAACTTCAGGCCGTACATGTCACTGTTGCGGGCCAGGGACAGACCTCGACTCCCACACGATCGGAATTCAGTCAGGACATTCCGTTTTCCGATACAAGACACCGGCACGCTCACCATCGCGCCATCCTGCCTAAACACCTGGGAGGGGTAACCGTGAAGGATAATGTCCAACGCACGCGCAAAAGACAACTACAGCGCGATCAGCGCTTCATGTTGCAGATGCAGCGTCTTGCGGCGACCCTGACTGGCGCCTCGGGGAAAATGTTGCAACAAATTTTGGTTCCTTCCACCGGGCGTAAAGTTTCAGAAATCGTCGACGATCTCTCGTCCAGCGCGGCCAAGCGGGGCAAAAAGGTACGATCAATTAGCTGTATCTGGTTGTGACTAAGGCACGCTTCAGGACGACAAAAAGGGACTTGCGCCACACCAAAGCAAGGGCAAGCCCAACGCGCTTTCTGGACGAGATCGCATCCGGCAAGAGCACGCTCGCGAGAAGAAAGCTAAGGAAGACAGCTCGTCCCAGGAGTGGTGGGTAGAGCAGCTTCGTCATGTGGAAAAGATGGCGACCCATGATCTCAAAATGTCTGCCCTCCGTGCCCTTCTTCGAAATCCAAGGACGGATTCAGGATGGCTAAGCCTCGAGGTCGTGCTCTACAGGCTTCACCTCACCATCCAACAATGGATAGCCGAACCTGAACCAGATGCCTTAGCAGTTCACGATCGTTACACTGTGTCCACCATGCGTATTGTCAAGGAGCTATATGCACATGACTACCTAACAGAAACGACGCTGGGTGTACTGGCTAGTGTCATGGTTGCCTTGGGGCTCACAAATTACAGTGCTCTGTTGGAAGACGATGCCTCTCACCGGTTACAGCCTGATCGTGATCTAGCATTCAAGTTTGTTAAGCTACTGAAATCCAAGAGCCATAAGCCCGTCTATAAGTTTATGGCCATCAAAGAGGACCCCGTGATCTGGCAACTGAGGCTTTTTGGAGAGTACATGGATCGCAGCATGGACAGCGCGTCTGATCCTCGGGTCAGCTTCAAGCCAGATGCGTGGCAGCGCGAAGTGCTTGACTGCCTGGATCAGCCCAAAAGTTCATTATTGGTTGTAGGTAAGCGCACCGTTCTGATGGATGATTTCTCCTGCTTTGAACATGAATTTTAGCGCCAACGAGCGCCGGAAAAACTTTCATATCTTTCTATGCGATGGAGAGGGTCCTCCGTGAATCCGATGATGGCATTATTGTATACGTGGCCCCTACGAAGGCCCTCGTGAATCAAGTTGCAGCGGAAGTATACGCACGTTTCCGCAAGGAAGTCGATGGGCGTGAGTAGATCCCGACCCGCTTGAAGAATGCCTCACAGTTGGTTGCAGGTACATGTTGGGCTATACACACGAGAGACTACCGTGTTCATGACTCTCAAAAATGTCAAATCCTTGTTACTGTGCCAGAGATGTTGGCAATTATGCTCCTTTCCCCTCCCTTGGCGAGGACGTGGAGCCCTCGAATCAGGCGGTAAGACCCCACCGCCCATACTTACTGCTCGCGCTTACCATGTGAGATCAAAAGGATCATACTAGACGAGATTCATACCATCGGTCAGCATGAGGGCGGAACGGTTTGGGAACAAATCATTCTATTGGCCCCTTGTCCCATTATGTACGTGGGCTGCCAAACTCACACGATACACGGTTTCTGATATTGCTTTGCTTTCAGTGGGTTATCTGCGACAGTCGGCGAGCCAGAAAAGTTCAATGCATGGCTCGAGAGCGTCCAGAAATCCAAGGGTTTCGAGCACAAATTCATCCATTACCCTCATCGCTATTCGCACCTGAGGAAGTTCGCATATTTCCCGCAGTTGCTTCATAGAGATGAACCGTTCCTTGGACTGGACAGTGGCAGCCCACCAACCGAAATGATGCGCTTTATCCACCCCGTCTCCGCGTTATCCTTTGGAGAAACAATGCCACCTGATCTCTCTTTGGAGACAACAGATTTACTCCGCCTGTACGAGACCTTCAAGAGTCAAGTTCAAGGCGATTCCTACGTCGAGAGGCTCGACCCCATTACCTTCTTTTCACGCGATACGTTCATCAGGCAAAAGGATGTGCTGCTCTATGAGAATGAGATCAAGAATATCCTGGCGCCCTTAGTTGCAGCACCCGATGCGCTGGGCCCTTCCTCCGCCCTGCAGCAAGTAGTTCGACACATTCAGGACCCTGTCATCAAGCAGACGTCTAAACAACGACTGAATGCACCGCCCACCCGTTCCGAATTCATGTCTGGTCTCATTCATTTGCTTTCTGACCTAAAGGCGACAGACTCCCTGGTACGTCTTGTGAAGAGCGGATCACCCTGTAGCTAGCAATAACTCCCCGTATAGCCCGCCCTCCTGTTCAATTTCGACCGCCAGGACTGTTTGGTGATGGCACGTCATATATTGGAAACTCTCGAAGGGGCTGAAGAAGCCTGGAGGGACCAGAGCCCCGAGTGGAAGCGTAAGGTAAGCCAGTGGAAGGCCTGGCAGGAGCGTCAGAAGGAGAAGCAACGGCTCGCACAAAAGCCCACCGCTCGAAAGAAGAATCAAGATGACGAGGGTCCTCAGCAGAGCGAAGATCATTCCTGGGAAAGTTATTTTGATCCACAGGACCCTTCCCCTGTGTTCTCCTTTGCTGTTACGTCCGCGTACCCGAAAGAGGAACTTCTTGCGGACATCTCCTCGATGCGCTGGACCTCAACTCCTGAGTTTGTCTTAAGGGCCTTACGGCGAGGGGTTGCAATTCATCATAGTGGTATGAACAAGGTCTATCGTGTTCTTGTGGAGAGGTGCGCGTTTTCCTTGTTTGTGTGTACTGAGATGTTGATAATCCGTACATCAGACTTTTTCGTGTTGGCTTCCTTCGAGTAGTTATCGCGACAAGTATTTTTGTGTATTTAGTGAGACACGCTGAGGCGATGATCTGTTCATGCATTTTAGGTACACTGGCACTGGGTATCAATGCGCCTACAAAATCGTCTGTTTTTTGTGGGGATTCACCTTTTTTAACGGCTCTCACTGTAAGTCCTCCATTCACACAGTGATGTCAAGTCTTATCAAACACAGTTCCGCCAATGTGCCGGACGAGCCGGTCGTCGCGGTTTTGACCTACTGGGTCGAGTAATCTTCTATGGTATACCGTTAGACCGCATCTACCGGATCCTTCTATCAAGGCTACCGCGTCTAACAGGAACTTTCCCGCTTTCATCGACCATGGTGTTGCGTCTGTTTAACCTTTTGGAGGGTTCAAACTATGCCCCCTACGCTGTCGATGCGATTCGTAGCATCCTCCGCCTTCCTCACATTAGTTTCGGATCCGACGTTGGGAAGAACCAGCTCCTGCATCACCTCCGGTTTAGCATCGATTATTTGCGCCGTGCACGCCTTCTAGACTTCATGGGAAAACCCATCAATTTGTTTGGGATCGCCTCCGATCTCTATTATACGGAGCCAGGCAACCTCGCCATGACCGCGCTTCTTCAAAGCGGCGTTATTCACGACATTTGCTCCCAGCCCGACTCCATTCAGGCGGAGCGAGATCTCGTAGTCCTCCTGTGCCACCTCTTTTGTCGGAGGTATCTGCCTCATGTTTATGCTACCGCCAGCAACGTCCGTGACCTCGTACAAAAAGGTCCTTCTCGCGTGGTGTTGCCCCCTCTACACCCACAAGCCAGAGCAGTCTTAATCGAACATCAAAAGGAAACTCTTGGTATTTTTGGCGCCTACACGCTGGCATTCTCGTCGCAGCACGCGAATGAACTGGAGCCCGACGATCAGCTCCCACTGAGCGGGATTACCTTCGAACCCTCTGGCATGTCAACGCGCCCGCAGACAATCCTGTTCGCCCATCTCTCCCAGACGGCCAACGTGTGGTACGACCTTGAGTCGTTCCACCTCGTCTTAGTCACTATCCGAGGCGCACTTGAAGATCTGCTATTGAGGACATCGAGAGATGCTGCGTCACTATCACAGGCGGCGGAGCTGGGGGATATAGTGGATGCAGACGCATCGAAGGATAGCGGGTATCATTCGCTCGATCCGTCCCAGCAGGAGGAGGAAGAGGCGGGTAGCGTCGATGACGGTGGCGAAGCAAGTCGCGATCCGGCCGCGTTCACGAGGCCACGAGGCGTATCCGACAGGGACTGGAGAGTATATGAGATTTTCAACAGCATCACCAACGAGTTTGGGGTCAAGTTCAAGGCAATGTGGGCGTAGCACGCGTAACGTACCATTCTTCTCCGTTGGTAGACAGACAACAAAACTGTACAGTATTAATGTCACGACGACAATGGCATCACATTTTCAGGGGTGAGCTTTCAGCCATCGGTGCACCACGCTCGGCATCGGGCAGGCAGACGACTCGCCTCTGTCCTCCGTTGAGTCGTACAGGGTCTGACAGCATCGGTACAGATTACGCATGTTCTCCGTGCACTTTTCCTGAGTGTACGTATTCTTGGACAAGCACACCTGGAGAGCGCATGCTGAAAAAAAATTGTGGTGAATCCAAATCAGCATAGTACGACAGTAACTTGGTACCCCACACCTTCAACCTGACAGGGTGGTTCTGGTGCCTGCATAGTTTTTCATTGGGATTGGGTATAAGAAGGGAAACGGTTGGCCGATAAGTGGACAAACCTTGGGCATTGATTGACTCTAATTGAATCGCTGTACGCGTTTGAACAGAAACAAGCTCGCGCCGCTGCGGCCTTTTTGGAAGAAGCGCCGCCGTTTTCTGTACTGGGCGACTCAATCTCTCCTCCATCTTATGCAGACCTCGCAGCAGGCCAACCCCATTCTCTTCTCCATCTACATTCCTGTCTACAGTCTATGCTTGGATTATTGCCTCAAGACCTGCCTTACTCTGGGTAACGTGTTGTGATTTTCCTTGTAAAAACGAAACCTAACTACGTGTTCATACCCTCCTAAAGTAAGAATTGCCCGTAGTCCCAGTGACCGCATCCCTCTCATCTACTTATGCCAGTATGCGGCGGTAATACAAATGTACATGAAAGAAACGTTTCCATGGTGTGTGGGTCATTTTGTAACCATTGTATCGTGAACGAAGTGAAAGACGAACTTTTTTTATTTCAACGTCGCATCTCGCTGGTCAGCCGCCTCATCGCCTTGCTTACATCTTCATAGAACGCGTCTTCGCCCAAGAGCTTGACTATTCCTCCGCGCTCGAACATAGCGCGGGGTTCCGAACGTAGATGCGTGATGAACACGCACACCCCACGGCTCTGTAGACAAATGCGACTCGTTGAGAGGGTAGAGGTGGAGGGGGAGGGACACTTGAAACACACCCTGTAAGACTCGAAAAGCTCGTGAAAGATCTGCACGGCCGACGCATCGCACGTTTCGACGTCCGCCACGTGGAAAATTAGTACGCTCGCCTGTTGACGCCGTGGCCTGTCCGACGGGTGGCTTGGGCGCACACCATAAAGCTCAAGGCGGCGTAGGCGCTCTGAATGACATCAATTGCCATCAGCCTAACAATCCTTGACCAACGAGAATAGATTCACCTTTGAGCTGAGCTGTATTGGCTAAGGGACCGTGATTTAGGGTTAGGGTTGACAAAATGATGATGTGGCACACCGAAATCCAAGTTTTCGCGAATGCGGACAATGAGCACACCGGGTGTGTCCTCCTCCGCGCCAGGACTCTCGTCAATCGGCTCCCACCTGTCTGTTCCTGGTATACGACCCTAACATGCCGCATCTCGGTCTAAATGAAAGGTTTGTAAAATAGGGAAACTACGCACCAAAATAGTCATGCGGGTCCTCGATGAACGGCGGACGACGAGTAGAAGAGATATGATGAGGCTGACGATGACGCCAGCCTGGACGCTCCAAATTATTGTTAGTAAGAAGGTGAGACCCATGAGCGTCATGTCAACCCATGCGCGCATTCTGACATCTTCACGTTAGCGGAGTCGGTAGTCGTTCAAGGATAGTCTTGTGCTTACGTCCAGTAGAAAATCACATCCTCGGGTGTTTCTGCCAGTAAACTATATACCACCAAGCAGACACTAAGTCGATTCGTGAGTTGGGCTTCACCAGAGAGCGACTGCAGGAGTACTTACACCGACCCGAGCACACATTTAGGGAGATAGTAGAGCCAAGGAAGGAAGAAGAATGTTGCGACCAAAATAATGACTGCACAGATGATCGAAGCCATTTGCGTGCGGGCACCAGCCTCGCCATTGATGCGAGAGCGCGTGATTGAGCCATATGCTGGAAGTGTACCTGGCACAAAAGCGCCAACCAGATTCCCAGCGCCCAGGGCGACGAGTTCCCGATTTGGGCTTATAGAGTACGAATAGCGTGCGGCATTTTGCTTTGCAGAGACGATACTGTCGAGAAAACCACAAATCGAGATCAGCCTGATCAATATTCTGTATTAGCAACCCTCAGCACCGAGAGGAAGGAAATGGAAGACTGACACTGCGGTGGACGTGGTTTGTCTCAGGTGTGGAAGGTGGTGATGGTGAAAAGGGAATTTGAAGAAATGGCCACCAGTATGAATCGGGACATCACCAAGAATGGCGATTCCGTCGTCGTCCCAGTGGAACTTATCCGATAGAACTATTGACGCTCAATCGCAGGGGACGCAAAGAGAAGACAAAAAACGTACTCGTGGATATGATGACGACAAACAGTACTTCTGGAACACGTGCGACCCATTTGTATCGGCATAAGGACACCTTGAGCATGCGTAGCACAACAAGGGAGCCCAGGGCGCAAGCACTAATGAATGCAGTGAGACGATGTGTGTGTGTGAATCCGTATTCGACCAAAAAGAGTATCTTCTCTAGCGTTGTTTCTGGCTTGACTGTGTGCTCAAGCGCGGTGAGACCAAGCATTGGTATTAGCTGTTCGCTAGGAGAAACATGAGCGATTGTGGTGCGTGGAGCGCAATCAGATGTACTGACATGAGTATAATGCAAGCGACTGCAGCGACAAATCCTCGAAGGAGGGCGCGGGACAGGACAACGTCGAGGAAGCCTAGTCGGAAGAAGCCCAGGACGAAGGAAATCAATCCGACCTGGGTCGACATGGGCAAAAAACAGGAGGACTTTTGAGAGCATAAACATACCTGCACGGTTATGGCTGTGGCCACTGATAATGCGACTGGTTCAGGGTTGGGTGGCGGAGTATGGGGGTCGGACCGTAAAACAGACATAACGGCCTGACCGACAAGGAGACTGAGGGCAGCCTCGGGCGCAACGTTCAACTGTCTTGAGGAACCGAGAAGTGCATAGGCGAGTGGTGGGATCGATGCCGAAAACTGTTAGGGAGGTGCGGGATCAGTGGCGTTGGATCCGGAGGGACTTCGGACTTGCGAACTTACTAAACCAGTCACAGGGCTCATCTTTGCGAGTGATGTCGCATAGCTAACAGATTGTGGGATAAGCATAGCAGCGACTGTGAGACCTGCTGTTAAGTCTCCGGGTAATCTTGGCACCAAACCAAAGGATCAGATACTCAAGGAAGGAAAGTGGGCTAGGGATCACTCACAGTGAAAGACTGTAGTTCGGGATCCAGTATAACGAGGGGATGTAATACTGTGCTTTAGCCCAAGTAGAGGATGTTTCTACGAGAGGTTTCATAATGTCGGACTCAAGGTCACGGCCTGAGCCGCCTAGCAAGGTAATGGTACGCGGAAGGCACGAGTATCAATAAAAGTTACAAGGCTTACGCGCGGCGCTGTATGCGACACGTTCAACGTCGCTGGGGCGAAGTAGCGGCGCATTTTCATCATCCTCACGCCAGGGAGTACCTGGATGCGAATCGAGGAGAGACGGTGTTGAGGGAGAAGTGAGAACTTGGCGGCGTAAGGGATGAGGATCGACGCCCGAGGTCATTGTGAGGATGTCGGGCGGAGGTGTGGAAGGTGGTGTGGGTGTGGGTGCGAGGAGAGCGAGTTGGTTGCACGGGCGGCTTTATCGGGGCGGACTGCGAGTCACCAAGAAGCTTTGACTGCGCGCTTCCTTTGGCTCATTTCATCATGTCCATTGCCCATGGAATCAAAACCTTAGGCGTCATTGGCGCAGGCCAGATGGGTACGTTCGATGTCCACGATACCTCTCTTCTCTGTGTTGTGATTCTTTCTCCAAGGCCTGGGTATCGCGTACATTGCTGCTTTGAGAGCAAAAGTGAACGTGCAATTATATGACCGTTCTTCTGAGCAAATTACGAAGGGCTTGAGTCTCATGGACAAGTTGCTTGCTAAGGATGTTGCAAAAGGAAAGATTCAAGAACTGGATGCACGACAAGCACGAGAACGCGTGTCCGTCGTCGATCGTACCGTGGGAGTGCGTGCAATGCGAGACACGGATATGGTGATTGAGGTGCGCACACTCAAAGGGCGCAAAGGGGCTTAGCCCGTGCCGTTCAGCTTGGCTAATTGAGTGTATACCTCAAGGCTGTTTCTGAGAATCTCGAGCTCAAGCAGCGGATATTCTCCGAGTTGGCAGCGGAGATAGGGCCCAACACTATCTTGGCCACAAATACGTCGTCCATCTCTATCACTAAAATTGCCTCTTCCGCTGTGCCTGAGGGGGAATCTGCTGCGTCTGCGTTGGGAAAGAGCAGCGCTGGGCGTGTTGTCGGTAAGTCCGACAGAAATCTAACCCGTTGAAGCTACAATTAGGACAGGGCTTCATTTTTTCAACCCCGTCCCGGTGATGGTAAGTGTATTAGCACTGACTAAAGGACATTTGAGTTGAACGCAAAACCAGAAATTGGTCGAGGTAATCTCAGCATTGCAGACAACGGACGAAACATTGTCACGAGCTCGCGCCTTTGCGGTGGCGTGCGACAAAGAAGTGACGGTGTCGAAAGACGTTCCTGGTTTTGTTTCGAATGCTTTGTTGATGCCTTTTATCAATGAGGTTCTCCCTTTTCTCTTTCTCTTTCTATTCATCTAAGCTAAATTCCTTACTTAGGCGATCATGTGGCTCGAGAAGGTATCCGTCTCGCCACATTTATTTATTGTCTTAATGAGATGAGATCTCAAGGGCGTTGCCACTCGAGATGACATCGACAAAACACTCCGTTTAGGTATGAACCATCCGATGGGTCCTTTACAACTCGGCAAGCAGTTTCCTATTCCCATTTCTGCGGCTGATTCTCACTCTTCTCTTCGTCTATTAGCCGACTTGTAAGTCGACACTTCTTAGCTCTTCCCAATGCTCACGGTTTTCATAGCATCGGCTTGGATACCTGCCTCGCCATTCAGCAGACCCTCTACGCTGGCACTGGTGACTCGAAGTACCGTCCGAGCGTCCTTCTCGAACGCATGGTCGATGCGCAGTGGCTTGGTCGCAAGAACGGCAAAGGCTTCTACGAGTACAATGACTGACCTGCACGTGTTCGTCCACGTGTCGACTTCTGTTCTCTAGAAGCTTTGGGGTTCGCTTAATAAATGAATACAATATTCAACGACCCAAGTTTTTCCCCTCCACACATTCTATGAATTAAGTGTGCATTTACAAATACATTTGGGTATCCGTCGTGCCCGGTACACGACCCCTCGGATCAAACACCGTCCGCTCTCCCTAATCACGATGGCAGGTCAACGCACTGCGAGCTGCGGACGAGATCATGCGCCCAAAGGCACGAAACCCGCTGGCCTTTTCTGCGGCAGTGTGGTTGATCACGATCGGTTCCGTCTCTGAGTCCTGCTCGTCCGGGAGCATGCTTGAGCGCGCCGCGCCGATGACCACCCCCGTCGCGGACGGTAGTGGAATGCCCTTCTCATCAAAGATCGCCGCGAATCGACGCGTCCTGCCCCGGCGTTGCAGGGTACGGGGTTGTCCGTGAACGATCTGTTCGTTCGGTTGGTGGATGCACGAGTCAGCGTACTTGGCCCATCGAGAAAGGAAACCCGTGTCACTTACCGACTCGAGGATCACCCTGTCCTCGAACGACAATTCTTCTACGGCCACAGGCCTCAGTTGGGGATAGATGTTGAACAAACTCTCCGTCGTAGACTCTTCCCCGTCCAACGTGCAGGTGGACTGTTCAGCGTGCATCCTTTTCCTTTTTTCTTTGATTGGTTGGGGTGACTAGCGTCGCGAATGGCGATTTCGTGCGTGCGAGGAAGAGGGGATAGTAAGGGCTATTGATTAGTCGTTCCCCGACACCTCCCGAGTTCTTATAATGTGTTCCCGGTGTGGCTCGTCCACAGTGTCTATGCCTACGGACGCAGTCCTAATCAACTGTGGTCGGACATGTTGGACACGCGGTCGGGAAGCAAGGGTGCCACGGGCTTCCTTTATTGTGGTGGAATGATGAGAAACTCAGCAACCACGCCACATCTCCGTTGTAGAACACATTACAGCCGTTTTCATATCGATAGAGCGCCCAAATCCAAAATGTACATTAGGTGGAGTTTCGGGTTCGGCCGAGGGCAAAATTATCGAGACTTATCTTTTTTTTGAGAATATTTTGAAAATGAAAATGAAAATATTATTAGTTGACTCCACGGCAACAGGCAAGGGAAAAGCAGGGACTGGCATTGGCAATGGTAATGGGTATGGTACAGATGTGCCCTTCCACATGTGCGCCCCATACTGCAAACTGTGGGATGTGGCATTGTAGCTCTATTTCAACTTAATGTTATTTTGTGATCACTCGAAAAAAAAGCAAACATTTTTATTAGTAAATTCTATGAACACAATCTATTCTAAGTCAAACTACAGTAGAAACAGAATGCAAAAGGAGGGATAGCAGCGTACTATACCTGCACATGGTGCAGTGGTGGGAGGGGTCACGCCAAAGGTGGTGTCGTCCGTATGGCCTTGGAATGCAGCTCACCATGGAACCACTCACGTCCTGGAAAGCATTGTGAGCAGGGTCAAATCCAGCTCACAATGGAAGTCACTGAACTGGAGAGGGAGGACAGGCGTTGTGCAGGGGGGACGTGTTGGTGCCGTCAGCCGTGCGGATGCTCTCAAGGTTGTGGGCGCCTCATTGTCGTTGCTCAGCGCAGGTTGTGGGCGCATTGTTGTTGTCGCCCAGGCTGTGGGGCACGTTGTCGCTGTCGGCGTGCATGTGCTAGGGGGTCGTGATTGTCGCTTGCACAGGCTGTGCGCATTGTTGTGCTCAGCGCATGGGGTGTGTGGCCATGTTGTGGTTGTCGGTGTGCGTAGGCTGGCTGCGTCTGCCTTGCCACATGCAGGGTGTGTGGTCGTGTGGGGACTGTGAGGGGGTGTCATGGTCCTCAGTGTGCACAGGCTGTGAGGGCCT
>WNFR01020180.1_pt1 | contig 13003 bp, 15 predicted proteins | sample 5400221 | NCBI WGS metagenome assembly WNFR01 (sample SAMN13153357, study PRJNA577476) | soil metagenome | isolation source: 40 cm soil under Madrone tree | place: USA:California | collected 2016-06-14
ACAAGACGATCGAGGATTTCATCGGCGACACGCCGCTGGTGCGCCTGCAGCGGCTGCCGGGCGCTGAAAATGACCAAAATAAAAATGTCGTTCTGGCAAAACTGGAGGGGAACAATCCCGCCGGCTCGGTGAAGGACCGCCCGGCGATCGCCATGATTCGCCACGCCGAGCGCTCGGGACGCATCAAGCCCGGCGACACGCTGGTCGAGCCGACCTCGGGCAACACCGGCATCGCGCTCGCCATGGCGGCTGCCACGCGCGGCTACCGCATGGTGCTCATCATGCCCGAGCACCTCTCGGCCGAGCGGCGCCAGACCATGCGCGCCTTCGGCGCCGAGATCATCCTCACGCCGCAGAAGGGCGGCATGGAGGCGGCGCGCGACCTCGCCGAGCAAATGGTGCGCCAGGGCGAAGGCACCATGCTCGACCAGTTCGCCAACCCCGCGAATCCGCAGATCCACTACGAGACCACCGGGCCCGAGATCTGGCGCGACACCGACGGGCGCCTCACGCATTTCGTCTCGAGCATGGGCACGACCGGCACCATCATGGGCTGCTCGCGCTACTTCAAGCAGAAGAACCCGCGGATCGAGATCATCGGCTGCCAGCCGCAGGAAGGCTCGCAGATTCCCGGCATCCGCAAATGGCCCGAGGCCTACCTGCCGAAGATCTACGACGCGAAGCGCGTCGACCGCCTTGAATATGTCAGCCAGGGCGAGGCGGAGGAGATGACGCGGCGCATGGCGCGCGAGGAAGGCATCTTCGCCGGCATCTCGTCCGGCGGCGCCATGCACGTCGCCCTGCGCGTCGCGCGCGACCTGAAGAACGCTGTCATCGTCACCATCGTCTGCGACCGCGGCGACCGCTATCTCACCACCGGCGTCTTCCCCGACTGACGTGACGCCGATCCTCGCTTTCGACATCGAGACGATTCCGGATGTCGCTGGCATCCGCCGCATCTATGAGCTGCCGGCCGAATTGCCGGACGCGGAGGTCGCCGAGGTCGCGTTCCAGAAGCGGCGCGCGATCGCGGGGAACGATTTCCTGCCGCCGCACCTGCACCGCGTGATCGTGATCTCGTGCGTCGCGCGCGACGACGAAGGCATCAAGATCTTCTCGATCGGCGAGCCGGAGCGCGACGAGAAGGCCGCCATCGCGCGGTTCTTCGACGCGCTCGAGCGCAAGACCCCGCAGCTCGTCTCCTGGAACGGCAAGGGCTTCGACATCCCGGTGCTCAACCACCGCGCGCTGATCCACGGCGTCTGCTGCACGCGCTTCTGGGAGACGGGCGACGAGGACCAGGCCTTCCGCTTCAACAACTACACCAGCCGATATCACACGCGCCATCTCGATCTGATGGACCAGCTCGCCGCCTATAACCAGCGCAACTTCGCGCCGCTCGACGAGCTCGCGCGGCTCGCGCGCCTGCCGGGCAAGCAGGGCATCGGCGGCGCCGAGGTCTGGCCGGCCTACCGGCGCGGCGAGATCCAGGCCATCCGGAGCTATTGCGAGGTCGACGTCGTGAACACCTATCTCCTGTTCCAGCGCTTCCAGGGGGTGCGCGGCCTCCTCACGCAGGAGCGCTACGACGCCGAGTGCGCGCTCCTGCGCGAGACGCTCGAGCGGCGCCCCGAGCCGCACTGGCGGGAGTTCCTGTCGCTCTGGAAGAGCTGATCCTCGAGATCGAAGGGCTCGACGCCGAGGGCCGCGGCGTCGCGCGCGAGCCCGACGGCAAGGTGGTGTTCGTCGAAGGCGCGCTGCCGGGCGAGCGCGCGGCCGTGCAGATCATGACCGGCGGGCGGCGCTTCGATCTCGGCCGCGCCAACCGCCTGCTCAAGGAGTCGTCCGGCCGCCGAACGCCACGCTGCCCGCACTTCGGCGTCTGCGGCGGCTGCGCCACGCAGCACGCGGATCTCGCCACGCAGATGGCCGCCAAGCAGGATTGGCTGCTGCAGAACCTGGCGCGCATCGGCAAGCTGCAGCTCGAGCGGGTGCTGCCGATGATCAGCGGCGAGGAATGGGGCTATCGCCACCGCGCACGCCTTTCCGTGCGCCGCGTCGAGAAAAAGGGCGTGATGGTCGGCTTCCGGGAGCGCCGCTCGACCTACGTCACCGACATGCACCAATGTCCGGTACTACCTCCGCGCCTGTCGGCGCTGATCGATCCGCTGCGCGGGTTGATCGAACAGCTCTCGGTCCACAGCCGCCTGCCGCAGGTCGAGATCGCCGTGGGCGACAACGCCGCCGCGCTGGTCTTGCGCCACCTTCTGCCGTTGACCGAGGACGATCACGCGCATCTGCGCGCGTTCGCCCGGCAGCACGAGGTTCATCTCTGGCTGCAACCCGGCGGCCCCGAGACGGCCGCGCCGTTCGAGCCGGCGGCGAGCGATCTCTACTACGAGCTGCCGGACTTCGATGTGCGCCTGCATTTCCGGCCGACGGACTTCACGCAGGTCAACCACGCGGTGAACCGCGCGCTGGTGGCGCGCGCGCTCGAGCTCCTCGATCCGCAGCCGGGCGAACGCATCGCCGACCTCTTCTGCGGCCTGGGCAACTTCTCGCTGCCGCTCGCGCGCCGCGGCGCGCAGGTGATCGGCTTCGAAGGCAGCGGCGAGCTCGTCGCCCGGGCGCGGGCTAACGCTGCCAGTAATGAGCTGGTCGCGCAGTTCGAGCAGATGGACCTCTTCGCGCCCAATCTGCCGCCGTACGGCCGGTTCGAGAAGCTGCTGATCGATCCGCCGCGCCAGGGCGCGATCGAGATTGTGAAGGCGCTCGGCGCTCCGTTCCCAAGTCGGATCGTTTACGTCTCATGCGATCCGGCAACGCTCGCGCGCGATGCGGGCGTGCTGGTGCACACCCAGGGCTACCGGCTGGCGGCGGCGGGCATCGTCAACATGTTTCCGCACACCGCGCACGTGGAGAGCCTCGCGCTCTTCGAGCACCAATAAAAAAGGCGCCCGCAGGCGCCTTCTCCATTTTTCCGGATGCTGGCTAGTCGCGATCGCCGGAGAACGCGAGCAGCAGGTTGAGCAGGTTGGCGAAGATGTTGAAGAGGCTCATGTAGACGCCGGTCGCCGCCATGATGTAGTTGGTCTCGCCGCCGCGGATGATGCGGCTCAGGTCGTAGAGCAGGAAGAGCGAGAACACCACGATCACCAGCGTCGAGATGGTGAGCGCCAGCGCCGGGATCTGCAGGAATAGATTGGCGATGATGGCGAGGAGCAGGGCCCACATGCCGACGAACAGGAACTTGCCCATGAAGCTGAAGTCGCGTTTCGTGGTCGAGGCGACCGCGCCCATCGCGAAGAAGATGACGCCGGTGCCGAGCGCCGCGTAGCCGACGAGTTGCACGCCGTTGCGCATGGCCAGCGCGAAGTTGAGGATCGGCCCGAGCCACCAGCCGAGCAGGCCCGTCATGAGCAGGAGCAGCGCCACGCCGACCGCGCTGTTGCGGTTGGCGGCGATGCCGAACTGCAGGCCGATCACCGCAGCGAGCATGATGAGCGTGCTCGCGACCGGGTGCGCGAGGATCACACTGCCCGTCGCCATGCCGACGAAGGCGCCGATCACGGTCGGCACCATGGTGAGCGCGAGCAGGAGATAGGTGTTGCGCAGGACCTTGCGGCCCTGCTCGGCGCCGACGACATCTGCCGGCGCTTCGTACGGGAAGTCGCGCCTTACCGGCTCGCCGTCCGTGCGTATGGGTTTGAGTTCCATCCGATCCTCCTTGGTATGCGTCTAGACTACCCTAAAATGCGGGCGCGAAAGCGCTTTTCAACCCCGGAGGGTTGGCAGAGCGGTCGAATGCGGCGGACTTGAAATCCGTTGGCCCGCAAGGGCCCGGGGGTTCGAATCCCTCACCCTCCGCCAGAACAATCTAACGGACGATCGCCACCGCGGCGGTGAACAGGTATCCCACGCCGCGCTCGGTTCGTATCAGATCCGTCGTGCTGCTGTCTGCGTCTCGCATCGTCTTGCGCAGACGGCCGATCTGCACATCGATGGCGCGGTCGTAGACCTCGTCGCTATGCAGCCTGGACAACCCCAGGAGCTGATCGCGCGACAGCACGCGCTGCGGCGCGGCGAGGAATGCGGCGAGCAGGTTGAACTCGGTGTTGGTGAGAGGGACGGGCTCTCGGTTCGGCGAAATCAGCCGCCGCAGCCGCACGTTCAGCTCAAAGCCGGCGAAGCGGTAGGCGCGGATCTTCTGCAGGCCGTCCGCCACCGTTTCCTGCGCGCGACTGCGCCGCAGCAGCGCGCGGATGCGCGCAAGCAGCTCGCGCGGCGAAAAAGGCTTGGTCAGGTAATCGTCGGCACCGAGCTCGAGGCCCATCACGCGGTCGGCCTCCTCCTGGCGCCCGGTCAGCATGATGATCGGCAGCCCGGGCGATTCGTCGCGCAGCTTGCGCGCGATCTCCATGCCGTCCTCTCCCGGCATGCGCAGGTCGAGCACGATCAGGTCTATCGTTTCGCGCTGCATGATCTCGGGGAGCTGCCGGCCGCTCGACACTGCAGTGATGCGGATGTCGTGGTCACCGAGATAGTTGACGATCATCTCGCGCATCGATGGATCGTCGTCCACGGCCAGGACGTGTGGCGTCACTGCGTTGCGCATCGCCTCCATGACCACCGCACCCTGTAGGTTCATTTGAGCGTCAGCCTGAGCGGGAGATTTCTCAATCGCATGTCACGGCAAACCTTCTCATGTCAGTTGTCATGAAAGCTGTACACGCCGGCTCGCCGGCCCCGGCCCCATCTTGCTTCATCTGCCAGCGTCGCTGCGCGCCGCGATGCACCGCTCGTCGCTCGCGCTGGAAGCCTTCTCCGTCGGCAACCTCGCCTGGATGGCGGCAACGGTCGGCCTGGTGTTCCAGGAGGCCGAGTCGCAGCTCTGCCTGAGCTATCTCGCGGATTCCCAGCAGCGCGCGGGCCGCGGCCTCGTCGTCGTCGCGGTGGCGCTGGTCATCGCGTGGCTTGCGCTGCGCGCACGCCTCTTTCTTCGTGATGTCAGCGCCGGTGTCGACTGATATTGCCGGGCAGTACCGTGACGCACTGATGACGAGCATTGCGCCGAGACTGCGCGGATGGATTTGCATAGCCATTGCCATCCGCTCTCCGGAGTCGAATCGTGAGAAGGGTAGCCGTCGACTCCGGCGCACGCGCATATACGCAGTCGATCGCGATGGGGCCCTATCGGCTCACGGCCGACGAATCGGTCGCGGTCGGCGGCGCCGACCAGGGACCGAATCCGCATGAGTTGCTGCTGGGGGCGCTGGGGGCGTGCACCGGCATCACCATCCGCATGTACGCCCAGCACAAGCAATGGCCGCTGGACGGGACGCGAATCGAGCTGGTGCATTCCCGAGCGACCGGCGTCGATGAGATCGACGTCGCCATCTCGCTCATCGGCGACCTGTCAGAAGAGCAGCGCCGCCGTCTGCTGGAGATCGCAGAGCATTGTCCGATTTATCGCACGCTCGCTTCCGGCGCGCGCATCCGGCTCGCCCTCACCGATTAGCCGGCGAGCGTCCTCACGACCTCGAATCCCGACGCGCTCTCGAAATCGCCCGGAATGACGTAGGCCGGTGCGCCGGCGGCGATCGGAAAGCCGATGAAGAGGAATGCCTGCGCGAGGAGGCTCGAGCAGATGAAGCGCTTCGCGTCCCGGGCGAGCGTCGCCGGGCGCGCCGGCAGGCGGAGCAGCCATCGCGCCAGCGTCCAGGCGTGCGCCACGTCATAGGGATCGCCGATGCGTTTCACCACCCAGTCGGCGATGCGGTGCCGCTCGGCCTCGCCGAGGCCCACCGGACGCAGGACGCGGGCGCGCTGCCCCTCGAAGGAGGAGAGCGGCACCGCGCGCACGCCCGCAGCGAGATCGGCTTCGACGATGCAGCGCGGATCGGGCCCGTCTTCCAGCGGCCCGACGTACATCGAAACGTGCGACCAGCTCGAGCGCGTGACGCGCCTCACCAGCGCCGCCATGCGGCTGTTGGCGTCGCTCAGCAGCACGTCGCCTGGCCGCAGAACCGCGTGCAGGGATTGCGCTTCGCCCGGCGTCGAGCCTACTGCGTGCCGCAGCGGCTCCGTCAGGTAGAGCGCCAGCGCGCCGAGCAGACGGCCGCGCATGCGAGCCAGAAGCGGTTGCCGAGTCATCGCAGCCGAGTTTCCGCCGCTGGCGTGTCGCCGCTGTTTCGCGCTCCGCCGGCGCTGTGCAGATCGACACCGACGCCGTGTCACCGGTTACGCAGATGTCGCCGCGTGGCGTATGACATACGTGCCCCAGGAAGTGACATAGATCTGCCGAGCAGCAGCACCAAACTGTGGCACGGAGGTGTCGATGACGATGAAGCAGCTGCCCCGGCGCATCTTCCTCAAGCAGATCGCCGCCTCATCCGGCGCGCTGGCGGTCGCGGCGCCCGGCATCGCAAGCGCCGCAGATGCGACCCCTGCAGCGCCCGCCCAACCGGGATTGGTTGGCTATCAATCGTTCGGTCCCGACGAAGCCGCGTTCGTCGAGACGCTGGTCAACATCATGTGCCCGGCCGACAGCCTCACGCCCAACGGCGTCGACTGCGGCCTCGCGACCTATGGCTACCAGCTGCCGCTTACGCCAGAGCAGTTCTTCAAGACGGGCGTCGCTGCGGCGAAGGCCGCCTGCACGACCAAGCTCGGCAAGGGCTTCGATGAGCTCTCCGAGGCCGAGGCGAACGCATTCCTCACCGACGTCGCGGGCGGCAAGTACGACGACCCGCGCGTGCCGCTTGCAGAGTGGTTCAACGAGCTCGTGTATCCGCTCTTCACGCAGGCCTGCTTCGCCGATCCGCTGTACGGCGGCAACCGCGGCAAGGCGTTCTGGAAGCTGATCGGCTATCCGGGACTGCCGGCGTTCCACACGAAAAACATCGTCGAGTTCCGTGGCAAGCCCTTCCCCGGCGCCGCCGATCCCAAATCCATCCAGGACTTCAGCTAATGGCGACCAAGCTCCCGAAGAAGACAGTCGTGTTCGTGGGCGGCGGGCTCACCACCGGCCTCGCCGCGCGGCAGCTCACCGCGAAAGGCGTCGAGGTGCTCGTGCTCGAGCGCGGCGGCGATCATCGCGGCGCTCCGGAGAACCGGCTGCCGAGCCAGCGCGACGAGCTGCGCTGGGGCATCCACAACAAGCTGGTGCAGGACTGGGCGGTGGAAACCTACAGCCTGCGCCATTCGCGCAAGGACCCGTCGCTGCCGGTGCGCCGCATGGAAGCTTTCCTGCCGGGCCAGGGCATGGGCGGCGCCGCCGACCATTGGAACGGACAGACCTGGCGCTGGTCGGAGTACGACCCGACGCTGCGCACGCGCCTCGAGACGCGCTACGGCAAGAAGGCGATTCCCGCCGACATGCCGATCCAGGACTGGGGCGTCACCTACGCCGAGACCGAGCCCTACCACGATCTCTTCGAGAAGCTGTTCGGCATCTCCGGCAAGGCGGGAAACATCAAGGGCGTGATCCAGCCCGGCGGCAATCCGTTCGAGGCGCCGCGCGCGAACGAGTATCCGCAGCCGCCGCTCGAGATGACCGAAGCCGGCGTGATCTTCGCGGCGGCGGCCGAGAAGCTCGGCTATAAGCCGTTCCCGATGGCCGCGGGCAATTCGCCGAACGCGTACACCAATCCGGACGGGATGAAGCTCGCGCCCTGCCAGTATTGCGGCCACTGCGAGCGCTTCATCTGCGAGGCGAACGCGAAGTCGAGCCCGCAGGTGCTGCTCTACCCGATGCTGCTCCAGCGCAAGGGCTTCGAGCTGCGCCTGTATTCGCACGTGCTCGGCCTCAACTACGACCGGAAGGCGAGGCGCGTGACCGGCGTGCGCTACCTCGACCTGCAGACGGCCGAGGAGTACGAACAGCCGGCCGACGTGGTGGTCGTCGCCGCGTTCCCGATGACCAGCACGCGGCTGCTGTTGCAGGCGCGTATCGGCGAGCCCTACGACCCGGCCACGGGCAAGGGCGTCGTCGGCAAGAATTTCTGCTACCAGGTGATGTCGCACACGCCGGCCTTCTACAAGGACCGCTGGCTCAATCCCTTCATGGCCTCCGGCTCGTCGCAGACCGTGATCGACGAGTTCAACGGCGACAACTTCGACCACAAGGGGCTCGGCTTCTTCGGCGGCGGCTACATCTATGCCAACGTCACGAACGGCCGGCCGATCGCCTCGCGCCTCGTGCCGCCCGGGACGCCCCGCTGGGGCACGAAGTGGAAGCAGGCCAACGCCGACTGGTACGCGCACTCCTTCCAGTACAGCGTGCACGGCAGCAACTATCCGCACCGCGAGAACTACCTGGACCTCGATCCGACCTACCGCGACGCGTACGGCCAGCCGCTCCTGCGCATGACGTACAACTTCAGGGACAACGACTTCAAGATGAGCGAGTACGCGACCAAGAAGGCGCACGAGATCGCGCTCGCCTCCGGCGCGACGCTCGTCTCGCCGCCGCAGCCGCGGCGCGGCGACTTCGATGCGCGCCAGTACCAGACGACGCACGTCACCGGCGGCACGATCATGGGCGCCGATCCGAAGACCAGCGTGGTCTCGCCGCATCTCCAGCACTGGGACGCGCAGAACCTGTTCGTCGTCGGCGCCTCGGCCTATCCGCACAACTCGGGCTACAACCCGACCGGTCCGCTGTCGGCGCTCGCGCTCAGGCTCGGTGATGACCTGGTCAGCTACACCCAGCGCGAAAGAAAACTCTGATGCCGAACTTCATCAACCAGGAAGAAACGCGATGAAATCAGCTCTTCGCATCTCCGCAGTGACCATCGCCTGCCTGTTCGCCGGCGCGGCAAACGCCGCGCCGCCCGCAGCGTTTGGCGCCTGCGGCGCCTGCCACAGCTTGGACGGCGCAACCGGACTCGGCCCGACCCTGAAGGGCGTCTACGGCCGCAAGTCCGGCAGCCTGAAAGGCTTCGCCTTCAGCCCGGCCATGAAGAAGGCGGGCGTCACCTGGGACGACAAGTCGCTCGACGGCTTCCTTGCCGACCCGCAGAAGGCGCTCCCGGGCAACGTGATGCCGTTCCCCGGCGTGTCGGATGCAAAGCAGCGCGCCGAGATCATCGACTTCCTCAAGACCGCGAAGTGAGCCGATGGGATCGCTCAGCATTCTGCACTGGGGGATCGTGCTTGCCATCGTCCTGCTCATCTTCGGCACGCGGAAGCTGCGCGATGTAGGCGCCGATCTCGGCGGAGCGCTGCGCGGCTTCAAGGGTGCGGTGCACGGCGACAAGAAGGATCCCGAGTCCTAGCTCGTTGCCTCTGCGCTCGTCCCGGCAGCCGCCGGTCGCCAAGTTCCCATATCCCCGCTGGGTAGGGAGGCTGCCTGCATTAAAATGAGCCGCGATTAGCAAAACCTTACCGCTGCCGCAGCCGGCTCGCCCTCCGCAGGCAAGCACCGGATGCTAGGATGCGTTGGGGGAGGGCTCGGATGGAAGAGACTGAACGCAGCCAGAAGGTCGTGGCGGACGGCACGCCGCGCTGGGACGTCGCGGGCATGGGCAGCGCGTACTGCAACATTGCGACGGCGGCAGCGACGCGCGATTCAGTGCTCATCAACCTCGGCCTGACTCAACGCGCCGGCGAGCGCGCCTCCGCAGAATGGCGCGCCGAACTCCTGCACCGCTTCCTCCTCAGCCCGCGCACGGCCAAGAACCTGCATCGCATCCTTGGCGCGCTGCTCGGCGAGCACGAAGCGCAGCGCGGCGAGAGCCGCTGAACCGATGAGCCTGGCACTCGAACGCGCGCAGGGCGTGTCCGCGGCGCTCGATTTCCTCGTGGTCGACGAATTCATCGCGACGCTCGCCGGCGCACGCGCGCTCAAGACCGCGTTCGAGCTCGGGCTGGTCGATCGCCTGCTCGAGAGCCGCAGTGGCTCGGTGGAAGCGCTCGGGCGGGCGCTCGGCGTGGACGCGCCCGGCCTGCGGTTGCTGCTCGACATGCTTGGCAATAACCATGTGGTGGAGGAACGCGCGGGCGATGTGCGCCTGACCAAGCGCTTCCTGGACGCGCTGCGCTACCGCGACCTGCTGGAGACGAAGCTCGATTTCGCCGGCTTCAGCATCAACGATTTCGCCGATCTCTTCACGGCGCTCGTCAAGGAGCCGCGCGGCTTCATGGCTCGCGCGCGCATGTTCCAGCTCTTCGACTATCGCCGCTGCCTCGAGCCGACCCGCGAAAACTACGCGCAGGTGCGCGCCTGGATGCGCGTCACCTCGACGCTGACGCGCTACGAGGCGCTCGCCTGCCTCGAGCGCTACGACTTCGGCGCGCACCGCCGCGCGCTCGACGTCGGCGGGAACAGCGGCGAATTCCTGCTGCAGCTTTGCCGCCGCCATCCGAAGCTTGCAGGCACGGTGCTCGACCTGCCGCTCGTCTGCGAGATCGGCCTCGAGCATGTGCTTGCCGAGGCGGAGGGCTCGCGCATCGGCTTCGTCAAGGGCGACGTGCGCAGCGATCCGCTGCCCACGGGATACGACCTGATCAGCTTCAAGTCGATGCTGCACGACTGGCCGGCGGAGCATGCGGAGCGGATCCTCGCCAGGGCAGTCGAGGCGCTTTCTCCGGGCGGCACGCTGCTCATCTTCGAGCGCAGCCCGCTCGAGCTGCGTGAGACGCCAGCGCCTTTCTCGCTCATCCCGTGGCTGCTTTTCTTCCGCTCCTACCGGGCGCCCGCCCAGTACACGGCGTGGCTCGAGTCCCTTGGGATGCGCGAGCTCGTGCTGCGCGAAGTAAAGCTCGACACCGCGTTCTTCGTGCTGAGCGCGAAGAAAGCCTAGCGATGCTCGAGCTCAAGCCCGCGCCCCGCACCGTCAGGCGGCGCTTCGCCGCCGAGGACTACGTCGAGCTGACGATGCACTTCAAGTGCAACCTGAAGTGCGAGCACTGCATGATCGAAGGCACCATGGACTGGCTGAAGCCGGAATCCATGGAGCAGTTCGAGGCCATCCTCGCGCAGAACGCGCAGCAGGGGCGCTGGAAGGGCCTCGTCATGACAGGCTCGGAGGTGACGCTGCGCCGCGACCTGCCGGACCTCGCGCGCGCGGCGCGCGAAAGCGGCTTCGAGCACGTGCGCATCCAGACGCACGGCATGCGCCTCGCCGACGAAGCGTACTGCCGCGAGCTGGTGGAAGCCGGCATCGACGAGTACTTCGTGAGCGTGACGGCGGCGGATGCCGCCAGCCACGACGCAATCACCGGCGTGCCCGGGGCGTTCGAACGTACGCTGCGCGGGCTCGACAACCTGGACCGCTTCCCGGGGGTCGTGACGCTGACCAACACCGTGGTGACGCAGCGCAGCTATCGCCAGCTTGCCGACGTGGTGGAGCTCTTGCGCCATCTGAGGCGGCTCGAGCAGATGGACTTCTGGGTTTACTGGCCGATGCGGGAGACCGACGACAAGGAGCTCGTCGCTTCGCATCTTGAAGTGCTGCCGCATCTGCGGGAGGCGATCCGCCGCGCGCGCGCGTGCGGCCGCTCGGTCGAGGTGAAGAACTTCCCGGAGTGCCTCCTCGGCGAGGATGCCGATGCTCTCAACAATGACCAGCCGAAGCTCGTCATTGATCCGGCTTTCTGGCCGGAGTTCATGCGCAACGGCTTTCACCAGTGCGTGCACCGCAGCTATTGCGGCGCCAAGCGCTGCCTCGGCCTGAACACCGCGTACGTCCGCAGGTACGGCTGGCATGCCGACGTGCTCGTGCCGCTGCCAATGGAGGGCGACTGATGGCGCTCCCCGAGACGCGCTCCGACGCCTTCAAGGCCTCGATGGAGGCCGGCGACGTGGTCATCGAATTCGGCCGCATCAGCGGCCCGGCCGCGGAGCCCGGCAGCACCGCGGTTGCAGTGTCCGATCGGATCGTGCTGCCCCTCGAGACGGCGCGGCGGCTGCATCTCTCGCTCGGCGAGGCGCTGAAGCCGCACGACGCTGCGCTGCGCGCCGCCGAAGCGCAAACCCTTGCGCCCGAGGACGCCGCCGAGGCGATGCGCCCGTCGGCGGCTGCGCCGCGCGCGCCGGCCGATGCGGCAGGCGAGCGCGCCTCGCTCCTCCTGCGGCTCGTCGCCGAGCTGGGCGTGCCGTTCCAGCACGAGCGCTCCTTCAGGATGGTGGACGAGGCGCTCCTCGCCAACCGCTTCCTGCTGAGTGTCGACCGGCGCGGCATCGGCGACGATGCACGCACGCGCGTGCTGCAGATCTGCCAGCGGCTCGACATGCCGGAGCCGGCGCGGCAGGCGGCCGCGGCGCGTTTCGACATGGCGAGCACCGTGCACTTCGGCTTCGAGGGCGATGCAGGCCGCGTCGTCGTCAAGCTCTACCTCGAACGCACCGTGCCGCCCGAGGAGGCGCAGCGCGCGCGCCAACGCGGCGAGCCGGCGCTGCTGCATCTTGCTTTCAAGTGGGAGCCGGATTCCGGGGCGCACGTGGTCACCGAGTACCTGTGGCATGCGGCGCTCACCGCGCCGGAGATCGCCCAGCGTCTGGACCGGCACGTCTACCGGGGCGCCGGTGAGGCTTCCTGCGCGGTCGCGAAGAGCGTGCTCGAGCTCGCGGCGTCCCGCGCGCCGGCGGGCGAGCTCCAGTACCTCGAGGTGCAGGAGCCGGGCAACGGCCGGCGCTCGTTCGACCTGAACCTCTACAACGCCAAGCTGCTGGTCAAGGACGCCCAGCCCCAGCTCTACGGCATGCGCGAGCGCTTCGCCGTGCGGCCGGGCCAGTTCCAGGCGCTCTACGACCAGATCAAGGGCAAGGTGCTCGGCCATCTTGCCGGCGGCGTGCACCGCGACGGCGGCGATTTCTTCAACGTCTATTACGGCGTCGGCAGCTTCCCGCAGTTCCACGGAGCCTTCCGCCGCAGCGGATGAAGGTCGCCGAGCGCTTCGAATACTCGACGGCGAGCGACCCGGCGCTCAACTATTGCCTGTGGCAGTACGCGCCGGCGCGCGCAGGGCAGGACAAGTTCCGCTCGATCAACCTGCTGCT
>WNFR01026192.1_pt1 | contig 13003 bp, 9 predicted proteins | sample 5400221 | NCBI WGS metagenome assembly WNFR01 (sample SAMN13153357, study PRJNA577476) | soil metagenome | isolation source: 40 cm soil under Madrone tree | place: USA:California | collected 2016-06-14
TTGCGCGTCGCGAATTCCCGCCGCCCCAGCAAAGCGATCGATGGCCGAGGATAATTCCACGCCCTTTTCCAAAACCTCCCGCGCCAGTGCGTCGGGAATCTCCACTCCGCCCGATCGTCCATAATGGCCGTCACGGCCGTCCGACACGTAAGCCCAACTCTCCAGCAGCACCCGCCGCCCGCTTTCCTCTTCCTCGATAACGTCCAGCCCGCCCTCCAGCCCGACAAAATATCGCCACGTTTCCACTTTTTCTCTCGCCAGCCGCACCAGCGCCTCGGCCCTCTGCCGCGCTCCCAGCATCAATTCCTCTCGATTCGCCGGCGTATGACCCACGCCGCTCTCCACCTCCACGCCAATCACCTCAAACTCCACGCCCGGCGCCAACACCGCGCCAAATTCCCGGATCGCCTCTTGCACAGCCGCCAGTTTCGGTCGCCGCGTACTGCCCACCGCAATCTTTATCGTTTCCACCACTCGCTCCTGCGGCCCAAACCAGCCGCGCCGATTGTAATGGCAACACACCACAAACTTCATCTGGAATAATTCGCTGTCCCAGTTTACCTACCCAAGGATTTCTTCGGACAGGACGAACCGTGTTTGTACCATTCTTGCCTTCCAAGCGATCAAAGAATCAAAGGAGATTAACGTGGCGAATGAAACCGCAAGGGTTGTCCGCTTCCATGCGCTAGGTGGACCGGAAGTATTGAAGATTGAGGAAGAACCAATCCCCGAGCCGCGAAAGGGCGAAGTCCGTCTGAACGTTAAAGCAATTGGATTGAACAGGGCCGAGGTCATGTTCCGCAGAGGTGAATACCTGGAATCCCCGAGCTTGCCGTCAAAGCTCGGCTATGAGGCGGCCGGCGTGGTGGCAGCGGTCGGGCCTGACGTCGATACCACCTGGCTTGGCAAGAAGGTCAGCACCCTGCCGGCGTTTGTGATGACGAACTACGGCGTGTATGGAGAAGTTGCGATTGTTCCGGCCAGTGCCTTGGCGGTTTATCCAGAGAATCTGACTCCGGAAGAGGGCACATCCATCTGGATGCAGTATCTGACAGCCTATGGAGCACTGATTGCCCACGCTCGCATTAAAAAACGCGACTTCGTCATTATCACCGCAGCCAGCAGCAGTGTGGGACTTGCCGCCATCGAAATGGTGAAGGCAGAAGGCGCAATCAGCATCGCAACCACGCGAACATCCCAAAAGAAGCCCGTGTTGGTCGAGGTGGGAGCGACCCACGTGATCGCAACCCAAGAAGAGGACTTGGTCGCGCGCGTAAAGGAAATCACGCGGAACAAAGGCGCTCGCGTGATCTTCGATCCTATCGCGGGGAAAGGTATTGAGTTGCTAGCTCAAGCTGCGGCTGTTGGTGGAACAATCTTCGAATACGGAGCTCTTGCGCCCGAACCAACGCCGTTTCCCTTGTTTACCGCACTGAGCAAAGGGCTGTCCATTCGTGGATACACGCTACGTGAAATACTTTCCGTCCCGAAGCTGAAGGCAAAAGCGGTGCAGTATGTTTTCGATCACGTGAAGGCAGGCGACTTCAAGCCGCGTATAGACCGCGTCTTTCCATTTGCGCAGATCGTGGAAGCACACCGCTACATGGAGTCAAACGAGCAGATCGGCAAAATTGTCGTCACGGTGTAGCGCTGTTTGCCATGGGTCGCTCCTAACCGCGGCCCAACTCTTGTGTGTAGAGATTTAGGCGGTTAATTCCGATTGGGCGACCCGCGATGGCCCACGCCCCACACATACGCGGCGAGCGCTGATACCTGGTCGGGCGTAAGCTGCGCCCCGCCCATCGGCGGCATCGGGCTGCGATATTGTTTTGGTTGCGACACACCTTCGGTGATCGTTTTCTTGATCCCCGCATAGCTGCCATCGCTCCACAGCCATTTCTTGCCCGTTAGAGGCGGCCCGAGAGGTGTTCCCTCACCACTCCCACCATGGCAGCCCGTACACGGCGCGCCGCCCACTTCTCCACGGTAGATGCGCTGACCGAGCTCGACCATTTCTCGTGTTGCGCCTTCAGGAACGGGAAGCGCGGCCGCACCGGCCTCTGGATGCGTACCCTCTGGCGGTTGTGCGGCCATTTCGGCAGGATTGCCGGCCGGAGCCGCTGCGCTCGGACATGGCGTGATGTTTCCGGCACCGCCTTTGGAGCCGTCGTCGGAGCCGCCTCGATAGACAATCCGGTAGATGCGTCCGCGTATATCGTCGGAAACATAGAGCGAGCCGTCCGGTCCCACCGCCAAGCCACTAGGACGATGTTCGGCTTTAGCCGGCGACTTCACCGCTCCCGCGAACCCATCCGCAAATAGGATGCTCGGTCCCCGGCGAGCGGCTGAAACACGACGTTGTAGCCGCCTTGCGTATATGGCGCCCGGTCCCAGGACCCGTGGAAGGCTACGAAAACGCCGTCACGATAGCGCGCTGGAAATTGCTTCTGGTCGTACCGCACCATTGCATTCGGCGCCCAATGAGCGGGAAACGCCGCAACCGCACCAATCTTGTTCGCGCATACGCCGATCGCTTTGCCGTCGCCCCCGTACTCCGGCGCCAGAACCAACTTTTGCGCGAACGCGTCGTGGTAACACTCGGGCCAGCCATAGTCTCCCTTCGACTTCAAAAGCAACAACTCCTCAGACGGCAGCGTCGCCTCCTGATCCGGTTTATACAAATCGGGCCAATTCGCGTGCAGTTGGTCCCGTCCGTGTTGGGTCACAAACACTCGCCCGCTTGCGTCGATCGCAAAGCCTTCCGCGTTGCGGATTCCCGTAGCGAAGCGCTCAGCCGTTGAAAATGTTTGATTCGTCTTATTCGCGTCGTAACGCCAAATCCCACCGCGCGTCTCAAGTTCCGTGCATGGATTCACGCCCGGCGACTTCAGCGTCCGATTCTTCAGTTGGCAGGAATTCGTCGCGCTGGCGACATCGACGTACATCGATCCTTCGGCATCTATGATGAAGGGATGCATGGGATGGTCGCCGCCCAGAGGCAATCGGGATACGATCGTCTCGGCAGAGCCGCTCGGCACAATGGCGTCGCCTGGCAATGAATATCGCGCAATCCGATCATTGATCTCCGCGTAGATCGATCCCTTGTATATGCCGATGCCTGTACCACCGGCTCCGCCGCTTTGGACAGTTTCACCAAAGCGCTCGATCACATCGGCCTTTCCTCCGCCGCTCTTGTCTTGCAGGGCTACCAGGAAACCGCCTGCATGCGGCGTGTCGTTGCCGTAGTACCGGCCCGACCAGGTGTTGACGTAAAGAACTCCGCTCGGCGCAGCCACCATGTGGCGCGCGTGTCCAATCTCGTCAGCAAACACCGTTGCGCAAAAACCGGCGGGTAATTGCAGCCCGCTGTCATCGTTCGGGCATGCTTGGCCCTTGCTCTCTGCAGCCGGATTGGATTGGTTGTGAGCTGGCGCCAAGGAACTGCCCATATACATGGCGGCGACTGCCACAACACCAGAAAACAGAGTCTTAACCGGGGCTTTGAACGGGTAGGATAATTGCATTGCACGCTCCCGATCGACGTAGAGAAACAACCGTTGGACGCGCGAAAATCTACCGGGGATATACTGTCTTTACTGTAGCGTACCGGCAGCCAAGCAGCCTACGGCAAAAGCATCTTTTGACAGCCGTCGGATTCCTTTGCCTGATCGGCTTCCGCGATAATGTCCAGGCTGAGAAAAACGCGCCACCGATTGCTAAAACTTTATCCTCGATCCATCAGGATACCAGGCACCGCAAAATTGAATTCAGCTCCACCGCAGCGTCGTGATCGAATCCGCGGTCAGCGCTACTTTCGCAGTCTGGCCGCTGCACGCGACGGTCACATCCTTCGCGTCGCCCGGATTCGTCAGCACCAGCACCATCGAACCGTCCGCATTTTTCGCAGCCGCGTGATACACGCGCGAGGCCGCAGCGTTATTTGGAGTCGCTGTCACAGTTGATGACGAAGCCTGCTGGCCAATCAGTGCCGCATTCACCGCCGGAGCGTCGCCGCTCGCGTCGTGCGAAGCGACAATCACAGCGCCGCGCCGAAACGCCCGGGCATGCTGCACCAACGCCCAATACAATCCCGTCAGCGTGATCTCTTTCGTCACCGAATGAATCTGCACCAGCCCGCCGCAATCGAACGGACCAATGTTCGGCCGCCCGCGCTCATCGAGTGCCAGATTCCACATCGTGATGCTCTCCGGCCCGTTCGCCAGAATGCCGCTGAAGGTCGCGCCCCACTTGCTCCAGTTCGTCAAATAATCGGCGGACTTGTAGTCGTCTCCGCCTTCGGTCCAATGCATTTCTACGTCCGGAAATCTCTGCTTAACGTTGCCCATCATCTCCGGAGTTCCCACGTACCCGTGCCAAGCAACGGTGTTCACGTATTTCTTGAAGCTAGGCCTTGAGAGTTGATCCAGGGCGCGCCCAAACAAATTGTAATTGTGGTCGAGCGTCCAGATTTTCGTGCCGCTGCCTTCCAGCAGTGCGCCGAGCGCTACGACCAGGCGCTCCTCGTCCTCTTCCGGCCACGGACACGCCGGCATTCGCCCGCCCTGGTCCGCATCGACTTCGTTTTGCGTGGTCACTGCGCGCACAGGCACGCCCGCTGCCGCGTACCCCTCCACGAATTTCTGAAGGTATCGCGCATATGTGGGAATGTGTTCCGGCCGGATGTTTCCGCCCAGCATCGAGTTGCTGTACTTCATCCACGCAGGAGGACTCCAGGGTGAGCCGAACAAAAACAGATCCGGATTCGCGGCAAGCGCCGCGCGCAACGTCGGCAAAATGTAATCGCGGTCGTGGTCGATGCTGAATCGCTTTAGTTCCGGATCCGTTGCGCCGTCGTCGTAGCTGTATACCGCCGCGCTGTAATCGCTCGCGCCAATCGGAATGCGCCCCATGCCTAGGGCGTGTTGATCCTGCCCGAACATCGTATGCAGCAGTTTCGCGCGATCGCTATCGCTCAGGCGCGAGAGCGTGAAGCACGAAGCATCGGTAAACGCCGCGCCAAATCCCAGGATCGTCTGCGCCGTTTTCGCCGGGTCCACGGTCACGTCCGCCGCCGCAGCCTTTTTCCCAATCTTCGTCCAAGCAACCTCCCCGCCAGGTGCCAACCGCTTTCCGCTCTTGTCGGTGACTTCGGTTTGCGCGGGTTTCGCCGCCGCTTGCGCCTCATTCGCTTCCGCCTTGGCGTTTGCCGTCACTCCCAAAAGCGAAGCCGCCGCCGCACCTACTCCCAGCCCTGCATACTTCAAAACTTCTCGCCGTGTTGTCACGCTCGACTCCCCGTTATCCTCGGATTACTCACGCAGCCACCCGCCAACTCCGTCTTCTGCGCCGCACAGCATACTGCAAAATCGTTATTCTCTGACGCAAATCTGCAAGGCTGTAATCTCAATATCACCAGCACGCCCGAAATGCCCTAATATATGCGACCGCAAGAACCTCATCGGAGGAGAGTCGGCAAAAAACCATGACTCAAAAAAAAGCGCGACCGAAAGACATCACCGAGTACATCAATGCCGCCCCCAAAGAGGCTCAAAAGAAACTGCGTCAAATGCTTGCGTCTATTCGCGCATCCGCACCCGGAGCCAAGGAAAGCCTGAAATGGGGGATGCCCGCCTTTTCCTACCAAAGGATACTGGTCGCATTCGCCGCGCACAAACATCACATCGGCTTCTATCCCACGCCATCGGCAGTGAGCGCCTTCGCCAAGGATCTTACGAAATTTGTCACGGCTAGTGGGGCGATCCAGTTTCCACTCGAAAATCCGCTGCCTCTACCCCTGATCCGCAAGATCACAGCGTTCCGCGTTCAGGAGAGCCTCGAGGAAGACAAAAAGTGGAGAACGTAGCGGTGCTGAATGGCTTTGCGGGATGCCTCACACATCCTCAAAAATTTTTAATTCATCGCCGGCACATGCTCCCCGCGGCGGGTGTTGCGCCACTTTTTGTTTAGCGATAACTGCTTCGGCGAGCTATGCTTATGCAACCAGTAGAACCTGCCTCCGGCAGACTTCCGAAAAGACGGACGAACTCTCCGATGCCTTCGCTCAAAAAGGTCCACGACGACAAGCCTGTCAGTCTGAAAATTCTGGCCGACTATCTCAGCCTCTCCCCCGCTACCGTTTCCGTCGTACTCAACAACGTCCCCGGACGTTCCATCCCCGACGAAACCCGCGAGCGCGTGCGCGCCGCCGCGCGCAAGTTTAATTATCAGCCGAGTCTTTTGGCGCGGTCGCTCCGCAAGCAGCGTACGTTCACCGTCGGTGTCATGGTTCCCGAACTGAGCGATGGCTACCACACCTTGGTCATGGGCGGCGTCGGCGATCACCTCATGCAGGAAGGCTACTTCTATTTCAGTGCCCACCATCGCCACAAACCGGATCTCATTGAGGAGTATCCGCGCCTGCTCATCGGGCGCGGCGCCGAAGGGCTTATCGCCATCGATACCGCGCTTCAACATCCACTTTCGATTCCGGTCGTCGCCATCGCCGGACACAAGAAAATCCCAGGCGTCACCAACATAATCCTCGATCACAAGCGCGCCGCCGAACTTTCTCTCCGCCACCTTTTCCAACTGGGCCATCGCCAATTGGCCTTCATGCGTGGGCAACCGTTTAGCTCCGACTCCAATGACCGCTGGCACAGCATCGTCTCCGTGGCCCGCGAACTGAACCTGGAGATTCGCCCCGAGCTAACCATTGAGCTGAAAGAAGACCTGACCTCTCCGGAGCTCGGCTACCCGGTGGTACAGCAACTCCTTCAACATCGCCACCACTTCACGGCCATCGTCTCTTTTAACGACATCGCCGCGATCGGCGCGATCCGCGCTCTTCGCGACGCTAACCTGCGCGTCCCCGAAGATGTTTCCGTTGTTGGTTTTGACGACATCAGCGTAGCCGCATATCACAATCCTCGCCTCACGACGATTCGTCAGCCTCTTCGCAACATGGGCGACACCGCCGCGCGCATTCTTCTGCAACGCATTCAAGGCTTGAAGAACTACCCGGAAGAAATCGCCGTTCCCCCCGAACTCATCATCCGGGAAACCACCGCCGCTCCGAACCCTAAATCTCGCAAGCAGCACGGCGTCGCATAGGACCTCTGTGACGTCGTACCTGGATTATTAGTCGCGAGCGGCTCGCCCTGCGTTGTAAGGAGGAAGAGAGAAGTTTTGTCCGATGTGTAATTCTATCGCATCAGTTCGGAACAGACTCCACAGCCGACGCTGGCTCATTGGCCGCCGAAAAGCGGTTCGGTCTGGGACGATATCCGTTCCGCGTCCGGATGTGATACTTCTTCAAGCCTTCACCTGCCAGTTGCACTTTAATCGCGCGCCATCCACGATTGGGATTTGGTTTCGGATAGTAGCTGAACGAGTAGAGATGCGCCAAATCGTCTCGGATGGCGGCGAACGCCTTCTTTTCATCCCGCCAACTCTTGGCAAAATAGGCCTTCCCGCCAGTAGCCGCGCTCATCCGTTCAAAAACGGCGGTTGAAACAGGCTCTAGCTGTGCCGCGGTAGTGCTTATCATATATATCGGTATGCCTGCCGACTGCGCCAGCTCAGCGACATCCTCGGGAGGCACCATGCTGGAATTGTCCGGGCCATTCGAGAACACCACGATCACCTTTCTTCCCGGGTGCTGGCCGGCATCCTGCACCGTCAACAACAACGAGTTATAGAGCGCCGCATCGTCCCCAGCCACGCTCGTGCGCACCCCGCGCACCACCGCCGACCGGTCCGACGTCAACGCCGCAGCCCGGAAAAGATCGCGGCTGTACGAATAGAAAGCTATTTTGTCCGCATTTTCCAGAGAGCGAACGAAATCCGCGATGGCATCTTGCGCGAAGACGAACCCGCGATACATGTAATTGGTCTTCCACAGAAGAGCCTGCCGCGGAATCTGGCATCCGAGTACCCCCTTGCGCAGAAGCAGACTCGCCCGCGCCGTTCTTGCCAGTCTCCGCGGCAATGTCTATCAATCTGGTTGTCGGCCCATTCCCTTCCTCAAACGTGGCAATGTTCTCCGCAATGCCGTCTTCGGCGATCACGAAATCCGAAGGATGCAGGCCCGTTACATAGTTGCCCTTGTTGTCGGTCACCGCCACGTTCAACTGCACCAGGTTGACCACCACGCGAAGGCGCGTCGAGTCTTCCTGTCCGCTAATGCGAAAGGCGAAAATTGACAGAAGTCCTGCTGCGACCGCCACGATCAAGAAATATTTCTTTTCCATAGGTCTGTACCCCGTACCGCAACGTGTTGTTTTCCAACTGTAACGGCCCGCTGAAAAATGAGCCAACGGAACTGATCTAGGGCTGGGCCGAACCGCCGTTCGGTGACAACGCCGCTATCTTGCCCTGCCGGAACTCTTCGCCGGTTTCTCGAGTCGCGCGCAGCAGTGCCGGCCAATCCTCGAAATCAGTCGCAAAAATCTTCTCGACCATGCGACGCGTGAGTTCAGGAACCAGACGGTTTAGCATCACCGGTGAATAATTCTTCTCGTCGGCCAAGCGCGCCCAATACAAGTTGTTGGAATCCCACGTCTCGGCCAACAACCGGCTGGCGTAACCCATGAACACAGGGAAAGGCGGCAAATTCAGCAGCTCACGCGCGTAACTCTGCGCCAATACGGGATGTGGCACCCCAAAGTCTCGCGACAAACGCTCCCAGTTGACCTCGTTGGGGTACCGCCGCAAGAGACTTGCAAGCTCAGTACCGGCTGCTCCGAACGAATTCGCTTCTCCCGGATATCGCCGTTGATGTTCAGCCGCCAGATAGAAAGTGTCCGCAGGGGTCAACCGCGAAAGCACTTCCGGCAAGTCTCCTCTAATCAGCCCCTGCTCCACTCGCTCGGAGCGCTGCGGAATCATTCGATCCGACAGAATATCCAGGACCTTCTTCCGCAATTCCTCATTTTGCGCGGAGGCAGCCAAAAGCTCCTCGCCGCACTGCTGATACAGGCTGATCGCGTGAAGCTCATTCTGGCTAACGTTCCACCATCGCGGCACGACGGCGTTGGTCAACAGTCCAGGCACCAGTTCTCGCCAGATCAAAGCCTGCACGTTTTGCGGCGCGATGAAGTCCTGCTCCGCGGTCGCAAGCACGTACGGTAAATCGGCCAGCGATCAAGAATTTGCGCGCCGGGCGGCTCATAGTACGCGTAATTGAGACCTACGAGCGTGTCTCGCAGAAACGGAGCGAGTTGCCCGCGCGCCGCGGCGAGTTGTTCGGGGGAACCCGGCGACTTGATTACCTTCGCCAGGTTCGTCCGCATCTGCAATTCCGTATGACGGTTATTGTAGATTCCCGCGGCCCACTGCTCTCTCTCACTATTTTTGAAAATTGGCTGCGGCATCTCAAATTCTCTGAGCTCTCCAGCCAAGGGAAGCAACGTATTGCCCGAGGACCCTCCTTGTGCGCCTTCGCGAAGCCCATCACCAAGCGCCAACAGCGTGTCGAGTGAAACCAGACGCTGCTCATCCAAAACCGACCGGATTCTATTAGCGATCAGTTCATGCATGCGCTTGGCTTCCGCATCCGACTGGTGCGGACCCGCCAGCAAATTGATGAGTGTGTCTTGCGAAGCGTCGGGTTTGCCCGTTGCGGCGAACAGCAGGTCTTTCAGGGATGTGCGGCCTGCGTCGAAAAGTTGCGTCGAAGTTCCGACCTTGCCAAACGGCCTGATGGTCTTTTGCCACGAGTCGTTCAAATCGGATTCAGGGATTTCGCCTTGACGCGCCAATATCTGCCAAACTCCGATGCTGGCCTGAAATGTTCCCAGCGCATTGCCCCGCAGCGCGCTGTTGGGAATCCCATTGAGGCTCGTTGCAGCTTGTATGAAGGCAGCGATGGAAGAATCGTTCAACTCCGGAAACTCTGAGAAGAGAAGATATTGGTCGCTGAAGTCAGCAAACTTTCCGGCCAGCAATGCCACCGTTTCCGGACGAAGTCGATGCTCCGGAGCGCGCCTGCCGTCCAGTTCACTAAGCATCAGATAACTTTGTACAGGACCTGTGTCAGTGGGAATCCGCGAAATCGCGAACAGGGCTTCCAGCAATTGATCTGGGTGCTCCCAACGCGTGGCTCGGCGGCCCCAGTCGCGTATAACTTTGGAATCCGTCTTTTGTCGGAAGACTCTCTTCCATACTTCGAGATTTCCAGGAACGTACAGATCCCCGTTCGGCTCCCAACGAAGGCGGGTCACCAGCAGCATCAGCCCCGCGTCGTGCCGGAACACGCCCGCTCCCGCATCCGGAAAATCTTTTCCTCGGAACATCTCGTAAAAATGCCGCAGCCGGGGAGCCTCAGTGAAATGAGTTTGCTGTGAGGGAGGTAAACTCGACAGGTCGTCAAAATATGCCGCTAGCCAGCCGCTGTCCCTGGCGAACAATTTAGGGACGAATTCTCCCGGAGAATCCGGATTCGCTCCCACCAGTTCTTTCCAAGCGGGGGCCGCCGCTGATCCACCAGGCACCATCACTCGCCCAGATCGAATGCAAATGTGGCTGCCATAGAACTGCAAGCTCGCGGCCTGCGGAATCATCTTTTTCAGCGCGTGCGACTGCCGCAACGCAGATAGAGTCTCCGCGTCCATCCGCGTCAATGCCCAGTAGAAGCGGGACAGCTCCGGATCGCCCAAGAGCATGTCCACTAGATCATCTTTCTTCCCTTTCTTGCTCCAGTCGATCTCCACGGGCGGTGCAGGAACGTGCGATGTCGGGAACGAGTACGTGAAAGCCCGCCCGTCTTGGAGACTCTTTTCAAGGTCCGGCAGGGGAAATCCTGAGTCGATGGTGAGGAACGCTCTTTGCGGATCGGCAGTCTCTAGGTAAGTCCTGCGCTGCCCGCAGTCAGCACGCGTTCGATACCCCAGGATTTTCAGCAGAGGTTTTGCTTCGTCGCAAGTAGAAACATGAATGACGCCATCGGGACCTGCCAGCGCTGTCAGTTCTCGCGCCTGCTGCACATAGCGCATCAACAGGATGAGAAATTCGGACGGCCGGCCCTTGGGCCATTGCCCCTCATAGCCCAATACAAATACGTTGCGGGCCAGCAACGGCATCACTTCTTCAGGGGAAACTTTCTGGCTAATCCCCGCCATGCGTAAAAACGAACGCAGTGGTCCTGGAATCGCAATATTCGCCGATTCGGATGACCCGATTTTGGCGTCGTCCAAATCAGAGGGACTGGTACCGCGCGCGGCATGCGCAAAGCACAAACCAACGAAAAGAGTGGCGGCGAGAATGCCTTGAGTTCCGAAGAAAACCTTAGCGCATCGCCTTGCAATTAAATCGGTTAAGAGGAGTATGGGGGCCTTCAAGATTCCCTCCCCGGAGCGGAACGAGCCAGAACGACACAGTTGAGATGCAGAGAAAGAAGATTTGGACCGCAAACGAAATCAGGTCCAAAACGCGCACCGGCGACGACTAGTCGCTTTTCAAGACGCAGTCACGATCAAGTGAATGAGCTTGTACCCATAGGAGGGGCGGTGGTGCTTCTCGACATCGCGTTCAGGCCGAGGCAACTCGTCCTTGCTTGCTCTATTTAAGCCCTAACCACGCCCATGTCAAACCCCAAATTGTCAAAACACCTTCACACCTCTTTTGCTGTCGCGACCAGTCGTGGCCCGAGCGTTTACCGCGACCAAATGGCAGTAAGTACAACGAACTGGGCACGAACCGGTAGGGGCTGAACCAGCGCTCGCAGCGCTCAGTCTCCGGAAACCCGCCGAACGCTTTGCAAAAACGCCGCTAGGTGTACAATGCCGACCTGTTGGGACCCTACTAATATAAAAGTGTCTGTATTTCTTCCTTTCCGGGGCTCTGCCGACTGAGATCGCCATGGAGGAAAAATGACCACAGTTCCTGCGTCGGACAAGCACTACACGGCACGCATTATCGAGCGAAAAGATTTATCGGAAGACTTGTGGTTGATCCGCGTTGACCCCGGAGGTCCATTTCAGTTCAAGGCCGGTCAGTACGCAACGTTGGGTGTAGATCACGCTGACAAGCGCATCGAGCGAGCGTATTCCATCGTGTCGTCACCCTACGAGCACGGGTTGGAATTTTTTATCGAATTGGTGCCGCAAGGTGCGCTCACGCCCCATCTCTACAAGTTGCAGCTGGGCGATACGATGCTGTGCCGCAAAGTCGCCAAGGGCCGCTTCACGCTCGACGTAAAAAGCGGACGCACTCAGCATCTGCTGCTCGCCACCGTCACCGGAATCGCTCCATTCGTCAGCTATGTTCGAACGATGTATAAGGACTGGAAAAGCGGCGGTAATCCCATGCCCGGCAACCACAAGCTCTACTGTCTGCAAGGAGGAAGCCGCTCCTGGGAATTCGGATATCGCGAAGAGATGGAACGCATCGCCGCCGAAGTGCCCTGGTTCAAGTTCGTCACTACCATCAGCCGCCCGTGGGAGGACGCGGCCTGGAAAGGCGAGACCGGCCGCGTCGACGATTTGGTTCGAAAGTACACCGACCTGTGGGGACTGCGGCCGGACACCACGACCGCGTACCTTTGCGGGCATCCCAGCATGTGCGAAAACGGGCAAGGCATCCTCAAGCGCGCCGGCTGGCAGAAGGGTTCGATGTTCGAAGAGGTCTATTTCATACCAGGCAAGGAAGCCGCAGCTGAGTAGTCGGCTCGCGTTGCTCTGTTACGCAAGGCTCGCTTCGCGTGGCCGGTGTACAATGCGGCCAGCCACAATCCGAATCAAAACATATTAAGTTCTTGGGTATCGGAGGAAGTTTCATGATTGTTGGTGTTGCGCGCGAAAGTTATCCGGGGGAGCGGCGCGTGGCGCTGGTGCCCGCGGTGTTGCCCACGCTGGCGAAGGCCGGACTTGAGGTGGTCCTCGAGGCTGGCGCTGGCGTCGAAGCCGGTTATCCTGACGCCGAGTACGTTGCCAAGGGCGCGAAAATTGTCGCGGATCGCGCCGAAGTTTTTCGCACCGCTGACATCCTCACGCAAGTTCTGTGCTAC
>WNFR01005460.1_pt1 | contig 13002 bp, 10 predicted proteins | sample 5400221 | NCBI WGS metagenome assembly WNFR01 (sample SAMN13153357, study PRJNA577476) | soil metagenome | isolation source: 40 cm soil under Madrone tree | place: USA:California | collected 2016-06-14
AGGAAGAAGCATTCTTACGATTTTCGTCTGTGCATCCCGCGCCGATCTTGAGAACTTCATTCGAGATGCCGCCGCGACTTTCTCCCATGAGACGTGTACCGCAAAGATGGGACGTGATTCGATGTCGGTCCTAGACGGCAAACTTAAGGTTTATGGGATCGACAACCTGCGGATTGCAGACGGTTCCATTATGCCGCGTATAACGACGGGCAACACAATGGCCCCCTGTGTTGTCATTGGGGAACGCGCAGGAGAAATGCTGAAGACTGCTCATGGAATATAAGCGGAAGGGCACATCAAGAAAAATATGGTAATCGGGCACTGTGTTGTCGTGAGCCTTGTTCATCAGGCTGGCGAGGTGAAGTGGAGAGGAAGTAAAGCAGAGGTCGTGGTGTGGAAGTCTGTTGTAACTGGTATTTCTGGCAGCTTACATGGTTCTTAGAATCAGACTAACGTGGATAGCCTCCCTCACTCGAATCGGAGTTTCCAATGTCAGGCAAGATCAACCAGTTGGCCGCTTTCATATGTGCTTCCATGGCTCCAGGCGGGAAGGCGAGCCAACGATCGCCGGATGAGCGGTCGTTCGCTGCGGCTTCCACGAGAGAGCCATGTTTACTAGGGTAGAGAGGATAACGACGGACTATTTGTCGATTCGTGCCGTATTTGCAGGAAATCCCCACAAAATATCCGGTTGGCACAGCCGACAACAAATGACTGCATAGAGATGTACGGCGTGATCTTGGGACTGAATCTTTGCCCAGCGCGCCAAGCTGATTCGAATTCCGGTGGGAATCATCCAATAGGTCTCGGACCGATCTCGATGGGAGAAATTGCTTGTGAGCGAAAACGAAGTCGTCCAGAAAAGAGAATTGATATACCGAGTCTTACCCCCACCTTTGGTGTCGAGCATCGGACTCGGATGGAAGAACGTGGTTGTCGAGCGCCATTCTTTGTTGCCATGCGAGTTGTCAGAGGTCCCGATTATTCATCATGTAGTTGAATTTACATATGGACCGCATGTGTCCTATGGCGAACGCCCCGGTTGGGATGGACGCTTGAGGCGATATTCGAAGCCCCCAGGGAACATCAATTTATTTTCGGATGGCATACGTCCGGCAGTTCGCTCATATTCGCAGACAGAGTTGATCTTTTGTGGGCTGAATCCAGACTTTGTCAGGGAAGCTGCGGGGGAACTCAATATCGATCATCTCCGAGGGCGGCTTGATGTCCGCGACGAGTCTGTAGGTTCCCTGATGAGGCTACTGGAAAGTGAAGCGAAAATCGGAGGATCGTTCAACCGTCTTTACGTTGATCACTTGGCCTATGCGCTGACTTTGCGCTTGTTCGCTCTCGGAGAGAATAGACAAAAGAGGCACATCCAAAAAGGGGCGCTGCCAGTTCACAGCTTACGGCGTGTCCTCGAGCGGATGAATACTGATTTGTGTACCGATCTCGATCTCAAGACACTGGCTGCAGAGAGCGGCTACAGCAGAAACCACTTCCTTCGGATGTTCCGGGCCGCTACGTCGTGTACGCCTCATCAGTATTTCTTACGCTTGCGCATCGAGAAAGCCCAGATATTGATGAAAAAGAAGTCGCTAAGAATAATCGATATTGCAGAGACTTGTGGCTTCGCGAGCCAGGCTCAGTTCTCGCGTGTGTTCAAGCAGGTTCTTGGGGTAACACCAAGCCGGTATCGCCGCGAAATTTGGTAGTGCCTGACGTCAAAAAGGGTTTCGTTTAGGCAAGAGCTTCTTCGAGAGCAACGCTAGTCTCGGTGAATGACGAACCCTAAGACTGGTGCACATCTCGAACGTAACGCCCAAACGGACTTCTCGGAACGAGTACGGCTCAATCAACAAAAGCTTGCGTCCAACCTGAAGGCGCAGTACGACTTTATCGTTTGCGGATCGGGTTCTTCCGGTTCAGTGGTCGCGCGCCGACTCGCCGAGAATCCCGATGTCAGCGTGCTCTTGCTCGAAGCTGGCGGATGCGATGATGTACCAAGCGTGACAGAAGCGGCTCGGTGGTTTGAAAACCTCGGGACCGAGCGCGATTGGAACTTTGTGGCTCACCCCAATCCGCACCTCAAAGGACGTTCCATACCGCTAAATATGGGCAGGGTGCTCGGCGGGGGATCGAGCATCAATGTCATGGCTTGGGCGCGTGGACATAAGAGCGATTGGGATTTCTTCGCATCCGAGTCCGGCGACACAGCATGGAACTATGAGTCGGTTCTGAATGTCTATCGCCGGATTGAAGACTGGAGGGGCGCACCAGACCCAACGCGCCGCGGAACCGGCGGGTTGGCTTTTGTGCAGTCCGCGCCTGACCCCAACCCGATTGCTCCGGCCATGCTGGAAGCAGCGCGTTCCATTGGGATGCCCACCTTCGATAGCAACAATGGCTCTATGATGGAAGGCGATGGCGGAGCCTCTTTCCTCGATTTGCGCGTACGTGATAGAAAGCGCCTATCGGTCTTTCGAACCTATGCCTTTCCCTACATGGACCGGCCTAACCTGACTGTGCTCACGCACGCATTGGTGACCAAACTCATCCTAGAGGGCAAGCGAGTCACCGGTGTGGAGATCGCTTTTAACGGAAAGATGGAACGCATTGCGGCGGGACTCGAAGTTGTTTTGTCGCTCGGCGCGATTCACACGCCAAAGGTGTTGATGCTTTCTGGCATTGGCGATCAGGCTGAGCTACAACGCCTGGGCATACCCGTCGTCCAGCATCTTCCAGGTGTGGCGCAGAACTTTCAGGATCATTTCGGTATTGGCTGTGTCTGGGAGTATCAGCAACCACTCGCTCCCCGTAACACCGGGGGTGAGGCGACCTTCTTCTGGAAGAGCAATCCTGGTCTTGACACTCCGGATTTGCAGACCTGTCTGGGTGAATTACCGATGTGCAGCGCTGAGACAGCTGCCAAGTTCAATCCACCGGCGGCTTCTTGGACATTGTATGGAGGTGTCGTACGACCGAAAAGCCGAGGTCAGATCCGCTTGACCGGACCCAACCCTCACGAGCCTGTCCAGATCGAGGCCAATACGCTGTCCCACCCAGACGACCTCAAGGCTGCGATTGCTTGTGCTGAACTTTGCCGCGAAATTGGCAATTCGGCTGCGCTTCGACCTTACACAAAACGCGAAATCATGCCTGGCAACCTGAGAGGGGTTGCACTCGAAGACTTCATTCGCGATGCAGCCAGCACTTACTGGCATCAGACGTGCACTGCCAAGATGGGGCGCGATTCGATGTCGGTAGTGGATGGCCAACTGAGAGTTTATGGCATCGAACGTCTTCGTGTTGCTGACGCATCGATCATGCCGCGCGTGACGACCGGCAATACTATGGCACCGTGCGTCGTTATTGGCGAGCGGGCGTCGCATATCCTGAGAACGGCGCACTCGTTGTAAATCTACAGTACTTTTCACGGAGGCAATTTCGATTTGTTCCACGCATCGCCAAGCTCCAGCGCGATGCTACTGGAGCAATTCGCAGGCGGATCTCGCAATCACAGCAATGCTAATTTTCTTTGCGCATCGACGAGCATAAAAGCTCACAGGTGCTGGTAATTCGAATTTTGAATAGCAACGTTCAGATGCTTACTGACGCCGTCCATAGCCAGATTAGAGACGTGGTTCGTCCCGTCCGGAAGGGGGCTGAATTGCACCGTCATGTTCAAGGCATCTTTCGGATCGTCCATGTAGGAAGCAATCCGAATTTGGCGAAGTTGTTTCTGTGCTTTGTCGAGAACCAGAGTCATTGAATCCTGAGGTTTTAGGTAATTGTGAATGACGAGTTGGAGTTCATTGGGAGCTCCCGCGGTCGGTCCCAAAGTGATGTTCCCTTGCGCATATGCCTGCTGCAGAAGATCTTTGTCCGGAGGCACATACTGCTGCGCCAATACTTTCATCTTGTCCGCATACTCTTTGTACTCTTCCTTCTTCTTTTCGACCACATGGCGTTTCAGCCGCCCTCCTTGTGGGGTGGACGCTTCGGCGGGCGGATCGAGTGGAGTTTTTAGTGGTTTCCCGTCTGGTCCGAGGCGCACCTGAAAGTGCTCCTGCTTTTTCTCTTCGCCTTTCAGGCTGATCGTCACCTGTTCCACCCATGTGTACTGCGCGAGTGCCTGCTTGTTCCGCGTGGACGCCTGCTTAAGGTCTGCCACGCGCTGCTGCAGTTCCTGATTCTGCGCGAGGGCGGGAAGAACAAATACTGCGCCGGCCAAAAGGACGACCAGGGTCGGCAGCGTGGTGCTCAAGATACGCTGTGCTGTGTTTTTCATAAGTGTCTTCTCGTTGATTCCGACGCCTGTTCGACGGAAACTTCTGCTTGTTCCGGTTTTCGTCACAGGGCACCGAGATTGCTGTTCAGTTGTTAGGGTTTGGAAGCTCCTGCTCAATTGCCGTCAGGCGCTTCAGCGCTTCAGCAGCCTTGAGAGTCATGTAGTTGATGTTGGACGGTTGCATCCCCCCTCCTTCCGCGAACGGGTACTGCGGGATGGTCATTAAGAATTCTTTGACTTTCTGCCCGACGGGAATGAAAAGCCACATATTGTCCGCGTACCAACGCAAATACATCTGCGACTCGAAGGGCATCCTCTCGTACGGATCGGCACGGAGGTTTACCAGGAGCGGCCAAGAGGTAACGATGCGAGTCCCTGTCATGATGTTTCCATTCACGCCCGCGAAATTTGCCTTCCAGTCATTCCAGCGGATGGCGTTTAGCTCACCGCCCTGCCCGAAATACAGGATCTCTTCTCGCGGCCCCTTGTTTACTTCGCCCTTGAAGTAGGGCAGGAAATTGTAGCCATCCGGGTGGATCTTGAAGGTGCGGCCATTGGCCTGGTAGCCCTGCATGAGTTTCTCTTTAATGTCAGGCACACCCGCCGCTGCGACCAGGGTTGGCATCCAGTCTTCCTGCGAGAATATCGCGTTGCACTGTGTGCCGGGCTTGATGACGCCGGGCCACCTGACGAGCATCGGCACACGGAACCCACCTTCCCACGTAGTTCCTTTTTCGCCATGAAATGGTGTGATCCCACCATCAGGCCAAGATGCAGTCTCCGACCCATTGTCTGTGCCGTAGATCACAATCGTGTTTTGAGCGATGCCCAAGTCATCGAGTCTCTTCAATAACTCGCCTACCATGGCATCGTGCTCAACCATGCCATCGGGATAGAGCCCGATGCCGGTTACCCCAGAGGAGGACTTCTTGAGGTGAGTCCAGACGTGCATGCGGGTGGAGTTAAACCAGATGAAGAAAGGCTTCTTGTCCGAAGCAGCCTTGTCCATGAACTTCGTGGCGGCGTCGTATATTTCAACGTCAATGGTCGGCATGCGCTCAGAGCTCAGCGGGCCAGTGTCTTCGATCCTTTGCTTTCCGATCTTGCCCCAGCGCGGTTGAACCGTGGGGTCGTCTTTGTCCGTGGCCCAACTATGAAGCACTCCACGGGGGCCGAATTGCGCCTTGAATGCCGGGTCCTTGGGATAGTAATAAGTCTCCGGCTCTTCCTCTGAATTCAGGTGATACAGGTTGCCATAGAACTCATCGAACCCGTGCACGGTGGGGAGATGCTTATTGTTGTCCCCCAGATGGTTCTTGCCAAACTGGCCGGTGGCGTAGCCCTCTTGCTTCAGAAGATCGGCGATTGTCGGCGTCCAGTCGGGGATCCCGTGGGGCGAACCTGGGAAGCCGACGGTCAACAAGCCGGTACGAAATGGATGCTGCCCCAGAATGAAGGACGCGCGGCCCGCCGTACAACTTTGTTGAGCATAGGCGTCGGTGAAGATCGCTCCCTCCTTCGCAATACGATCAATGTTGGGGGTTCTGTAGCCCATCACTCCGAGGTTGTAGGCGCTGATGTTGCCAATGCCGATGTCGTCGCCCCAGATAACCAGAATGTTGGGTTTCTGGGACTGTGCCGAAGCAGGCATCGCGGCTACGATGAGACCGAACAGCATGCCCACCAACAGTTTTGAAAGTCGCCTCATGGTTGCTTCCTCTTGCTGCCTATTTCTTATCGTCTAAAGTAGACGGCCCGAAACTGTTAAAGCTGACAGATCCAACAAATCTCACGATTTTGCACTAGCTTCTTCGCAATCGCTCTGTTCCACCATCTGTCGAATACGATCGTTCCTTGCGATCCACAAAGGCCCCAAGCCGAATTCATTCACTTGAGATTTAGGGTCACGCCAAACACCACGCCGGACGTGACGCCCCTAACAAGGGCAGCGGCCCGCCCCCCTTTTTCGTAATCCACATACAAATAGCGGTATCCCGCCTGCAGGGTCACCTTCGGTTTGACCTTGTAGCCAAGAAGGCCGAATACCTGATATTCGAGTTGAGAGCCAGTCCCCCATCCGCCAACATCCCCGCCGACAGTGGCCAGAAGCTTCTGTGTAAGGGTGCCCTCAATCCTCCCCCCTACCAGAGGATCCACCCAATTCTGGGACTTTGAAAAATTCAGGCCAAGGCGCGAGGGACTAAACTGGAGATTCTCTCCAAAGTGCCAGTATCGGATTCCTGCCAGAGCATCGACCTTGATCTTCTTCTCGTTGATAAGACGAAGGCCGATTTTTGGAGTGAGAATGAATTCACTCGCTTTGAGCTTAGCTGTGGTAGCTGGCAAGTTCGGGAACGGAATCGCTCTGTCATCCTCGAGTCTTATCCACATTACGTCGATTGGCACCAATAACCGGTTGCGACGAGCTTCGACCGCACCCATCAATCCAAAGCGGAAATTCGAGAGAAGATCGGTAGGGCTCGCTTTAAAACCGACGTCACGGCCAAATGCGCCCACTGTTCCGTGGACTCCCGGAAACCAGAGATAAGGGCTGAAAGAGAAATGCCACTGGTTATCCTGAGCAGTTCCATCGACGGTACCTCCAGCTTGAGGAGGAGCGGGGCTAGAGGCGGGAGCAGCCGATGGCTCGCCCATGATCGCAAGAGTGGAGGCGGCATCCTGGTTGGCATAGGTGATTCCGTGATCTGGAATCACACTGGCAGTGAGTTGTCCCTTTTGTTGCGCCCGCAAGAACGCCGCGCACCCCACGAGGCAGGCAAAAACCAAGATTGCATTTCTCATTCCTTCTCTTTCGTTGTACTTACTGGGTCATGTTCTTTGCGGTGACGTTTCCGTCTATTCCGGTTCGCGGCTTTACACAGCGAAAGCCGAGGTGATTGGTTCCAGTGGTGACTTCGCCTTTGCCTCGTGTGCCCACTATGTAACGCGAGCAATATTGGACGGTGCACAGAAACGATCCGCCGCGGTGGACTCTCTTTTTCTCGGCCGGCTCCGCGGGATCGTAGGGCGTGTCCGGCCCCTGCGGATTCCGCGTCACGCCTGCCGCCGCTAGTTGCTGATAGTAGTCGGGGCGATACCAATCGCTGGTCCACTGCCACACATTGCCCGCCATGTCATATAGGCCGTAGCCGTTCGGCGGAAACCGCGCGACCGGAGCCATCCCTGCGAACCCATCGTCTCCGGTATCGATGTCAGGGAAATGTCCCTGGTGGGTGTTTGCCATCCACTTTCCACTCGGCTGGAATTGGTCGCCCCACGGGTAGGGCTTTCCGGCGAGACCTCCGCGTGCCGCAAATTCCCACTCTGCTTCAGTGGGCAAACGCTTGCCTGCCCAGTTCGCATAAGCGAATGCATCGTCGTATGCGATGTGAACGACCGGATATTTCTCGCGCCGCTTGAGGTTGCTCTGAGGACCCTCAGGATGACGCCAGTTCGCTCCTTTTACGTACGACCACCATTGGTAATGGTCGTTAAGGGGCACAGGATGGTCGGGCGGCGAGAAAACAACGGAACCAGCGACCACATTTTCCGGTGGAGCACTGGGGAAATCCTCCGCGCGCGGCTTGCGCTCCGCGACGGTCACGTAACCCGTCGCCTTGACGAAGCCGGCAAACTCTTCATTGGTTACGTCAGTTTTATCCATCCAGAAGCCATCCACATACACGCGGTGGATCGGACGTGCATCGGCCGTTGCGTGCATGCCGACTTCATTCCTGATCGGTGGATCCGCTGCCCCCATGGCAAATTCACCGCCGGAAATCCAGACCATGCCGTGCGGTGACGGCGTGGGACCGGGAGTTGTGTTGGGGACGGTGGGACCGAAAGTCGTGGCTTCAGTGGCTTCGGTCATTGGCTGACTTGCTTCCATCCTGCTGATGGCCGAAAGACGGGACGAGCGCAACACAGCAAGCGGCACAGTCGCTGCAACCACAAGCGCGATCGTCAGTATCCACACTGAACGTCTCAACGTTGACTTTTTCCGTGGATCCTTTGTTTTGGCTGGCTTCTTCCGTTTCATGCATGCACTCGCCTCGAGCAAGGACGCTTGAGGTGATTGATTCGCGGATACTATGAATCCGGACGCTGGACGACTACTGTCAAACGTGACAGGCCCGCAGACTCAGACCGTGCTGGTGCACATCGCATGTTCTCGGCTGTTGTGAGTTTCTTTCCGTGTCGCGTGAATACCTGTGATGACTGTCTTTTCTGACAGTGGCTATGACCCGAGCAAGAGCTTAAGTTTCGCGATGAGTAAGCACGAGACCTTGTTTGGCGGAGTAGGGTGATGGTATTTCAACCCCCCGTGTCAACTCGCGGAAAAGCCTCACGAAGGCTCTAGTGAAACTGGTCCTGGATAAAAGAATCGGCGAAAGCGTGCAGCTGTGCGCCGATTTTGAAACCCATTTTCACGGGGCATTGAGCCTTAATGCGGACGTGTCTGATGCCCGAAGCAACGTCCAACGTCGAGTTCGCCCACAAAATTTCCGAGCACGGCCACGATCATCCATCGTCGAACGACCGCTGCGAGCAATGGGTCGAGATCATGGAGGCGGCAGTGCTCGCGATTGTGGCCGTCGTCACCGCCTGGAGTGGATACCAGGCAGCGAAGTGGGATGCCGTTTCGGCGCGGCACTACAACTTGGCGTCGCTTATCGGGGTGGTGTCGCAGGAGAAGGCGACACTCGCCGGCCAAGACCGGCTTTACGACCTCACGACCTTCAACGCCTGGGTTGCCGCAAAGCTGACCCACAGAGACAAACTCGCAGCGTTCTACCAGCGCCGATTCCGGCCCGAGTACGCCACTGCGTTCACGGCGTGGATGAAGCTCGACCCGGTTAACAATCCCTCGGCGCCACCCGGCCCCATTTTCATGGCCGAGTACACGAACGCAAACAGACAGGAGTCTGCGAAGCTCGCAGAGGAAGCCAAAGAGCACTTCGAGAAGGGCGTAAGGACGCGAGAAATCGGGGACAAATACGTGAAGGTCACTGTCTTCCTGGCTACCGTGCTCCTACTGACCGCTCTCGGCCAACGCTTCAAGATTCTTGGGCCGCGGATCGCAGTAGTGGCGCTCGCGTTCGCGGTGCTTGTGATGTGTACATACCTGGTAGTGAGCTTCCCACGGGCCTAGGCGATCCTTCTACTTGTACCTGACGAGATCCCGGCCAGAAGCGGTGTTTTTCTGCGGGATCACCTCTGGTGGACTGTTCTGCACTCGATTTCACGCCGGGGTTCGTCGGCTGAGCACCACATCTCCAGCTTTGCACTGACGACATCTGTCGCTGTATCCCCCTGTCAGATGTGACAGTTTGCACAGGCCGCCACCCGTAGTGAAATGCACCTCAGCGATAGCATTTCGACGAAGAGACTCGCCTGAGAAGAAATACGGTGCAGTCTACGTTAACGTGCGAGTTCTTGGCGGTCGGTCAGATTACGAAATTCGGTGTTATAGGCATGATTCGCTCCCCTAACGCCGAGATGATGACGCGTATGGATGGAGGCTTTAATGAAATCTGGCGTCGCACCCTCAAAATCAAAATCTGATGGGCGCAAACCATTGAAACCTTCTGGGCCGATGCGGAGCCGCGATGAGCGATACGCGGCAGGCAAGGCGTTGCGCGATCGTGTGTCACGTAAAGAGCACGGCCAATGGTCTGCAGCACATGACCGTCGCAATCCGGTCCGGATGGTGATCGAATCAGGCAAGGGACGTATCCCTGAACTTATTCCCATTCGTCATGGCCGCATGATGGTGTCGCCGTTTACCTTTTATCGAGGCACCGCAAACATCATGGCTGCCGACCTCGCGTCCACCCCTACAACAGGCATACGGACCCAGCTTTGCGGGGATAGCCACCTGCTCAATTTTGGCGGGTTTGCGACGCCGGAACGTCGTCTGGTTCTCGATATAAACGATTTTGACGAGACACTGCCAGGCCCCTGGGAATGGGACCTGAAGAGGCTCGCAGCCAGCTTCACTTTGGCGGCGCGGGCAAATGGTTTTTCCAAAACCAACCAGCACGATGTAGCGCAGACCTGCGTCGAGTCCTACCGTGAACACATAGAGGAGTATGCCGACATGCCGACGCTCGACGTCTGGTATGCGGCTCTGGATATCGCCAACGTGATGTCGTCTGCCACCAGCAAAAGCGCACGGGCCCGGTTGCGCAAGCGTATCAAAAGGGAGAAGGCTCGAACGGTTGCTGAACATGAGTCCCCTTCGATGGCCGAAGAGAAAAACGGCAAGTATGTCATCAAAGACAATCCGCCGCTTATCTACCACCCTCAGCTTCTCGATCTCGCCGCGGATTGGGACAACATTCAGCAAGCATTCGCCCGATACCGGGACACCTTGGACGACCACCGCAAGGTACTGCTCGACGGCTATCACTTGATCGATGTCGCGCTGAAGGTAGTTGGGATTGGCAGCGTTGGGACAATGTGCGCAATCGCACTCATGATGGCCGCGGACGACGATGTGCTTTTTTTGCAGATCAAGGAAGCAGGCTCATCGGTTCTGGAGCCATACGCGGGCAAGAGTGTTTACGACAATCATGGGGAACGCGTGGTGGTAGGCCAACGTCTGATGCAATCCGCCAGCGACATCTTCCTTGGATGGACGTTCGGCAAAGAGAAGCGGCATTTTTATATTCGCCAATTGCGCGACATGAAGATGAAGGTGCTAGTTGAAGTTTTTAATCCGACGACGATGCTTGACTATGCGATGCTCTGCGGATGGACGCTGGCTCGCGCGCACGCAAAATCGGGCGATCCTGCAATGATCGCCGGATACATCGGCAAGAGCGACGTATTCGACCTTGCGATCGCGCGCTTCAGCGAGCAGTACGCGGACCAGGCGGAGCGCGATCACGCAGCATTCATGCAGGCTATTCGGCAGGGACGTATCAAGGCAGAGCCAGAGCGCTGAAACGCTATTGAGCGGGTCGTCAGCACCAGGACTCCCGGATCCGCGTCGAAGAGCAGGTCTGCCTGAGTAGATACCTGTCGATTACTCGGCCAGGATAGCTGACATGTCATTCAAGAGAAAGTGGCTCCAATCGACGGTTTGGACCATACCTCTGTTGTACGCGCTATCCGCCATCGCAGCGGGGCTTACTTTTCCGCGAATCGAAGCCCGCGAGTGGCCCGGGTTGGCGTCGAGAATGAGTATCTCGGTTGCTACGGCGATCTACTCCGCTATCGCCTCGGGCATGATTGCTCTGACGGGGGTCGTGTTTTCGTTGACTTTCGTAATGGTTCAGTTCAGCGCAACCGCGTACTCGCCACGCCTGGTGCTCTGGATAGCTCGTGATCCCGTGATGTCGCATGCCTTGGGAATATTTACCGCCACTTTCCTTTATGCCATCGCCGCGCTCGCAGGCCTGGACAGGAGCGGGTTGGGGAGAGCCCCGTTTATCAGTGCGTGGATTCTCGTCGCGATGCTGTTCGCAAGTGTCGCCATGTTCATCAGCCTGGTCCAGCGGGTTGGAGTGCTGCAAATCAGTCGCATGTTGATTTTCACGGGTGACCACGGGCGAAAGGTGATACAGACGATTTATCGGCCGCTGGATTCCTCGGTGACGGATAGGTCAAACGAATTTCGCCAGTGTTCTTCCGTTCAGGTATTAGTCTGCCACGGACGACCTCGGGCAATACAGGCGGTCGATGCAGCCACCTTGGTAAAACTGGCTGAAGCGTCCGACGGAGTCATTGAAGTAAGCGTGACCGTTGGTGATACCGTCGGGGAGATGACTCCTCTGCTGCGAGTGTTCGGTGCAAGCAGAACTATTGATGAAGCAGAGCTGAGGCCTGCGATTGACGTGGGTGGAGAACGTACTTTCGAGAACGATCCTAAGTATGCAATTAGGCTGCTGGTGGACATTGCAATCAGGGCGTTGTCGCCGGCGGTCAACGACCCCACAACCGCCGTCCAAGCGCTTGACCAAATCCAAGATCTCCTGGCACGGCTGGGGCGCAGTGGTTTGGACATCGGAGAGTACCGCGGCGGGGACGGCAAGCTGAGACTTGTGGTCCCTTGTCCCACTTGGGAGGACTTCCTGCGCTTGGCGTTAGACGAGATTCGTTCTTATGGCGCAAACAGTGTGCAGGTCACGCGCAGGATGTCGGCGCTCTTGGCTGATCTTATCTCGGCTTTGCCGGTCGAGCGTCGTGCGGCACTCAGTCACTGGGAGCATCGCCTGCAAGCTACTATCTCGCGGTCTTTCGAAGATGCCGAAGAGAAGAGGGAGGCGGTCATCGAAGACCGGCAAGGCCTTGGCGTCCCTCGTCGGCATTCCGCCACGTGGTAGGTGCTGATTTGTCGAAACCATGGAGTCGACCGCGATTGCCGACGGTTGTACTGACGACAAGCCGCTGGGAAAGTAATTCTGTTGTCGCAGTTCAATCGCTTGCGTTGCAGGAGCGAAGCAATTCCTCTACACGCATCATCACTGTTCACTCCAGCGCGCTTGCTAGTCCAAGACGACTATGAGTACGAAAGAATACGTCGCTGCGGCTAGAGCAAAGGCCCAAAAGCGTCCTCCGCGTCCTTCCGGCAGTTCGACAACCAGGCTGTTCATGATGACTCCCCCGGATACAAATCCCGTGATCCGGGCCAGCCACTGCTCGGGTATTGACGTAAGGATTCCTGTGGACCAGCCTGCCATGATGGCCCAAAGCGAGTATCCATC
>WNFR01007393.1_pt1 | contig 13002 bp, 16 predicted proteins | sample 5400221 | NCBI WGS metagenome assembly WNFR01 (sample SAMN13153357, study PRJNA577476) | soil metagenome | isolation source: 40 cm soil under Madrone tree | place: USA:California | collected 2016-06-14
CCGGCCTGCCGCCATCACGCGCGCTCGTCACGTGGCCGATGCAGCGCACATTGGTAATCAGCCTGCTTTTCAAGGGCCTGAAATTTGCGGCATTGACACTGAAGTGGATGCCACTGAGAGGGATTTGACGCCGCGCACCATCAGCAATTGTTTGAGACATTTAGAAATCAAACGTCCAAACGCTCGGTAGTGGTCCAGTTAGCTTCGCCACATTCTAGACCGCGGTAGTGGGCTCCTTTGATTGGGGCTAAGCTTGGTGAGCAATTTTATACAGACCGTTCCGGTCAACGAGCGCATCCTTCCCGAATCGCTCAGGTCCGCCGCAAGCCTGGGTGCCGTGGGGTTCGGCCGGCTCGGACGTGGTGGAACAGATTCTACACCCTGTCCGGCCGGCCACCTTTTTCCGAAATCGGTTGATTGTCGCAGTGGCCACGAACCGCTCGGTCTCGCCGCTCGGCAGCGCGGCGCTCGTATCGGTCAGCTTACGCAATTCTGGCAGCAGGCGTCGGACGGTCAGCCCTACCTTGTGACAAGCAAGCGGCTACTGGATCGGCATCGATCAAATCGATGCCAAGGCGCACCTTAGCAAGCTGGTCGAGCGCGCCGCTGCTGGCGACACCGTGCGCATCACGCGCCGCGGCAACAAGTAGCGCAGATCACGGCGCCGCGCGCGATGACCGACAGGATGCCGGTGCAGCGGGAATCCGCCCGTGACCTCGTTCATCGGCTACGGGACGAAGACCGTTATTGATTTATTTGGATACGTCGCTGCTCGTTGCTCGTGACTGGTGATCCTAGCTCTGCGCTGGGTGAATAAGCGCGAGCGGGATGCTCCCATGTTTGCGATAGACCAAGAAATCGGAATCGAGCGTGAGGACGGCGTGCCGGTCATAGATTTCGGCCATCCGCACGATGCAGGCATCCGCGAGCGACATCGGCCTGTCCCGATATTTCTGATGCAGCTTGCGGAGGGCCGGGACATGCTCCTCAATATGGAACGCAATCTTGAGCGCACGATTGTCGAGAAGCCTGAATAGTGCCTCCTGCGCCCTGGCAAAACGCTCTAGTAGATACATCGATTCGGCGAGCACCGGCTCACATACGAGGAGCGGCGCGTCCAGCTCCTCGACTCGCTCAGCTACCCAACGGTGATGCTGTTCCGCCCGGTCGAGAAAAGCGACCAGCGGTCCCGTATCAACGATGGCGGCGCGCATCACGACCGAAACCTGTGAGATGCACGGGATTCGAAGCGAGGTCCGGAACGCCAGAATTGACTGCTCCGCGTGCACCCTTCATAAGTGCGGCGAGACTCTTACGCCGATGCATTTCGCGCGGAACTTCAAGCACGAGCCGCAATCCCTCCTCGACCAAGTCCTTGAGTTTGCGGCCGCGCAGGGCCGCCTCCGCCTTGGCCCGGCGGTAGAGATCATCCGATACTTCGATCGTGGTTTTCATCGGCACGCAATTGGCATAAAACCATATATCCGTATTTATGGATCGCTCGTGCAAATCGCAAGATCCCTCTTGGGAGGCGCGCCAGGCCAGGCTGTCATACATTGACGTATCAACGACATTGTAGTACGCTGGAGCATGCCGGTTTTCCGACTGACGCCATATCTGCGCGGCATGCGGGATATGGGCATTGATGAAGCCGGGATCGCCGAGATCGAGGCCGAAATTGTCGCCAATCCGACGCACCCGATGGTCCGCGGGCTTAAGGGGGCCCGCAAGGCAAGGATACAGCGATCGGGAATGGGCAAGCGGGGCGGCGGGCGCGTAATCTATTACGTGGCACTTGGGACGGATCGTTTCTATATGATGGCTGCCTATCCCAAAAGTGAACGGGACGACCTGTCGACTGAGCAGCGGCGCGGAATTTTGGCGGCGCTTGAAAGCATCAAGAAGCCGGGAGGCTAACGAAATGGTGGTGCCGAATAAAGAGCGGGTATATCGGCGCAGACCCCCCGCCGAACTGCGTAGAAAGAGTCTGAAGATTGGAAAGCTCCAGCCGGGCAGATCGCGGGCCAAGGGATCGCGCGTGGGCGATGACCTTGTTGAGGCCTTCGAAGAGATGGCCAAGCACTTGCGCGGTGAGATCGAGCTCGAGGCGCATAACTTGCCGGGCAGCAGCATGACACCCGCCCAGATAAGAGCCATCCGGTTGAAGGTTGCTTCCTCGACTAAGGAATTCGAGCGTCTGTTCGGGATACCGGCGCGGACAATGGAGTCCTACGAGCAGGGGCGACGCAACATCGATGGAGCGATGCGAGCACTTTTGCGCATCATTGACCGCGAGCCGAAGGCCGCTTCTCGCGCGCTCACACGTTAGCTCGATCAAGTGGAGACCGGTGCGCCACTTTGCGGCCCGCCGCACGGCCGGATATTCCCTGAGGTCGACCGCGCGGTGCAGGATGACCTCAACGCGATCGCAGTTACCGTCAAGGACCGGAATCAGCCACAGAAGTTGGTTTCCGGTAAGAGCCGCTCGGGATCGCACACTTTTGGCGCGCACAAGCCGACTCCACCTCCATCGCACGCGGGCGGGCTCCTGCTCACCTTCGAATAGCCGCCGCTCTCAACTTCAAAAACGCGTAGGACAGTCCAACTCCAAAGCACGATGCCGCCGCATCGACCAAGAAATCAGTCATCCTCGCATGGCGGCCGGAAACCCAATTTTGCGCAATCTCGATTGCAGCCGCGAAGGTTGGCAGCGCAAGTATCAGAAGCCGGGCTCGACGTGAATAGCCGAAACCAACTGCCATCCCGGTCGCCAGAAAGATCAAGAGAATCTCAAGACCATGTGCGGCGCCGGTTGTTGGCCGTATGGACGGAGGGCTGAGCGATAGGACGATGATGCCACGGCCTGAAAAATCTTTTGCATGTGGCACTATCTCTCGGAACATCGCCTCGCCTGCCAGCGTCGATACCGCTGCCATGCACCCGTAATAAGCGATTCTACGGCTGGGTCATGCGGGCGTACTGGTGCATCGCCGCAAGGCTATTCAACCACGGGATATTTGGATCGTCGCGCATTTTGGCGATCAGCGCATTTTCAGCGGGGTGTGGCGGTGCGACGCGCCGTTCGGGCGCGGCTTGAGTCGATCCATCGCATCGCAGATCGCGCCGACGACGTCGATATTGCGACGCTCGCCGTTGCCTCCGATGTTGTAGGTTTCCTCCAACCGTCCTCGTTCCAGCACCAGCGTCAACGCCTGCGCGTGATCGTCGACGAACAGCCAGTCGCGAATGTTGAGCCCGCGGCCATAAATAGGCATGGGTTCGCCGGCGAGCCCCTTGATGATCGTCAGCGGGATGAGCTTTTCCGGGAATTGATGCGGTCCATAATTGTTCGAGCAATTGGTGAGCAGGATGGGCAGCCCATAGGTATAGCTCCAAGCACGAACCAGATGATCCGAAGCCGCCTTGCTAGCCGAATATGGCGAACGCGGGTCGTACCGAGTCTCCTCGGTAAAGCATCCCTCATCCGCCAGGGCGCCGTAAACCTCATCCGTCGAGACATGCAGGAACCGAAAGCGCTCGCCGCGGGTGCCAAGCTTGCGCCAATGCGCGAGCGCGGCCTCGAGCAGAACATAAGTGCCGACGATGTTGGTATTGATGAACTCGGCAGGACCGTCGATCGAGCGATCAACATGACTTTCCGCCGCCAAGTGCATGACTGCGTCAGGTTGGAAACTCAAAAAGAGGTCCGTGACGGCCCGACGGTCACAAATATCCGTGCGGCGCGTGGATGGTCCTGCACCGAAGCAAGCGAGGCAAGATTGCCGGCATAAGTGAGCTTGTCGATAACCAGCACATGGTGATCGGTATGACGGATGAGATATCGCACCAGTCCTGATCCGATGAATCCTGCTCCGCCGGTGACGGCGATCTTCATGCGTGGGTATCCCACTGTCCAACCAGCTGTCGGTTGTATATTCTCACATCGCGAGAAAAGGTCGCTCGCCGGCCGCTAGGCGGTTGGAGCCACTGCCGGAACGAGCAGCCCGGGGTGCTGCGCAAGGACCGAAGCTCATGTCGGCGCAAGATCGGATCGAGATCAATCCGAAGGTGATGCTGGGCAAGCCTATCATGCGCGGCACGCGTATCACGGTGGAGCTGATTCTTCGAAAACTCGGCGAAGGCGCCACGCCCGCCGACCTGCTTAAGTCCTACCCGCATCTGACCGAGGACGATATCCAGGCCGCCATCATCTATGCCGCAGATACGCTGGCTCACGAAGAGACGGTGCTGGTCGAGCCGAAGGCATGAATGCGCTTCCTGGCTGACGAAAGCTGCGACTTTCGTGTGATACGAGCATTGAGGGCAGCCGGGCATGACGTAGTGGCCGTGGCCGAGGTTGCGGCAGGTGCAGAGGATGGCGCCATCATCGAGATGGCCATGAACCAGGGGAGAATTTTCGTCACCGAGGACCGTGATTTCGGGCAGCTTGTCTACGCAGCCGCTAGGCGAGCGCAAGGCGTGATGTGTTGCGCTTTCCGTCGAACGCGCGCGCCGATCTCCCGACGATCGTGGCGGACCTCGTGGCCGAGCACGGGGACAAGCTCCCCGAACGCTTCGTTGTCGTCCAGCCGGGGCGCATTCGGTTCGCGAGAGATTGATCGCCCCGATCTCTGTCGGGCCTGAATGTTCTCCCCCAAAGGCGACGGCGCACATGCATGGATCGGGCGGCCGCTCTTCTTCACGTGGGCTCTGAAAGGAGAGAGGCAGACCGCCTGCATCTTGGCCTCGCGTCGGTCACTCACCGAGCGGCATTCGGCGTTGGCGAGAGACCACTCATCAGACATTCGACACCGTCAACGGCGCGAGCGGGTGGCCGTCATAGGTAAACGGGCTAGCAAATTCTTTGAGCAACGGTAGCCGCCGATCCTTGTCGGAGATGATGATGTCGGCCTCATTGAATGGCCAGGGAAACGCGATGTCCGGGTCGTTCCAGCGAATGCCGCTGTCGAGCGCGGGCGCGTAATACTCGGACGCCTTGTACATCACCACGACGTCATCTTCCAGAGCAACGAACCCATGCGCGAACCCCACCGGAATGTAAAGCTGGTGCCCGGATTCGGCCGATAGTTCTTGCGAAAGATACTTTCCGAAGCTGGGCGAGCCTTGGCGTATATCCACAGCGACATCGAGGACTCGGCCGCGCAAAACGGCAACGAGCTTGGCCTGAGCCTTCGGCGGAAGCTGGAAATGCAGGCCGCGCAGGGTGCCGGTGCGCTTGGAGCTTGACTGGTTATCCTGCACGAAACGACAGGTGATGCCGAGGTCGCTTAACCGCTGCTCGTGATAGGTTTCGCTGAACCAGCCGCGCTCGTCGACGTGCCGGGACTATGATCCGAGGCAGATTCGGCGGAAGTATCGGATCGTTACTCATGGGGCAAGCATCGTTCCGCTCATCCCCGGCGGCGCACGACGTCGAAACGGCGGATGCTGATCGATGAAAGATCGACGATCGAACGCGCCACCGATAATCGTCAAATAGCCGGCCGGATATTTTAGAGCAAACCGTGGTCCCGAGAAAATTACCATCCAGGCGATCTCAAAGAGACGTTTCTCGATTTCCTCGCCTCGGCAGCTTTCGTGCGGCCGGCAATTTGCTGCAGATGAGCCCGCTCACGAACCACAATCGTTTGAGGCATTTATCGATCATGCCAGTCAAGCGCTCTCTGACATCGAGCTCCTTCATCAACCCGTTGATTGTCGCCGGTTCTCCAGTGTCGATCAAGTTATGAATGTCTCCCAACTAATGCCGGGCGTGCTCGTCCGCAGCTTGGTATCGTTCCTGTCCCTCAGGCAGAACCATGGCATCCAACAGATCAACCCAAGCTCGCCTGCGGGACGTGCCGGTTCAACGCACACGCCTGCAAAAGGGAAATTAAAAATTTGAAAGGTGCCGCCGCGCATGAACCCAATTTGGACGCCAGGCGTGTGGCTCCCGTTCCTATTACATCGGAGTCGCGATGAGTCACTCAGGCAGATCGGGGCCATCGGTCCGCCAGGCGCCTCGGTCGCTATCCACAATTCAGTAATTTTTTGTTCAGCGCTCGCGGAGTCACGCACCGCCTGTGCGTGAGCTCACCGATTTCTGGCCGGGTTTGCTGAGGATCCGGGATTGAAGACCGGAGGCACCGGCGGGATCTGGCTTGCCGCGGTCGCCGGGCCGGGAAGCGGCGGCACGTCTGACGGACGGGCGATCGAACCCGACCGCCCCAGCACCTTGAGTTCGCTGCCGTTGACCGAAAAATTGGCTACGTAGTCATAGCCATCGAGGATGCGCGCCAATACTTGCTGTAAAGTCCCCGAATAGACGCCCGCCACAGCACGGTCGAGCTCTGGCGCGGGCGTGTAAGTCAGATTGAACCGGGCCGACAGCGCAGCCAAGACCTCATTGACCGAAGCATCCTCTGCCGATAGACGCACGGCATCGGATCGCCCCTCGACCTCGGTCTTAGCTGAAGCCGGCGCCTGCATTGTACTCACGAGGACCGCGATCATAGCCCGCCAAGTCAAGGCCATCATCAGTCGCGCGCCGAAAGAATTGTGTCTGCGCGCGGAAATGCAATGGTCAAGCCGACACATGGATTTCTCCCAGCCGGACCCATGGTTGTCTTCGACTCGTTGTCGAAGAGTTAAACACTGAAAACAGTATGATTTGACGGTTAGTTTTGGGGATGGAGGTACCCCGTCCCGTGAAGTCCCGCGACGGCGTCTGAGTGTGTGAGCGACGCTTGGTTGGAGGCTGGCCCATCCACGAGACCGCGACGGATCTGGCCGCGGCTTGTCAATCTTGAGAACGGCATGCTTGAGCGCTCAGCCGTAACAAAAACGGGCGGAGACGCTGATCCCCTTGAATGCAATGAGGGGATAGCTGGCGTCATTTTAACTTTTTAACAGCGGCAGACGATGATTAAGGAACGTCGCCGCTCATTGTGCCCGCGATTTCGGCATGCGGGCGTCGATCGCAAATGAGGCCGCCTTATGTGCGGCCGCGCCATATTTGAAGCTGTCCAAACCAACCTGGTGGCGCCACCAAGGACGCGCCGCATCGGATGGGGCCATCTCTCTCATTCTTGTAATCCGCGAGAGCCGCGATGAGAACGGGCTTTGCTCATGATGCCCCGTGTTCCAAGACACTGCTACGACAGGATCCCGCAGGACCCCGCCGGATTACAATCGGAATTTTTCGGATGACCAGTATCGTTCACCTTCGTAGGCACATATTGACCGCAAGGCTTAGCATTTGCTCTTAATCCACCGCGGCAGAGATGATACTGGTGCGGTCGCGGCATTCAGGGCGCGGCCGGTGCAAGGGAGCCGAAAGTATGCGAATTGCAATGATTGGCGCTGGCTATGTCGGCCTCGTTTCTGGGGCATGTATCGCCGATTTTGGTCATCACGTGATATGTGTTGACAAGGACAACATTAAGATTTCCGCACTGAACGCGGGCGAGATCCCCATTTACGAGCCTGGCCTGGATGAGATCGTTCAGTCCAACGTTCGGCAGGGGCGACTCTCATTTACCACGGAACTGAGCGAAACCTTAGATGAAGCGGATGCAGTGTTTATCGCCGTCGGCACGCCGTCACGCCGTGGCGACGGTCATGCTGATCTTTCTTATGTCTATGCGGCGACTCGAGAGATCGCTTTGGCGCTGAAGCGGTTTACAGTCGTCATCACAAAGTCGACCGTTCCGGTCGGGACGGGTGATGAAATCGAGCGCATCATTCGCGAGCTGAGGCCTGACATCGACGTTGCCGTCGTCTCAAATCCTGAATTCTTGCGGGAAGGCGCTGCAATCCATGACTTCAAGCACCCCGATCGGATCGTCGTTGGAACCCATGACGAGCGCGCGAGGGCACTCCTAGCCGAGATCTACCGCCCGCTTTACCTGAACCAGGCTCCGATCGTCTACACCGGGCGCCGCACGGCTGAGCTCATCAAGTACGCGGCCAACGCGTTCCTTGCGACCAAGATTACCTTCATCAACGAAATCGCCGATCTCTGTGAAAGAGTTGGCGCGGACGTGCAGGAAGTTGCCTGTGGTATCGGGCTCGACAACCGGATCGGCCCGAAATTCCTGCACGCCGGACCCGGTTTTGGAGGCTCCTGCTTTCCCAAGGATGTGCGAGCTCTCATCAAGACCGCGCGGGATCACGACGTGCCAATGCGGATTCTCGAAGCGGTTGAGACCGTCAACGACACGCGAAAGCGCGCGATGGCGCGGAAAGTTTCCTCCGTCTTCGCCGGCCTGCTCCGCGGCAAGACAGTTGCTGTGTTAGGCCTGACGTTCAAGCCGAATACCGATGATGTGCGAGAAGCGCCATCGCTTGCGCTGATCACGGCGCTTCAGGATATGGGCGCCCGCGTCCGCGCCTACGATCCGGTCGGAATGGAGCAAGCTAAGCAGGTCTTGGCCGACGTCACCTATTGCCGAGATCCCTACGATTGCGTCGAAGAAGCGGACGCCGTTGTGATCGTTACCGAATGGGAACAGTTCCGCGCGCTCGATCTCGAACGCGTGAGGGACTTGATGGCTTGCCCGGTGATGGTTGATCTCAGGAACGTCTATCGCCCGGAAGACATGAAGAAATACGGTTTCGCATACACGTCTATCGGACGTCTTCCGACTCACGAGCCTGTCAAACTTGTTGACGCGCCATTCTCCATCGCGGCCGCCGTATGACGGTCTGCTCAATCTGAAAGATCGGACTGCCGCAGAAATCCGGACTCAGGATTTTGCGACTGTAGCTGCAGCAATGAGCGCGGTGCCTAAGAGCTGGCGGTCAGCTAAAATAAAGCTGGGCAAAATCGCGTGAATTCACTCACATCGGCCTCTGTGAACAGCAACTCCCGGGTCCGTTGCCATTGATTGAGCAGCTCACGACCCTTCGGTTCTTTGGTCAGAGGGGGTCGGGTAATTTTTTGGCAGGACGCAACATGGCTGCTTGAGCGCGTGGACTCGTTAAAGCGCAGGTCGCTGCTTCGGGTCGCTACTTGGGCCCACTCAGCACCTGTTCAACAGCCTTCATGACTGGCACTTTGAAATTCTTTTCATCGTAGCAATAATTTTGAAGCTTGCTCACATTTTCCTCCAAGGTCTGTAGATCAATAATCCGGTTGTTGCGTTTGGCATTATAGTAACCGCTTAACCACGCAGCGAGGTACATCGGGGTCGCAATTTTCGCATGCACGTATTGATCACAAGTGATCTTTGAGACATCAACGATGACCTGCGCCTGAGTCGAGGCCGTAGCAAAAACAATCGAAGAAAAAACGAGTCCTGTAACAATAGCCTTGGGGCTCATGATCTGCTCCTTTTTCGATCCCGAACACACACCATTGCCGCTAAGGCGAGTCAACCCTGCGGAAGCCACCGCGCGCGAACCGACGGCCCCCTTCTGCTGTTGAAGCACGCGGCGCGCACTTAATCTCGTGCAGCCATTGGGTGCCGAAAATAGTTTTGTAGTTTTTATCGGAAGACACGGCGCGATGAACCCGGCCGGCAGAGTACGCAGCAACATGCCGACTAAGTTAGATAATGTTGGCAATGGTGATTGCGACTTCATCAGTGCGCCCGAACCAGGCGGCGAGCTAGTGCGTTGACCAGTTGGTCATTTGCGCCGTACACATCGGTTCCGGGTGACGCTTGACGACACATCTCGCGCGCCTATGCGGCCTTGACGTGCGGCCTCCCGCTTCGTCAGCATCGATCGCGCGGCAGCGACGCGCGTCAACGGCGCAGGTCTGCAACGCCGAGTTTCGTCCATAACCAAGCAAAGTCGTAATTGGCCATCGGCTCACTAGGGTTGTGCTCGGCAGAGCGGTTCTCAAGATACTTGAGCCAGGCAACGATCTTGTCACGACCCTCCGCTGTCTTCGCAGCCTCGCACGGCCTGATGTTTCCCAACACGGGGACGGGGCTGTCCAGCATACGAGCGTATTGCCGATCAAGCCCCGCATGGACAATTCTGCGCTGTTGTTCTTGGGACAGCCCTAGTAAAGATGACTGCGGTGCTCTGGCGGACCTTGATTGTAGGAGTTGATCGAGCGTCTGTATTTTTATCAGCGGCTCCCGGACCAGCCCATCGATGACCGGCTGAAGAATGGCCCGACCGCAGTCGGCCCGCCGTTGTGAGTTGGTCTCAAGAACCAGCTCCTTCTCTCTTAACTCAAGAGTGCCCAGCACGATGGATCCGTCATCCAGCATCGTGGTGAAAGTATGCACGTCCTCTTTCACACTCGACGCGTCCTCGTCGCGATTGGCTTTTTCCATCCTGATCCAGTTCCAGAAGTGGTCATTCTCCTGGCGCAGGTCGGGAAGCTTGGATAATGCTGACCTGATGTCGTCACCCGAAGTGCCGGGCTTGAGAGGATAATGGAGCGCGGAAAACAAGAGTTCCTCGCCGTCACCATTGCGTATCTCTATATCAGGCGGGTCCAACGCAGCTTTCAGCGCATCGGCCAGCCAAAATGACGTGAACAGCGGCGCGGTCAGACTTAACACCCCGGTGTCGCTGAGCGCTGCGGCGATGATCGGATCGTTGACCTCCCGGCCAATTTGTCGCGCGAGTTCGGCGGACTTTTCACGCGCAACTCGTCGGGCACGCCCGATCGAGTCCAGCAGATCTTCCGCCACGTCATGCTCGAAACGTAATACGCCCCCCGCCATCACAGTTTTCGCCCGAAGCCGAAGCATCCGCGCGGCAATACGGTCCCAAGGATGCAGCGACCGGGTTGCCGATTTTTCGCTAATACGTATCGGATCTCCACCACGCACGAGATCACGAGCGAGGAACGATTCCTCCGAAACGATGTCGCTGATCTCGTAGAGGCTGATCACCGAGGACCGCAGGGCGGTCATGTAGGCCTTGTTTGTGGCGCTTTCCTTCCAACCTCGTCTCTTCAGATAATCGTCGACGATGTTGCGATTGCCGTCGTACTCACGCGTGAGGAAATCCTCAAAGGCACATCCCCATAAGTTCATGTACCAGTCTTCGCCGATGACAGACGGAAGCTCCTCGATTGCAAGGTCCCATTTCGAACACGCGGGCTCGAGATGCTTCTTCAAAACATCGGTGAACGCCTCCCGCCATTCGTCGCGGTGCAGCCATTTCATTACACCTTGGAGGGAGTTAGCGCTGACCATGGGTGGTGTCCGCATGTCGATCGTTCAGAACGCCGAATACCCCGACCGAATCGGGCCTAGGCTATCAAATGGGCGCTGACGGCTCGACAGCCGGATTATCTTCGGGGGAGAGAATCAACAGGATTCCGGATGCGCGTTGAGAGAACGGTGCCGATGTTGTTGGATGGCTCAGAGTGTGCGGCAGCAGCTGCGGCTGCAGCGGTGGCACATCAATGTCTGCATGGCACGACCCCTCGGAAATGGAGCGGCGGCGGATCGGAACGGCTCCTTGAGGCGTGCCGCGCGCCGATGTCCTATTGGGCCACTGTACGTTTTTGCGATGGATGTCCCGGTAGGGGCGCACGCAGCATGAGTCACGGTCTGCGAGTTCTGGTATAAGCGGCCATCGATCAGGCGTGGCCCGAAGCGGCCCAAAAAGTCATCAACCTCGCTCAAGCTGCGGTTGCTGCGATCCGGATCGCATTCGGCGCATCTTGCTGGCCAAGGCGCCGGAGCACATGAACATTCCAGGGTTTCGCTTTCATCCCTTACGGGGCCGAGATAGGGGCCGGTATGCGGTTGATGCAAGCGGGAACTGGCGGATCACATTCGGCTGGGATAGCGAGGACGCAGTCGATGTGGATTTGGAGGATTATCACTGATGAGCAGGAACCGTCTTCTACGTGGTCTTAGGCCGATGCATCCCGGTGAGATGCTACGCGAGGACGTCTTGCCGGCGCTCGGCAAATCAAAGGCCGAGATTGCGCGGCTGCTCGGCATCTCGCGGCAGACCCTCTATGACATTATCGCTGAGAAGCAGCCGGTGACCCCGGGGATGGCACAGCGACTCGGCAAGCTGTGCGGCAACGGTCCTGAATTGTGGATCAATCTCCAACGCGCTTATGATCTTGTGATTGCCGAGCGCGAACTGGCGGTCGAGATCAAGAACATCCCAACGCTTACCGCCGCGTGAACTGCGTCGCGTCGTGCGTGTGGGGGGCGCTCGCATATCGCTGGAGTGTTGTCCCGTTTCGACGACACGAGGATGATTGGCGTCCTAATCATCCAAACCCGGTCGGAGTTCAAGCGCGCGGTTGAGGCGCCTCGCGGGGCGATTTGTGTGGGCAACGGTGTGGGATCGGGTTGACGTGGCCGGTCCTGGCTGGTGGCGTTGGCCCTAGAAGATTCATGTTGGGGGACGATCCGTGTCGACGCAATCGCAGCTGCGGGAGAAGCTCCGGAAGATCGAAGCCTTGTTCTCGGGAGCGGGCACAGCGGGCGAGCGGCTGGCGGCCGAGGCGGCGCTTGAGCGTGTGCGGGCGAAGCTGGTGGAACTGGACCGGCAGGACCCGTCGGCGGAGATGCAGTTTTCGATGCCCGATCAATGGTCGCGGCATCTGTTTATCGCGCTGTGCCGCCGTTACGGGCTCAAGCCGTATCGCTATCACCGGCAGCGGCGGACGACGGTCATGGTTCGTGCACCTCGTCGCTTCATAGAACAGGTGTTGTGGCGCGAGTTCTGCGATCTCGATGCCGATCTGCAAGCGTATCTTCACGAAGTGACGCTGAAGGTCATCCGCGAGGAGGTCTGCGCCGACACGAGTGACGCGCAGGAGGTCTCCGAGGCGCTGCCGGCAGCTTGATCGGTTACGCCGCACGATCCCGCGCGGCGGCGGCTTTCCAATTGCAGGGGTGGGAACTGCAGGGTAGGTCGTTGATCCGCTTAGTTAGCTGGCCGTTTATACTGCGCATCGCTTGGGAGCGCTTGAATAGATGCGGTTGTATTCCTCGGATTGCGAATATGGTAGACATGATCCTCCGATCGGCCTCCTGTTGGCAAGCAGCACACCCAGGATTG